>Ga0164292_10002856_pt1 | contig 14081 bp, 19 predicted proteins | sample GEODES117metaG_FD_111486 | JGI IMG/M metagenome (GOLD analysis project Ga0164292, IMG submission 111486) | Eutrophic lake water microbial communities from Lake Mendota, Wisconsin, USA - GEODES117 metaG | ecosystem: Environmental > Aquatic > Freshwater > Lake | place: USA: Lake Mendota... | reverse complement strand
GTCCCGATTCAATTCCAAGTATGTCGTCAGTGCATGTTCCAGTCGGGACGCATTGCGGCGGCTGGCATTGCGGCTTTGACCAGTTGTCGAATTCTTGGCATTCATAACGTATCCACCCTTGATACCCGCAAGCGGACTGGGTTAGTGCAAGTGCCCAAACCAACCCAGCCGCCGCGAATCGTCGGTTCACTTCCCCGTAGAACCGAAGGCTTTGTCGTTTGGGTTAAGCCAGCGCAAGATCACTGGTGCAACGGCTGCAACGCCGCCCATTGCTAAAGTCTTTGGGTCAGTAACGCCCGCCATGTAAAGCGCAAGTGCTGCTGCCATGAATGAACGCGCCCACGACGCTGCTATTGCTTTGGCTTCGACCATTTTTTTGCCTCTTTCTTCGGCTTCGCTGCCGTTGTAGGTATTTCGATTTTTGGAAATTCGCCCTTGTACGGCACGAACTTTGGAATGCCAAACCCGACAATTTCCTTGCCTTCACCGTACGAACGAACCTTCACCATTACCATTCCGCCATTGCGTTGGTCGCCTGTCCCGCTGGTGTTGCCTTCGATCGTTAAGCAAGTCTTTGAATCAATAAGTCCCACAACAATTCCAATGTGTGAAATGCGATCAACGCCGTCATGTGGAAAGTCCATGAAAGCCAAATAACCCAGTTGTGGCATACCTGACCAGCGTTGAATTTCTTTAAATTTATGTGCGCCAATTGCAGTCGAAACAACTGAATGAATTTTGATTCCTGCCTGGGCTGCACACCAATTGACAAATGAACCGCACCACGGCAAACCGTCTGCCTTTGTGAATTTGCCGTATTTTGTCAGGTTGTCGCCTTCTTCGATCGTGCCAACTTCAGCAGCTGCGACTTCGATCAACCTGGCATTCGTGCCGTCAGGATAAGTCACGACAACAATGCCGCTTCTTCTGGGGTGATGTTTAACTTAGCCAACAACGCTGCTTTGGCGGCTGCTTTGGCGGCTGCTTCAGTTTGCAGAATTTGGTCTATGTCTTGGGCTTCCTTTTGTGCTGCCGCAATGTAAGCGATTTCTTCCTCAGTAGCATTTCTTTGCTTGCTGACGCCGTTTTCTTCATAAGCGATAATCATCACTTCTCCCTTAACTGTTTTGGTAGCCATAAACGCGCAATGTTCCTGAAACCGTGCCTGATGATGGATAGATTGTCATGCCTGTGAAAGAAGTGTTGTCATTAAATCCGCCGGTGATTTGATTTACATAAACGTCAGAAGTAACTTGAACGGCAGCATGACCAACCCAGTTTTTTGTTTCTGTTTTGAATGGATTAAAAATTTCTACTTTAAGTGAAGTACGCCCGCTGCTTGCTCGCGTTGCAGCGAATCTTCCAGCAGTTTGACCCGTAACACGCGCATTGTTAGCACTTGTATTTACAATGTCTGCCAATTGGTAATTGTAATTTGTTGATGAATTGTCGCTGCCGCTTACGCGCCAACGGAAATTGAGATCGCCGTCTGCTGATGACGTCAATGTGCCTTGCAGGCAGTAATGATCATAAGTTGATGAAAATGAATTGCTGAAGTCAATTGTGCTTGCCGTTGTGAAATCCACTTTTTTAATGAAAACGTAAGCACCGCCACCTGCATTTGACCATGTAAAATCCATGTCCGTGTTTGATGCTTTTGCAAGAATTTGACCCGTGGTTCCACCTTTGAGATCAGCAAGTGACGTATCAACCGCCTGACCAAAGACTTCAAAATCAGCAGGCAAGTCGGTGACTAAATCCGTGCTGGTGGGCATTTGCCACCCGAAATTGCTCGTTGGGTTTGTCATGTTTTCTCCTTATCAGGCAACAATTGTTGCATTTTCCCAGTCCAGTGTCGGCGACACGCTTGTCCACGTTTCAGTCATTGGAACGTCATTCCAGCGCATTGCCTGCAATGAATAAGCAATTGGGGAAAGCAACAATGTCACCGAAAGTTGATTGTAAGACGCCTGGAACGACCAGCCTTCAACAAATCCCTGGAATGTACCCGACGACATGTTCAACGGTAGATTATTCAACGAAATGGCTTCACCCATAAAAATCTTGATTAGGTTGTCTCGGTCACTATTGTCCAACTCGGGGTTGGTCAAGTCGAAGGTTATTTGACTGAAAATTGGTTGCGGTTGGGCACGCAACGACAAATAAAAATTTGCCTGAGCAGTTGCGTCAGCTGCATTGTGAAGGGTCGTTGAAATGATCTGTGCAAGCGTGCCGTAAAGAGCAATTGAATCTGGGTCGCTGGCAGATTGCTCGTTGCTGCTGGTTGAACCGTATTTAATCGTCAAGGAATTGCGTACGTCGCCTACACGGGTTTCAATGCGTAAGCCTGTCGCGCGGGCATGATTTGCGTCAAGATCGACGTAACCATTGTCGGCAAGATAAACGGTGCGGTGAGTACTGTCAGCATAGCCAATTTGACCCGTTGGGGATTCAAATAGGTAACCCAAGCCTGAAGTTGCCAATGCTGAGACCAATGAATAAACGTCGGTTCGGTTGCTTGATCGGGCTGCCAATTCGTAGTTGCCTGGTCGATCGATTTCGCCTAAACCATTGTTTTCAGCCGTTGCCCAAGTTGTCCCCGCTGGTGTATAAGTTGCCCAAGTAACTGAACCAGGCACTTGCGCCCAAGTATTGAACAAAACTTCGCTCAAAATGTCATAAATCTGATCACCGTCAAATTGCTTTGAAAGCACGCCATCAGTCAAGGTTTTTGGCAAACGCGCCAATGCGCCCAAAGCGGTAATCGAATAGGTTTGTGTGAACATGGTTGAACCCACGTCGCGCACTTCTAAACCAATGTCCACGACGTTGCCACCAAAGATTGAAACGAATGTATTTGACGTGTCTTTGATTTGAACCGAAATTGTTGAATTGATTGATACGGGGATTGCGGTCTGATTGACGTCGAGCAATTCAAGATTTACATAACCCGCTTGCGCTTGCTCATAAATGTTCGTGCGACCGCTGCGAATGGTTAAGTTAGCCAAAACGGCGTTTGTGTATTCTGTCCCGTCAATTGTGACTTTCCAAACGGGAGACCAGTGCGTCATGCGATTTGCAGGTTAGTTGCGCCACCTGTGCCGCGATAGTAGGAATTGTTTAAGGTGTCCACAATTGTTCGGGCAGTACCTTCACGATCAAACGCGCCAGTTACATTCAAGTTAATTGTCGTCATACCAACGTTTTCTGCCTGACGGAATCGACCAGGGTCAAATGACCCACTAACCACGTTTGAAGCCGCAGCAGCAGCCGTTGCAGCAACATTTGAAGCCGCGCTAATGCCGCCCGTGCTTGGAACTGTGATTCGTGGCGTTGTAACTGTTGGTGCTGATGTGCCAGCACTACCCCCGCCCGCAGGCGGTGCAAAACCTGACGAAAATGGAATTGAACCCGTAAATGGTGCAGCGGGTGAGTCGTCGTCGTTGCCAAAAATCTTTGTCGCAGCATAGATTGAACCAGCGATTGCCGCCGCCGTTGCCAGACCCAAAAACGGATTGACGGCAAACCTTGAAGCAATTGCAGCTGCTAACGCGGTGTTTCGAAGTGCTGCGTACGCTGCCGATAATGTTTTGATTAAAGCAATTGTGCCTTGAACGGCTGCCGCGATTTTTGAAACAACAAAAACTGTGGCGATAACCCCAGCGACAACTTTTAATTCGTCTTTCAAGTCGATCACGGTGCTAATAACTCTTTTAATCTGCTCACCAAATTTGAATGCCCCGCTGGTTGCGTTTTCACTGGCTTCAGTTAAACTGCCTTCGCCTGTAAGTCCTTTGATAAATGAATCAAGGTTTGGGACGACTGTTTCCAAAACATAATCCGCTAACTGTTCAACCACCGGCAACAAGGCTGCGCCAATAGACTCTTTGGCTTCGTCGGTTGCAATTCGAATTCGTTCAAATTTAACTGCCGCGGTTTCTGCCGCGCCTTCGGCAAATCGTCCATACGTTGTTTCCAGCGATTTAATAATTGCTTCATTATCTTTTGATTTCAAAAGATTTGCGTCAAGTCCTAAGCCTAATTTATTTAGTGCAGTAGTGTTGCCGTCGTATGCCTTACCTAGCGCGTTTGCGACTGTTTCAACAGGCTTACCAGCCGCCACACTAAGATCAAGTGCAAGGTTTAACAAACGCTGGGCTTCTTCGGTGTCCTGTGTGCTTCGAACCAAACGGCTAAACGCTGGGCGCAATTGATCATCAGTCACACCAACGGCAATTGATGTTTGCGTTATGTATTGCTCAACGCCTTTAATTTGTGCAGCCGTTGCGTTTGTAGTGGCTCTAATTGTCTCGGCTAAAACTTCTTGTGCTTTTGCGTCCTCAGCTGCTGCCTTTACCGCGTCAGCACCAAACTTCAACGCTGCTGCGCCTGCTAAGGCAAAAGCCAAAGCAGCCTTTTTGCCAAATTCTGTTGCCTTATCCCCAAATGACTGGGTTTCTTTGCTGGCAGTATTTAACCCAGCGACCAGGTCTTTAGTCTCAGCAAGAATCGATAGTTTTAAGGTTCTTGAACCTGCCATTAGTCGTACCTCTTAACTATCTGAGAAAACGCTTCTTCCCATTTCCTGATGATTTCAGGTTGGGCTGATCTTAGCGTTGGATAAATAAACCAACCGCGTGACCCGCGACCTTCACGACCTGACCAAACTGGAAACTGCTTATAGCGATTTGAACCAAATTCTGAACCGCCCCAAAGTTGTTGCGTCGTCCCGCCACCGCTTAATTTTTGACCAGCAAAACCAAATGAAATTTCACCGATCTTGGACGACTTTGAAACCTTCGAACCTTCAGCGACTTTATTGTCTAAGCGATTGCGGGTAACGGTATTGGCTGCGGCTACGATTTTGCCACGCACAAAATCAGCAAGTGCGCTTGACGTTTGTTTTGCTTGGTCAATTGCTTCGTCGTCCATTGCCTTAAATGCGCGTGTAATGGAACGCAATTCGGCTTTGTCATAGGTGATTGCTTCACTTGCCATTGCCGCGCCTTTCCATTATCTCGATCACGGTCAGAATGTCCTCGGCTGATTTAAATTCGTTTGGTGATAGCCCCGTTGCCAGGGCTATCTCCCAAACTATTCTGCTGAGACTTCCGACTGGATAACTTTTGGGTTTGCTTCACCGACAACCACGTCCGCAATGGTTTCAGTCCAAACCTCAATTGGCTTGACTGGCTTACCAGCTGCTTCACGCTTCATTGCATGGTACGCAAGAAATACGAGATCAGAAATTCCCATTCTTTCCTGCGCCTGTGCAATGGTGTTGCCTGTGTGCTTTTCCCACTTAACCCATTCAGGCGGTGCAGCAACAAATGTTGCCTGGTCGCCATTGTTGTATTCAATTGTGATTGGTAGTTTCATTTTGTCTCCCGATTAGTAGTTTTTAACTGAATGTTTCAGTAGGTGTTCCCACTACCGTAAATGATAGTGAAACTGTCTGCGCGTCAGGTGCTGACCCGCCCACGCTTGGAAATACTGGCAAAACATTGAATGCGAATACTGCGCCTGTTGCAGCAGTAAGTGAAGCAGCCAATGTTGTGTTTGGTGCGGTCTCGCAGGCAGTCCATAGTGCTTCGCACAATGAACCTGACGCGCCCCAGTCTGCAAGCATTTCAACTTCAAAGCCCCATTGGTCGTCAATGTGCTTGTAAGCCTTGCCGTCCAATGTCTGATAAGTCTCGATTGTTGGGTCGTTGGCTAGTGTCGCACTGGTCGCCTGTGCGTCATAATTTGTTGTCGCAATCGTCAAGACGAGATCGCGACCTGTGATGATTGTCGTTGGCATGATTCTCCTAGTTTGTTTGTGTGTAGTAAGTCGAAACGTTTATGTCAGCAACGAGCATTGGACTTTGTCCTACTTCCAAAACCGTCGGCTTTTCAACCACGCCTACGACGTATCCTGCTGGCATTGCAGCAAGAATTCCTATGATTAGTTTTTCCAGATTGTCCAGTGAACCCGCGTTGCTATTTGACGCGACAATTGCACTGATTGCAAAATTCAATTTGACCTGTGTTTTTGCCTTTCCGATCAGCACAACTTCCATGTAGGGCGTGTCAGGCACGACCACAATTGCAGGCGGAATTGGTGCTTCGGGAACGCTTGGGTAAATGTTTGCCGCTAATGATGAAAACGCGTTTGCTAAGGCTGCACGGGTTTCGGCAACGGAATTGGCGGGCACTACTGCACGACCGTTTCAACGTCTAGGTATGGCATGAGCAATGTGCTGACGCGGTTGGTCAGGCTTCGCCCCATGCGGTAAGGGGTCGCCGTAAAGTCCACGCCTTCGATCTGTCCACCTGCTGCAACGCGTGATTGAAACACTTCAACGCTGACTGCCAGGATTGCTGATTCGATTGGCGCATTGTTGGCGTATAAATCAGCTGCTGAATAGCCTGAAAGTGTTGCACTGCCCATTGGAATGATGTCACGTAACGTCACGTTTGCATTTGTAACTGCCGCGGTGAAACTGTATTCCTTAACGTCTACGACGGTGACGGTTGCTGAAAACGGTGAAGGTAAGCCCGCAACAATGACTGATTGCCCTGCCACGAAATAATGTGGGCGTTGCGTGTAATAGGTCGCAACGTTTGATTCAAGTTTGTACGCATTAACTGCCGAAGTGTTCGCAACCAACATTGGCAAAATGACCGCTTCGGCGGTGTTGATGATTTCGTCCAGGTAAGCGTCAGAATAAAGGGAAACGGACACGCCAAGCACCGTACGCAATTGACTCGCAGTGATAATGGCTGGCATGTCCGTTCCTTTCGATCGACTGCGGCGAGATCGGGAGAACCCGCCGCATGCTTAGTTTGTGGAAATTACTGCTTATTATTCTTGAATGCGCCCGCTGCGATCTTTGTCGCAACTGCACCGAATGAATAAACACCGACTGTGATTGAACCGTCAGCGGTTGATTCAGCACGCAACTGGTATGAAGTTCCTTCGTACCATGTGTATGCGTCTGGGTTCACAACTAGCAGTGTGCCGTCTCCGTCGCCTGCGTTTGTTGGGTCTACGTATAGGTTCAAGCCCGCTACGTTTCCAGTCAATGATGTTGGCAATGCTGAACCTGGCTGGTTGCTTGGGTTTGTCACTGCTGAATAAATTGGGCGACCTGCGTCGTTCAATGTCATGAGGTTTGCCCACTGACCTGTTGAAGCGATCAAGTTGCGTGCAAATGGATTAGCAAGTCCAGCAGTTGCGCCGTAAACGCTTGCTGCACCGCGTGAAATGATACCTAGCAACTCAGTTGCAGTTGGGTAAGTTGTTGTTGTTGTTCCGTCAGCAGTTGCGCCAGCGATCAACTGTGCATTGACGTATGCGTTTTGCGCCTTTGCCATTGCTGCAACCATGTTGCGTAGAAGTTCGTCATAGAACAAAGGGCTAGTTCTGGTAAGTAATTCTACGGAAAATTTTTGCTGACCAGCAAATTTTTTGACGTCCACTGATAGGAACGCAGAATTTTGATCTGTCTCATTGAAGATTGCATCTTCGGCGACTACGGCAACCGTTGGGGCTACTGTAATTTTCGGAATTTCGAAGGTCATTCCCGCGTCAGGCAATGCACCGCGTGAAATCGCGTCAATGCTTGGGCGGATTGTTGTTGATAGTCCGTTGATTACTTCTGACAACTGACGTGTTGGAACAAGTCCAGCGTTGTCTGTTGTGTTGTCAGCTGCTAGAACGTACTGACGTGCTGATTCATCACCTGTTGCAGCAAGAACCTTGTTTTCAAGATACTTTGCAGCGGTGATTTCAATGCGTGGTGTTGCCTTCCAGCCACCCACGTTGTTTGACTGTGCAGTCACTGACTTTGCGGCTTCGACCGTCTCAACGGCTTCCGCTTGTGCGACGGTGTTGTCCACTTCGTCTCCTTCTGTTGTTGGTGTTTCTTCGGGTTCGATTGTCGAATCCGAAATTTCTTCTTCAGTTGCGGCGACTGATTCGACGCGGGCTGATCGGATTGCAGGCTCTGACGTTAATGCGACCCCAGTCAATTCACCTGCAAGAATTCTGACTGTGCCGTCTTTCAGTGTCTCGTATTCATCAAATGAAACTTCAACGCTAAATCCGTCACGCAAACCTTCCTGGGCTTCGACAAGTGCGTCATTGCCTGCCGTTGTTTCCGCAATCTTGAATGTTGCGTCAATTCCTTGATCGCTTGATTCAATTGAAAGTGTTTTGCCGATTCGGCGGGTACGGTCGTGTTCAAGGTTAAGCAAAACGGCGGTTGGTTCGATTGAACCCGCAGCAAATTGCACCTTGCCGATTGAAGCGTTGCCAGTTTCCTCAAACGTGACAATGCGACCTGAGATCGTGCGACTGTTGGAATCAGCTGCCGTGATCTGCATTGGTGTGATTACTTTTTTGCTCATAGCAACATGTCCTCTTCCTCGCGGATTTCGTCGATCGACATTGCGCCGATTCGATTCAAGATTTCATAAACTTGGGCGCGCTCGTATGGATTGCCGCGCAAGAAGTCGTCAAGGTCAAACATGACTTTGTTACCTGCTGGCGTAAAGTCCGGAAACGATAGACGTTGCTCAATGATTGACATGTAATTGCGGAATGCAAAATCGACTAGGTCGCGACGCTTATCAAGTGCGTTTGAATAAGTAAATGACGATTGCTGCGAATCTGTAAAGTACGCAGGCAAACCGCAAGCACGTGACAATTCAAGTGCAACGTAATTGCGTGCTTCATTCAGCTGCAAATTCTTTGGGTCATAACCAATTGTTTCAAGCGTTACGTCAGCATTCAAAAACGCAGTTGATCGATTAGCACGCGCCGTGCGCCATGATGTCAGCAACTTTGAAATGCGATCTGCTGGCAATGATGTGCCATTTGATTTTAAAACCATTTGCGGAATTGGCTCATTAGCAAAATTCATTGCAGCGCGTTCCAATGAAGCAGCCGCCTTAATTGTGCGACCTGCACGGCTGAGCAAACCTTCTTGCGTGCCGTTGAAAACAACTAAGTTTGCAGGGTCTACATAAGCACCGTCAATTGCGTATGACGCAATTTCATAACCCATTCCATTTGTCGTAATGGTTACGCGTTCAGGTGCAATGCGTTCCATTGCGCGAATCTTGCCTGTGTCTGCATAGCGTTCCATGACGTAGGCATAAGCGGTTGGAAAGAAAAACAAATCCGAAATAATCCATGACCAGAATGTTGTTCCTGGAATGCGTGGGTCAGGCTGATTGATAACGCGTGGCTGCGAAACCTTTTCGCCCGTTGCTTCGTTGCGTGTGTGCATTGGCAGTGATGCAATTGTTTGAATGATTCCAAGTGCGCGCGCGCATGTTGGAACGCTCATTGCTTCAGCGCGTGACGCGGTTACTATCCCGCCGAAAAGGAAAAGGTTTCCAATTTCACTGTAATACGGCGCGATAGCAGCTGCGTCCACGTTTGCGGCTTCGACTGGAACGGCAGCCTCAACCTTTGGCGTGAATAGATCGAAAAATCCCATGCCCGAATTGTTGCAGGCTTATACGATCAACCAACCATGATGTCAAGATCATTGTCTGGGCGTGTCGCAAAATGTGTCGCGAGCGCAACTGCCACGGCGCTGCAAACGACCGACTGGCTCGCACGCCTTCCTATAACCCACCCGCCGTCACCACGTCGCAATTGCACTGCTGCCAAAACTTCTTCCGACAATTGGCTTTGTCCACGGTGTTTCAGGCGACCGCTATTGATCGCGCTGAGCATTTCGTCGCAAGCCTGCGGGTAAGCGTTGTCCATGTCGAAAACGGGAATGCCAGCAGGTGCAAGTCGGGCAGCAACTGCCCCACTGGTTTTTCTACTGTAAAGCACGTATTCGGTCGGATACCTTCGGGCGTAATCTGCCAGGTCGTTAGCAATTGCTTTGTCGTCCAACTGCAATTCATTAGCCCAAGTATGCAACAACTTGACGACGAACTTTTCGTCACCTAGTTTTTGTGCGCCGACCAAACTAGCGTGCCTACGATCAGGCGAAAGGTCGATTGCTAGCCAGGTCAATTTGTCAGGGTCTAAGTCAGCTGCTTTGTCCAGGCAATTACCCCACGACGCAGAATCGACCGCGCTATTGATTGCCACTACCCAGCGGCACAACACTTCGGTCATGACCACGTCAGGCGGGTCGTTCAAAACGCTTCGAACGTTATCGGCGTGAATTAGTGTGCCCATTGAAGGATTGGCGTACCTGGCATTTTCAACGCTTATTTCGTCAGTCGGTGCTGACCATTCGAAATAACCAATGTCATCTTGAACCCCAGCGATCGAAGCCAACGCCCTATCTCGAAATTGGTTTAGCACTACGCTGCTGGAATCGCCAGCATTGGTATACGCCATGACCATTGGATTCGTTGCAGCCATAAGGGTATAACGCAACGACGCAAACGATTCAATGTCGTTCATCTCGCGTAATTCGTCCAGGTGAATGGTTGAAGGTCGGGAAACACCACGGGCAGCCGAACCACCTGCGCGGACTATGAATCGATTTCCCGATAATGTTTCTATTTCTTCTCCGCCATGTTGCCAGCGAATCTTCTTGACCTGTTTTGCCAGATTGTCGCTACCTTCAATCATTTGAACCAACGCCCTAAACTGTTCCAGCGACGTGGACAGTCGGTGCGCCGACCCGATCTGCAATTTTTCGTCCCATAGGAATAAACCGCCCAAAATTCTGATCAGCTGCAAAAATGATTTGCCGTTTTGCCGTGCCACTACGACGCAATTGACTGGGGTTGCCCACCTACCGTCAGGCTTGACCTTGTGACTGTGAATAAGCGCAAATTTCTGCCAGTCCATTAAATCGATCTTCAAATCAGTCGCCAAGTCGATCAATTCGCCCCCGCGTGACGGTAAATCATTCAGTGGGGTGTGAATTCTGGGCGTTTGAACGCCAAATAGGGCGTTTTCACGATCTGTGTCCCTACCCAAAACCGTTTGAAGCCCGTTTGAGCCTTCTTGGGTCGTCTGGTGACCTTCCATGACCTTCTCAGTCATTTTCGTGGCTCTTTGAGTCGTTTTTGGGGGAGATTAAACCAGGAAGGGTCAGGGGTGTCGGAGATGTATTAAAAAACCGCCCCCCTTTGGCAGAATTGCATGAAACGCACAATGTTTGCAGATTCCAGTCGTCATCACTTCCACCGTGTTGTCTTGGAATAATGTGATCGACAGAATTGCCTTCCATTCCACAAGCCTGGCATGTATAGCCGTCCCGTTGCAGAATGCGTTGCCTTATCTTTCGCCATTGAGATGTTGAACCGTTGTCCTTCAATGCACTGGTCATCAGTAGTAATTCCTTTCCTGATGAAACGCCCATGCCTTGCATGGTGTTTGATAACGGTTTGTTATGTATCGCAATGAAGCGTCTATCTGTCTGAATGGGTCAAGGTCACGGTAGTGCTTTGATCTCATTTGACCCAAACCAAAGTGACTGCCGTTCTTTGCTCGGTACGACCAACGTGATTCTTTTGTGATGATCTTATTGAAGCATTGGAATTCCTTGTAGTCCAGAATCCTTGAATGTGCATAAAGTTTCAAATGGTCTATTGAATAGTTTGCTGATTCAGCTGCTGGAATGCTCATTGTTGAAAGCATTGCCGTAAAAGCAAAGACCTTGCCCATTAGATCGATTCGCCCTCGCGCGCTCACCGCCTCAGCGGCGCGCTTCAAGCGATTAGATCGTAGCGCACGTGTCAAGCAAATGAATAACTTACGCATGGTGTTGGGCGTGTCCCACAAGGTTTTTGCACCTGTGCATAACTTCTGTGGATAACTCATGACAATTCCTTTACGAATAACACCCAGTGCGTGTTCATGCGTTTGCCTGAAGGGTGACCCAATAAGGGTTTTTGATTAGTTAATTTCAAAATGTCTTTTAATGGGATTGACGTTTCATTCCATTTGAACACCAATGTGCCGCCTGGCTTTAACACCCTGAAGCACTCAGCAAAGCCAGCAGTCAAGTCACCTTGCCAATTGTCTTTGTTTAGTACCCCGTATTTTTTGCGCATCCATGATTTTTCGGACAAGTTAAGCAAATGCGGTGGGTCGAAGATAACGCACTGAAATGATCCGTCCGCGTACGGGATAGCCCTAAAGTCGATGACTTGATCAGGCTTTATTGTGATCGTTTGCCCATTGGTGAGCAAGTGAGTCTCATTTTCCCTGATGTCACCGAACACAACACGTTCGTCATTTTTGTCGAAATAGAAGGAACGCATTGATGAAGCTGGGTCAAGAACCATTTTCATTGATGCCCCCAACCTTCGCCCTTGAATGAAATGCCAAAGGTTGAGTACCTGCGACTCATGTTTGTACCGCAGCAGATTGGATTTCGTTCGTCATGGATTGACTTATCCACCTCAACACGGATTTTGCACACTGTGCATTCAAACTCATAGATTGGCATTTGAAGTCCCTATCTGTGCAACCCCCATGACTTCGCACTTGGTGCATTGAATCACTTCGACACCTTCGGGAAGGTTGTCGGTAATCTTGTGAATTAACTGAGTCGTAACCTTCTTGCATTTCCTGCATTCAAATTGAACTTTGTCCATAGTTGGATTTCCTCAAATTCTCAATTGGTTGAAGATTGATTTGGGTGACCCACCAATTCGGTTGCTTGGAATGGCGGTATTTGGCACGCTGAGCGATCGCAATGGGAATCCACCCAGCAATGAAGTAATGCGGTGCTTGACCTGTAACCAGCACGGCAATGTCATTTGGTCGATCGTATTCATGAACGATCAATTGACCTGCAACGTACTTAGTCCACCGGACTTCTATCTGACTGCCAACGTCAGCTGCTTCTTTGTGCTTTGAAACAAATGGGTCATAGTGTGCGCCCAAGTATTTGGCAACAATCCATTCAGCCCCCAGGGCTTCGGCGTATTGTGCAATTAATTCGTGCAGGTTTTTGTCTTTGGTGTAAGTCGAATCCATGCCTGGGTGCAGAAATGTGTCAGCCTTGTAATGACTGACTGCTGCTTCATGGCACGTGATTTGCTCTTGACGTGTTAATTGCATTTTCAACGGCAGTCACCGCATAGCCACGCAAGTTTTTCGCCTGCCTGCCCTACCTTGTAACCAAATGGGTCAAGTTTCAATAACCTGGCACACCCGTCACACTGTTCGACTTTGTATTCAGCAATGACTTCACCGTCTTGCAGCAGTTTTGCGGTCATGCTTTGCGGGTAAATGATTTCCACTAAATCGCTCATAATTGTGGCTTCCATTTTCCGTCGCTTGCTAGGACGTACCAGCGTGGCGTGCATTGTGTTGCCTTTGTGCGCTCAGTGCAGAAATACCCGCCCCAATTCTTTGCTGCGCCTGCTGCGGCTTGTTTCCAGATCATGTGCCCATGACTGCATTGCGGTGCTTCCTGAACTAACTCACCGCCCAATTGCTTGGCAATTTCGTCCATTGATGAACCCAATGACGGAATGCCTGACTGCTCGGCTTCAGCTGCGGTTTTATGGCTTGGCACGTCACCAAATTTGGTTGTCCAATAGTCATAATCTTTTTCAGCATTGGCAATCTTGGCAGGTGTCTGGTCGATCTGTTCCATGACTTCACGCACCGTACGTTCAGCCCCGCCCATGACTAATTGCTGGACGCGCATAATTGCTGAAGTCGTCGTGTCCTCGACGAACCAACGTCGCATGTTTGGCTGGTATGCCCCAACGTACCCGTAGGCATAATCAATGCCTGCTGGTTGTTCGTCGGCTTGCTTGCGAAAGGCTTTCGCTTCAACTAAGACATAACCCTTTTCCGCACTGAATTCAACAATGCGGGTTTCAATTCGACCTGTTGGGTATGTTGCCAACCAGCGTTCTAAACGCTCGCGTGAAGCCTCGTAGTTATCTAAAAACCCCATTAGTTGACCGCCTTATTGCTTAGGTGGCGAACCATTGCCTTACGTCGTGCCATGCCCTCGCGCTTGCCTTCTTTGAAGCCTTTGGCATAACCAGCAGCGGCTGAAATCACCATAAGAATGATGACCAGCACCAAACGCCCTAATGTCTCAGGGTCTAATAAATCAAGTACCATTTGAATTCTCCCGATT
>Ga0164292_10002853_pt1 | contig 14086 bp, 5 predicted proteins | sample GEODES117metaG_FD_111486 | JGI IMG/M metagenome (GOLD analysis project Ga0164292, IMG submission 111486) | Eutrophic lake water microbial communities from Lake Mendota, Wisconsin, USA - GEODES117 metaG | ecosystem: Environmental > Aquatic > Freshwater > Lake | place: USA: Lake Mendota, Wisconsin... | reverse complement strand
CTGAGGGCGGCGCCAATGGCATCTCTGGATTTGAGGTGGTGATCGGCGGCGCAGGGGATGATGCCATCGTGGGCAATGAAGCCAACAACATCCTCGTGGGTAATGGTGGCAACAACCGCCTCGCCGGTGGAGCCGGTAACGACACGATTTTTGGCGGTATCGGCAACGACTTCATCACTCCTGGAACGGGCGCTGATCTGGTCATGCCGGGCGGCGGTATCAACACGATTTTGGCGACATCGGATGACATGGATAATGATCAGTTCATTCTCGACAAAAGAGCTTTAAACTTCGTCAAGCTTCAGGGAAATGGGTCAGATAATCTCTACGAAAACGAGTTTCAAAGCAATACCTTTGATCCAGGCTCAATGGGAATTAACATCCTTACCGGCGGTGACCCTGTTTCTAAAAAGGATCCTGTCAGCCAAAAGGATGTCACGACTTACGACTCGATTCAAGGCACGGCAGTCAACGATACCTATAACTTCACTGCCACGGTATTAAAGAATATCGAAGCCATCAATATGGGGACTGGCGATGACGTTGTCTTTACGGCCCCAACCGTTAAGGGGGTGACTGTTCTGTACGACGGTGGTGGTCATTCCTTCGATGGTGACACAATTAATCTTAACTTCACCTTCGCTGATTTCCGTAAACTCAATCAGGGCGACCGATACACTACCGATCTGCAGCCCTATCTGGATAATCCCTTCAGCAATGTGCTGCAAAGCACCAGCCTTGACATGAAGGCCACCGGTTTCGAAAAGGCGACCATTTCCGCCATTGCTCCCGGTATCTACAACAGCCTGCCCGGTGACCCCGCCGCCATCACCTTCAACACCGTCTTCGGTCTTAACGAAACCACGATCACCAGTGGTGACGTTCTCACCCTCGCCGGCAGTGCAGTAGCCGCCTCGGGGGCCGATGCCTCCTCAGCCAATGACATCGTTTCGGCCTTTGTGCAGGCCAACGATGTGATGGGGGCCAACAAGGTGAGCCTTGATGCCGGCTCCGATCTCAGCGGCGGTAGCACCGCAAACAACCAGGCCACCGCCACCGCTCTCACCGGCAACGACCGCAGCGACACGGTGCTTTCCGCCTATGCCACAGGCGCCAATCTCAGCGATTTCAACGCCGGCCGAAATATCACTCTCAATCTCAGCGGCTCCAGCGACGCCGTTGCCAAGGCCAAGACGATTGGCTACATCGCCAACGCTGCCAGCACTGTGGATGTTGTGGGCAGCAGTGACAGCAGCCTCACCGCCGGCCAGAACCTCACCCTCACAGCCCAGGGCCTCGCCACCCAGGACGTGCAGGCCAGCAATGTGCAGGGTGTCTCCCTGGCCACCCTGGCCAGCCGCAGCGCCGGCATCGCCGACCCCAACCTGCCGGGTTCCAGCGCCGACGGCCTCACCGCCGGCCAGACCCTCAACCTCACCGCCAAGGCCACCGCCACCAACAGCGTGCTCAGTCAGGGCACCACGGTCGATCAGATCGGCAGCTTCAACTTGGTGGGTTCGGGTACCGCCGCCGCCAACGACTATCTGCAAAGTTCCCTGGTCGGTGATCAATTCCCCCTGATCAACGGCGATCGGATCCGCTTCAGCACAGCCGGCGGCGGTGTTCTGGCCGACCGGGACTACTGGGTGTTCAACCGCAACGCCTTCACCGGCACCTTCCAGATCTCCGCCTCACCGGGTGGCGAACCCCTGGAGATCACCGCCGATGCGGCCCTGGGGGCCTACCGGCCCGCCGATGCCCTGGCCGATGCCTTGGCCAGCAGCACCGCCGTGCAGCTCAGCCGCACCGGCGTGGGCAATGAAGCCCTGCAGGCGGGTTCGGGCCTTGGGCTGAATGCCAATGCCAGCCAGATGCTCACCATCTCAGCCAGCAGTGTTGATGGCGCCGCTGCGGCAGGCCTCAACCGTGCCGGCAGCTTTGAGGGCATGGATATGGCCACCCGCAGCCTGGTGGTGGCCCAGCAGGCCACCTCGGCCGCCGCCGCCGGCCCGGCCTCTCTCGATCTCACCGCCTCCCTGCGTGCGGACCTGGACGCCCGAACTGTGGCGGATCGGGCCGACAGCTAAGCCAATGCCGCTGTGGTGGCCAGCGATAGCTCCAGCACCATCGCCGGCCAGACCCTGACGATCAAGGCCGACGCCAGCAATCGCCTCAGCAGCACCGCTACCAGCACCGATGGCTCGGCCCAGGCCCGCAGTGGGGCCGGTGCCGGTGCCGGCACCGATTTGGTCGTGGACCTCGTTGCGGATGCCAGCAGTGCTCAAGGCGGTAGCTATGGCGCTAGCCAGGGTCTGGTGAACGCCAGCCAGCAGGCGGGCGGCAACCTGGCGATCACGGCCTCCGCCAGCAGCGAGCAGAGGGCCGTGGCCACCACCGTGGGCGGCAGCCGCACGCTTGACGCGGCCTCTGCCTCCAGCGCCGGCTACCTGGTGATCCCCAACAACCAGCTTGCCGATGGCGATCCGATCCGGCTGAGCGCCGCCGGCGGTACCGGCCTCAGCACCTCCACCACCTACCGGGCCGGCAGCCTCGGCTTCACGGTGGAACTGGATCCAGCTACAGGCATTCCTACCAACAAGCTCACATCAATCAGCGGCATCAGTTACAGCGCCGGTGATGTCATCCACTTCCGGCTCAACAGCAACACCGCCCACAACGACGGCAACGATGCCAGCGGCCGCTCCGGCATCACCTTTGGCACCACCTACTACGTGCTCGGTGGGGGCACCAGCTTCGAGGTCGCCACAGCAGCTGGCGGCTCGCCGATTACCCTCACAGCGGACACCGTCGGCTCCGCTGACTCCCTGCTGGATGCCGATCGGATCCGAGTGCTGGAGCCCGTGGGCAGTGGCCAGGCCTATCGCCAGGCTTCCATCAGCAACAGCGCCGCCACCAGCCTCGCCCCCATCACCCTCCTCCAGCCGAGCGCCGCCATTGCCCTCGCCGGCGGTCGCGATACCGACACGGTGCTCAGCCTGGCCGACGCGAGCAATAGTGCCGTAGTGAGCGGCATCGACGGCCAGGCCGACCAGGCCGGCACCATCCTCGCCGGCACCATCCGTTCCCTCACCGCCGGTGAGGATGCCAGCCTTTCTGGCCTGGCCAATGGCGTGGTCACAGCGGCAGCCACCAACACGGCCGGCGCTGCGATCGCCAGTGGTTCCCAAATCGCCGACGGCCTCAAGGACATGGCGATCACGGCGGGTAGCGATGGCACGATCACCGCCCGGGGCACCCTCAACGGCACGGTGGATGCCACCACCGTGGGCATGCCCGCTCAGAACGCCGACGCCCTGGCCAATCTCAACCTCTCCGCCACTGGCGTTGCCCAGACGCTCGCCGCTGAAGCCATCCAGTTCGGCGGCAACGGCGATGTGCAGGCCACAGCCAGCCTGGCTGGCCGCAGCACCGCAAGCACCGTGACCGGCACCAGCGATGCCTTGGCCACGCTCCAGGCCGATGCCCTGCAGCTCGATGCCGGCAATGCGATCAGGATCGGGGATCAGGGCAGCGTGAATGCCACCGCCAGCATCGGCACCAGCGTGGCCCCCTTGCTGGTGAGTGCCGTGTCGGCCGGCGCGGGCAACGCCACCAGCCAGATGGGTCTGGAGGCCACCGGCATCCTCGGCAGTGCGCCCACACCTGGCACTTTCTCACTGATCGAGTTTGGTGGCGGCCCCTTGGGCACGGTGGGAGCCACGGGTCAGGGTCTGGTGGACCTGCGCGCCACCGCCACCGATGGCGACAGCAGCACGATCCTGGGCAGTACGAGCGGCGGCGGCCCCGCCAGCATCACCGGTATCCGCGACACGACCCTGACGATCGGCGCCGATCTCGCCCGGATCACGGCCACAGCAACCGGACTGGCCAATCTCAGGTCCATGTCGGTGGCCGGCGATGCCACGGCCAGCGGTGCCACCACCACCTCAGGCATCCTCAGCGACGACTCTGGGGTGCAGGTGGGCATCAACCTGGCCGATCAGGGTCAGATCGCCGTTCTGGCCAGTCAGAAATCGGTGGCCTCCGCCACCTCCGTGTCCGGGCAGGCCAGCAGCACCCTCACCAACAGCAGTGTGGCGCTGCAATCGGTGCAGCTCAACCTGGGCGGTAGCGGCCAGCTGCGGGCTGAGGCGGTTACCGATCTGCTTAATCGCTCCGAGAGTGTGTCTGGTTCAGCCAGCGCCTGATGTTCGATTGCCCAGCCCTCGAAAGCGAACTGTTGGCCGGAGTCCAAGCCGTTGCCAGCCGTCCGCTTGCTGAGCTGCTGCTCCAAAACGGCATCCTGCGCTCGATGGCCCAGGAGCTCCTGCTCCGCCAGCTGCGGGAGGGGGTGACCTTCACAGTCGAGGAGGTGCCGGTGATGATCCAGCGCCTCTGGGAGGGGGTGGATGGGGAACCACCCACCAGCCTGGCGGGCGACTGGATCGCGAACCTCCCCGATCCCCTCAAGCTCGGCATGGGCCAGCGCTGGGATCAGGTGCGGCTGCAGAAGCTGATGGAAACTCGCTACCAGGAGCGCTTGGAGCCCTATTTCCTCGAGCGTCGCAAGGATCTAGAACAGGTGGTGTATGGCCTGATCCGGTTGCACAATCAGGGGGCGGCCGAGGAGCTGTATCTGCGCCTGATCGACGACAAGGCTGATTTCACCGAGCTCGCCCGGCGCCATTCGCTTGGCGAAGAACGGTTCAGCCATGGCCTGGTGGGCCCGATGCTGATCAGCCAGCCCCACCCCACGATCCGGGCCGTGCTCGAATCCCTCAAGGTAGGTGAGGTGCATGCTCCATTCCGTGTCGATTCCTGGGTGCTGCTCGTGCTGATGGAACATCGTCAACCCGCCAGCCTCAACGACGCCACCCGGATTCAGTTGCTGCAGGAACTGCTGCAACAGGAGCTTGATGAAACTCTCGATGCCCTCCTGGCAGCCTTCTATCCCACCCTGGTGGCGGTCCCAGAATCCTCCAACCTGTTGGCCGCCCCAGAATCCACCAACCTGGCCACCTGACCATGGCCAATCCGGATCAGATCTTCGATCTGCTTCGCTCCTTTCCCTTTCTGGCCGACCAACCGGAACCCCTGCTCCGGGCCCTGGCTGCTGAGGGGCAGCTGTTGCGTTTCGCTTTGGGCCAACCGATCAGCCGCCTGGAGCAGGCCCCACCGCAGACCTTCTTTCTGCTGCAGGGCACGGCCCGCTCGGTGGTGATGGCGTCGCGCTTCGCCAAGGGGGTGGCCACATTGCAGCGCCTGGAACCCGGCGCGGTGATGGGCTGGTCGCAGCTCAGCTGTGGCGTGAACCGGGAAATCCTGCTGGCCTCATCGGATCTGGTGGCGCTGGCCATCCCCCATGCGGCCCTGCGGGAGGCCATGGCTAGCCATCCTCCGCTCGCCCAGAGGGTGCAAGGCAGCGTGGCCCCGGCGGAGCTATTCGCGGTGCTGGATGCCCACCTGCGCGATTACCCCCGCGTACTCAGCGATGAGGTGATCCAGGCTTCGCTGCAGCTGGCGGATGGCACCCGGGCGGTGGCGATGACACCCGCCCAGATCAGGGCCACCACCTTCCCCGAGGAGCGCATCTGGTTGTCCTCCACCGGATCGTTACCCCTTGGCACGGTGCTGCCGCCGCCTCAGCTTCCCCCCGGTGATGAGCCGGTGCGGGTGCTGGGGGTGGATCGCACCGCCCTGGCCCAACTCTTGGATCCGCCCCAGGCTGAGGAGGGCGAGGCCGCCGAGGAGCTGTTGCTCGGGCGCTGGCAGGAGCAGTTGCGCCAAATGGGCGACGTCGAGGCGATTCCGCTCAGTCCCGATCTGCCCGAGTTGGAAGCCGAAGACGTTGACGACGCTCCGGAAGGAAAGCGCAGCGCCAGCAGTTATCCCTGGTTCCGAGGCGCCGGTCCGCTCGATTCGCCGATCGCAGCCTTCCGGATGGTGAGTGAGCACCTGGGCTTGCCCTTCCGCCGCGAACTGCTGCGGCGCGTCTTCTCCGACCATGTCAAACGCCACGGCGAAGCCTCCTTGCCCTTGGCCGGGGCTGTGGCGGAATCGCTCGGTTTGTCCACGCAGTTGCTGGAGGTGAAGACCGAGGCGATCAACCGCTTGGATCCGCCTTTGATGGTGCGCTGGGGCAATGGCCTGGCCGTGATCTATCGAACCGGTGTCAAGTCGGTGGTGATTGGTATTCCGGCGGTTGGTAATCAGGAACTCAGCATTGCGGAGTTTAAGGAGCAATGGGGTGAGGAGGGTGAGGTGCTGACCCTGAAGCTGAATGAACTGACGCCGCAGAAGAAATTTGGCTTCAGCTGGTTCATTCCTTCGATCGTGCACCATCGCGTGGTGCTGCTGGAGGTGTTGCTGGCCAGTTTCTTCGTGCAGCTCTTCGGCCTGGTGAATCCTCTGTTGATCCAGCAGGTGATCGATAAGGTGATCATCAATGCTAATCGCGAATCCCTTGGGGTGCTGGGATTGCTCTTGGTGGTGTTCGCGATCTTTGAAGGCCTGTTGCTCTGTTTGCGCACGTTTTTGTTCATCGATACCACCAACCGTATCGATCTCTCCCTTGGCACCAAGATTATCGATCACCTTCTGCGGCTGCCCCTGAGCTATTTTGATCGCCGCCCGGTCGGCGAAGTGAGCAGCCGGATCGCTGAGTTGGAGAAGATCAGGGGTTTTCTCACCGGCACAGCACTCACCACCATTCTGGATGCGGTGTTTTCGCTGGTTTATATCGTAGTCATGTTGATGTACAGCTGGGAGTTAACACTTCTTACCCTGGCCGTGATTCCGCTTCTGGTCGGTCTCACCCTGGTGGTTTCGCCGATTGTGCGCAAGCAGCTGCAGACACGAGCGGTGGCCAGCGGCAAGACCCAGAGCCATCTCATCGAGGTGCTGAGCAGCATGATGACGGTGAAGGCGCAGAACATCGAACTGCGCAGCCGCTGGAAATGGCAGGACCTCTACACCGATTTCATTGCCGAGGGTTTTGACAACACGATTGTGAGCACCGTTGCCAATACGTTGGGCTCCTTTCTCAATCAGCTCTCCAGCCTTTTGCTGATCTGGGCCGGCGCCTCGCTGGTACTGGATGGCAAGCTGAGCCTTGGCGAGCTGATCGCTTTCCGAATGATTGCTGGCTATGTGACAGGCCCGATCCTGCGCATGACCTCCATCTGGCAATCCGTGCAGGAAACCGCCCTGTCGTTGGAACGCTTGAGTGATGTGATCGACCACCCCCAGGAGGCACCTGCGGATAATGCCAATCGGATTGTGATGCCACCCATCCAAGGGCAAATCTCGTTCCAGAACATCAATTTCCGCTACAAACCCTCCTCGCCACTGCTGCTCAAGGGCGTGAACCTCGAGATTCCACACGGGGTTTTCGTGGCTGTGGTTGGCACTAGCGGCTCCGGTAAAAGCACGCTCACAAAATTACTAGCGCGCCTCTATCAGCCCGAAGGGGGAACCGTTCTGGTGGATTCGATTGACATCAGCAAAGTGGAGCTGTATTCGCTGCGGCGTCAGATCGGCATCGTGCCGCAGGAAACGGTGCTGTTTGATGGGTCGGTGGAAGAAAACATCACGCTCACCAATCCCGACGCCAGCAGCGAAGAGATCGTTGAGGCCGCCACCATCGCCTGCGCCCACGATTTCATCATGGATCTCCCAGCCGGCTATTCCACTGAGGTTGGCGAGCGTGGCGGTGGTCTCTCCGGTGGTCAACGGCAGCGGATTGCGATTGCTCGCACGATCCTGCAGAAGCCGAGGATGCTGATCATGGATGAGGCCACCTCAGCGCTCGATTATCAGACCGAGCGGGTGGTGAGTGAAAACCTGATGAAGAGCCTCAAGGGTTGCACCGTGTTGTTTATCACCCACCGTCTTTCCTCGATTGTGAATGCCGATCTGATTGTTTGCATGGGCAATGGAACCGTGCTCGAGGCCGGTACTCATCAGCAATTGATGGCTGCCCGCGGCGCTTACTATGTGTTGTACCGGCAGCAAGGGCGCTCCAGCGGCTCCTCTTCCTCCTCCTCCTCCTCCTCGGCTCCTGTTGCGCCAGCCCTTGCGGGATAGCCACCGAGCCGCCGCATCTGAACCAAGGATCCGTCCATGACCACCGGTCCTGCCGGTTCTGCCCGTCGGCGTCGACCACCGCCATCCCGTGATTCCGATGCCGTCGACCTTGGGGGCGAGGGGGTCTCTTCCGATCCCCTCAACCAGAGGGTTGCGCCCCCGCCAGCGCCAAAGCCGGTCGCCGAAGAGCAGAGGCCGAGAGGGTATCGGCGTCGGCGCACCACCCTGCCCCGCAGTACCCGGGGCTGGAGTCGCGCCACGGTGTGGAGCCTCATCGGGCTCACAGCCTTCAGCATTGTTTACGGCTTCACAGCCAAGCTCGACAGTTCGATCAGCGCCAACGGTGAACTCAGGCCCACGGGGGGGGTGGCCGAAATCAGTCCGCCGTTCAACAGTTTGGTGGAGCGTGTGCTCGTGAAGGAGGGCGAGAGCGTCAAGGCCGGTCAGTTGCTGGTGGTGCTGCGTGAAAAGGTGAATCGCCAGCAACTCGCTAATGTGCAGAGGCAGCGGCAGCTGTGGCGAAAGCGCACTGCCCTGCTCGCCGACCAACTTGGGCTGGCGGCCCTGCCGGCAGGCCAGGATGAAAGCAATCGACAGCTCACGTTGGAGAAACTTGAGGTTGTGCTGCGTCAGAAATCGGCTAAGGAAGAGCAAAAGCGGATTCGCATCAATACAGCCCAGGCTCAATCGGATCTGGCTGGTTTGAAGATCAGGCTTGCGATTGATCGCAGTATCACCAGCAGGATGGAGCAGCTGCTGGCCCAGGGAGCCATCTCGCGCTTGGAGGTGGACCGTCAGCAGGAGCGTCTGGCTGAATTGGTGAGTGCTGTGCAGCGAGCCGAGCTGGAAGTGGCCTCCTCCGGGCGCCGCGAGTTTGAATCGGGCTTTAAGTTGAATCAGATTGGTGTTGCCAATGCCAAGGAGCTGTTCACAAGTTACGACAACGCGCGCCAGCAGTTGATCGAAGCCAACAATCGCGTTGCCGATCTCGATGATCGACTCGTCCTGGGTCGAATCACGGCCTCCAGGTCTGGCAAGATCTTCGACCTCACCGCCCGCGTATCTGAGGTGGCCCTGGCCAGCCGGCCGGTTCTGAAGATCATTCCCCAGAATGGCCTTGAGGCTGAAATTCATCTCACCAATAAGGATATCGGCTGGATCAAAGTCGGTATGCCCGTAGAGGTGCGGATCAATTCCTTCCCGTTCACCGAATACGGCTCGATCAAGGGAACCTTGACCCGGATTAGTGAGGATCGTTATCCTGCCGATCAGGAGACGCCGCAGCAATATTTCAAGGCCAAGGTTTCTCTCTCTCGCGCCAGTCTGCAGCATCAGGGGAGGGATTATCCGCTCAGGGCTGGTATGTCTGTTGTGGCGCTGGTGCAGATCGGCTCCAGACCCGCCATCAGCCTGGTGAGCGACCGTTTCAACAGTTTCATCGACAGCACCCGTTCGATTCGCTAAGCGATCAAGCCTCGGTCGATGCTGTCAAGTTGCTTAGAGCAAGCCGGGTTCGATCCGGTTGATTTGCAGATGTGCCACCGTTCCGAAGGTTCCCTTGCCATTACTGCCGAGCATCACCAGATCAGGCAGACGGTTGGATAGGGGATCAAAGCTGATCGCTAGCTGTTTGGTGTTGTCGGTCATGCCCGAGACCAGTTGCTCGATCGGGGCAATCGGCAGCAGCTTGATATTGCCGACCCCAGCAAGGCCGCTGGGTGTCAATTCCGTAAACAGCTGCTTTTCGCTGCCATCGGCTGCGAGGGTGATCTGGATCACACCGATTCGATCGGTGAGGCCAATCCCCCGCGTGTTGTCATAGCTGAGATCAAAATCTGTCAGGTTTGGTAGACCCGATGTGCCATCCCATTGGGATGGTTTCTCCCCATCGAGACCACTGAAGACGAATATATCCTTGCCGGGTCCTCCATTCACCTGGAGACCCTGATCAGTTGCCGATAACCAGGGGCTCCATCGCAGATACATCACGTCATCGCCGAGGCCGCCATCGATGCCCATGAAAGCGCCGGAACTGACAAGAAAATCGTTGCCATTGCCCCCGATCACCTTCTCAAATCCCAGCAGACTGGCCGATGCGCCGCCACTGATCGCGGTTGAAGCACCCAGGTCAAGGTCCACCGTGACCGGTAGGCTCCAGTTGTGAAACTCCAGTCGGTCGAGTCCAGCGCCACCCAACAGCTTGCCTGTGAGACTGCTTGCCAGTTCCATGATCACAATGTCATTGTTTCCTCCCGTATCAAGCGTTCCGACATTCTTGAAGTGAAAGGCATTCATATAACCTTGATCGGGACCTGTCACAGTCACCACATCTCGCACAGATCCCGGCCCTGAGGCTGAGATCAGGCTGTTCTCCCCTTCACCACCATCAAACGATCCATAGGCTTGGGAGTCGCTAAGGTAAAGAGTGTCACTCCCTGATCCAGCCTGTAGCACACTGCCCACAATGTTGGACACAGTGATGTCATTGACGCCGCTTCCGTTCACAATCGTGCTGCCATTGTCCGGCGCTATTTCGAGCAGCAGCTTATTGCGACCAGCACCAAGATCGATGGTTGAGTTCAGGATTCTTCCATTCACGATCAAGGTATCGTCACCGCCACCCATGCGGATGCTGGAATCGCGCATACCGATTCGATCGAGCTCCACCTGGCTGCTGCCACCAGATCCGAGCAGGCCGAGCTGATTGCTGAGATCTTGGTCGATGCGAGTGTTGATCGCCATATAGTTATTTCCTTCACCAAGATCCACTGCGCTTGCATCCATGCCGATCGCCGTGGCATTCAGGGAAACATGTCTGAGGCCAGAGTCGTTTGCCATTCCACTCAGTTGGCTCAGATCGAGGCTGATACCAAGATCCTGACGTTTCAGAAACAGTGGGGACTCTTCGGGCAGGTATCCGCCATACCAGCCGCTGTTAATCAACAGGCTGTCACTGCCTCCACCCATCTTTACAAAACTTGATTTCAGCCCCTCGGTTAAGAGGTTAAAGCTTAACTTCGCTTGTTCCGGCATTCCGATCGCGCTGAAGCTGAGCCGTTGCAGAGCTTCCACGTCAAGCACGTTGGCCCCATCACCTAAATCGAGCCTGCTTTGATCTGCGCCGCCACTGCGTGCGCTAATCGACGCCGAGCCGGCAGTCGGGGTCACCACAAACAGTGAGAGAAGATCCTGAACGCCGATCACCACAAGGTCGTTGGCTGCTCCGCCGAGCACGCTGCTGTTCACCGTGGCCACATCCTTTGCGATCACTTGCAGATCAGCATCCGAAAGACGTGAGTTAGCGGTTGCCGGCAAGTACAACTCGCTTCGCATCTCAAAGCCTGGGAGCACTTGATCACGCATGTCCACCACGCTGTTGGCGACGGAATGCTGTTCAATCAAGCTCTGACTGATGGCTTTCCCCTCCACACTCGCGGCAGTGCTTTGGGAGGTGACCCGCACCAGCACCAACAGCAACTGCGGCAGCTCTTGCGGATCAGGGTCCTCGGCAATCGTTGTTCCCCTTGAGCTGCCTGGGACGCTTGGGCTGCTTGGGGTTTCTGGATTATTGGGCTGATTTTTCTTGGGGGCGATGCCGCTCCCTGAGGACGATGGTCCGTTGATCGGCAATCCCTCAAAACCCGCCGAACCCCCGTAGTTGGGTGAGGGCGTGACGGTCAGTCCCAGCGGCCGGCTTGGTGTGGCGAGGGGGTCTCCGGATCCACTCCCTTGCCGCGGCTGGTTGCTTCCACCCGTTGCGGGATTGGCCGCTGGTCGGCCGGGCGGCCCTACCTCCACTTCGCCCAGGGGGGCGATCGGGATCCGACCCACTGAGGTGCGAAACGGCCCCAATCCGTCGTCATCCCCCAGGATCACGGGGCCCGTTGGCCGGCGTCGCTGCCCTGCCAGGGCTTCCTGACCCGCATCGAGCAGGTACAGAAACACAATTCCAAACGCAGCACCCGTCAGCACGCCTTCCAGCGAAACCCGGCTCCCATCCTTTTTCAGGGAGACGGCATCGGTGAGTTCCGAAAGGGTGCTAATTTTGGAGTGCCAGGAAACAGCACATCATCGCATCTCTCAGCATTAGCGTTGCGTTTTTGCTGCGATGCGTGGATGCGCATCGGTGCGCCAAAGCTGAAGCCGAGGTCGCGCAGATTGGCGTCAGGCTGAAGAATTGCGAGTGATTCGTGAAGATGTGTAGGCAAATTGCTTGTGATCTAGACAGGCATTTGCTGCAGAGGCTGAGGGCAAAGGCCACTTTGCTCAGTGCGGCCAGCCCGGAGAGGCTTCGATCGATTTGCGCTCACGCTCGCCAGCGGATGAAGGCACCGGGGGTGAATTTCAGCAGGGGGCAGCGGGCAGAATCATGGCTCTCCTGAAGATCGCTCAGGGGCCGAGCCTCGGGCTCGAGGTCTGCGCTGGGGTGGCTGCGCCGTCGCAGATCGGGAGTCAGAGAGAAGGGCTTTGAACTTGAATCTCAACATCCAAACGATTCATAGCATCAGCTGCCAAGCGCTCCTTTAATGCGTTCGTAATTAGTTCGGTGAGAGTCATGTCGTTAACCATGGAAAATCGCTTAGCTCGACTATGAAGCGTGGCGTCCAGGATGACCGTGAGTTTTTTTGTGGGTCCTTCAGTTTTTTGGCGCACTAAACGTTTGAAACTCTAACTTTTTGAACATAAGCTCTGATTTCAAGTAATCATATCGTCTTCGGACGAGAACCCCCCAAAGAGGGGGGTGTTCTCAAGAGACACAAGAGACTACTGCAAACTCCAGCTGACCCTGCGGAAATGGATCAAATGCTCAAGCCGCAACCCTGATGTGACACGGATTAGTGTTGCCAATCTGGCAACAGTGTTATCAGCGCTTCTTAGGCTTGCCTTTTGCGCCAGCGATCGACTTGAGCGGGGCAGCCGAAAGAGTAACTTTTGTCATTTTAGTTTGGGGTTTGAAGGATGAGGCCATGGGTCTCAACTACATATTGAAGCCAGACTTGCCAAATGTTTATAATGTCATGTGCCGAATCTGTGTGTAGCTGAATCTGAGTTCTGCCGCATTTGCGTATTGCCGCCAATTCAATCGTACTGTTCAGGGAGTGCGGCAGTGGCAGTCCGGTAATGGCGCGAAACGGTATTCAGGTTCAGAAAAAGACCTGATAGTTTCTGCTGTCCTTTGCTGTAGCCATGACTTCCGCATTGGCTTCGGGCAGCACCTGAAGCGCTATCCATGTCGCTCCTCCAACCATCAAGCCGCCGTCGTTGCCGGCAGTGAATGACGACACTGCCTGGCTGCTCTGCTACGGAGTGACCTGCTTCCGCTACACCCACCTCAGTGAGTCCAGGGCAATAGTGTAAAACTAGGGTCGAGATAGAAATTCAATGGATGCACACACGGATGAAGATCAGAGCAAAATCGCTTCTGGCCAGCCATAATTACACAGAACCAGCATCTCTCATCCACAAGACCTATTCAAAATGCTTAAGTCTTGGTCCTGGATGAAAATAAAATGGTCTCCGCTCTAATGATTGGAATTATCCGGCTAGACGCAAAGAGCAACAGACTCTGCCACCACGATAATTCTAAAATTAATATTATCATTCTAGGGCTTATTATAGATTTTATTTCAGTGCATTGCCACCGTCAGAATATCCCTTAGCGTAGCTAACGAAGATGTTCCTGCGCTTCCCGAACTCCCGTCAACAAGATCGATATGGAATGCATGCTTCAACAGCCTAAAATCGGGCCTGTAAGGTCTATGCCTCCCAGCGAACGGGCAAACCACCTAGCCCTAGGACCAGCGGATGAAGGATCCGGCCTTGAGGTTCAGCAAGGGGCAGACCGCCGCGCCGGGGATTGGTCCTAGATCGGCCAGCTCGCGGCGCTCCGGCTCGAGATCCCCACTGGGATGACCCCTGCGTTGGGCATCGGGAGCTAACAGCAGCGCCACGGAGGTCGTGTCCAGCCATTGGGCCATGGCTCCTAGGGAGCCGGCCAGGT
>Ga0164292_10002849_pt1 | contig 14091 bp, 4 predicted proteins | sample GEODES117metaG_FD_111486 | JGI IMG/M metagenome (GOLD analysis project Ga0164292, IMG submission 111486) | Eutrophic lake water microbial communities from Lake Mendota, Wisconsin, USA - GEODES117 metaG | ecosystem: Environmental > Aquatic > Freshwater > Lake | place: USA: Lake Mendota, Wisconsin... | reverse complement strand
GGCCGGATGCCTCGAGTCACTCATTCATATCGGTTGGGCTTATATGAACTGTTCAACGATGAAGGATGATCTAAGATACACACCCACTACAGCATTCGAAACCTTCCCCTTCCCCACCGCCCTTCTTGATTCCACCGCCAGCGATATCGCCCACTCAGACACCCGCCTAAACCTCGAAACCATCGGCGAGCGCTACCACCAATTCCGCGCCGAGTTGATGGTGGCCAACAACGAAGGCCTCACCAGCACCTACAACCGCTTCCACGATCCAGCCGAAACCAGCAGCGAACTCCTGGAGCTGCGCCGCCTCCACGGCGAGATGGATCAGGCGGTGCTGGACGCTTACGGCTGGAGCGATGTGGCCCCACCCGGCCCCTTGAACAGCCCCTGCGGCTTCGGCCTCGACTACCTCGATCTCGAAGACGACGCCCAGCTTCCCGATGAGATGCAAGAGCGCATCGACAGCGGCGAGCTGTTCTTCTGGGAGGCAGATGTTGCCTGCGCCTTCGAGGCCCAGGTGCGCGCCTGCGGCGCCGTGAAAGGCAAAAAGAAACTTCCCTGGCGCTTCCGCTGGCCCGAAGCCGTTCGGGACGATGTGCTGGCCCGTTTGCTGGCGCTCAATGCCGAGCGGTATGCGGAGGAGGTGGCGTTGGGGCTGCATGGGAGGGGGGGGAAGAAGGCTGTCAAGGCCAGCCGAGCCTCCGCGGCAACCGCCACTGGCACCAGCCGCCGGGGCCGCCCCCCCAAGACCGGCCAGACGGGCGACACTGAACCCCCTCAGATCCAGCAAATCGGCCTTGCCCTATCACCTCCGCTCTGACACCCCAGCGCTCCAGTGGATAGGAGAGGTAAGGTGTTGTATAATCTGGAGGGTAGCCATCCATGGAGCAATGACTGGTCATCACGGGGAGTTCTCAGGCGAACCCCTTACCCGCTGGTGCACACAAGATTGCGCAGATCGCAAAATGAAATTGGAAGAGCCATTTCATTACGTCGATCCTGAAGACAAAACATGGCTGGCTCCAGAGGGGTGTGAAATTGATGGAGCCAGCATTCCCAGAGCGTTATGGGCTCTGGTTGGATCTCCCTTCACAGGGGATTACCGTCGGGCAAGTATTGTGCACGACCAAGCCTGCAGGGACGCTTTAGGAGATCTGTCCAAACGGCGGGCTGCTGACCGCATGTTCTTTCATGCCTGTAGAGCTGGAGGTTGCACGGTTGAAGAAGCAACAACTCTCTACCTGGGCGTGAGGATTGGTGCCATGGGCGACCTCCCTTTGTGGCGCGATTGCTTGCAGGAATCCTATGCACCCCGGCCACGCACATCCATTCCAGCAAGGGAGCGGTCCATCGAGGCTGATTTTCGTGTTGCCGCCGAACTGTTGGCGGAAGAAGAGCCAACGGACGATCCTGCCCAGCTGGAAGCACGCGTTAATCAAGTGTTGGAGAAGGTGGTAAAGCAATAACTCAGTCGCATCGGCCGTCTCTGACAATTTGAAAACATGTAGATTGGTATCATCCGAAATCTGAAGAACCCCAGGGTGATACGTTGAAATCAACGCGTTGCTTCGGGCGATGTCAGTTCCCTCTGATGGTGGTCGGGAGCGTTTCCAAAGTGGGAGAGTAAGCCAGCGTCGCCGTATCACCCAGGCAACCTCATGGGCGCTCATCGTCTTGGGGGTGGCTAGTTTGGCCAGTGGATGCAGCCAACAAAGCCGGAGAGGAATTGAGAATCAGGAGGAGAGGAGTGTCTTTGGTTTCAGGGGGAGTAATGGATATGTCGCAGGACTAATCATCCGCCGATTGATTGATCTTCAATTCTATACGGTCAATTTGGGTGATTTACAGCTTGTCGGCAATGGCGAATCAGACCTGGAAGAACCAGGACTGCCATTGGAGCCGAGGTGCATTGTTCGAGAATTAAAAGTTCGTGCTGCTGACAAGCCGGGGATGTATAAGGTCAGTGCAGATGTGCGTTCTCCTTTGCAGTACCTTGCAAAACCAAGAGAAACAACAGAGCACCAGATCAAAGCCTGGACAGCAGCATGTGACTGCCCTGATGATCAAACTGAAGTAAAGGGCCAATGCTTTGGCCGTAGATTTGCTGCCTCGATCTTGACAAAGCTAAGACAGATTAGCGGAAACGAAAAGAAGAACTTGTCAGCAGAAAGCATTGAACGAATCGTCAGAGGCGTCGGCCGGCCTTATATCCCCTATGACCGCCTATTGATTGAAGAAAGGGGTTTGGTAGGAGAGCCGAGCAAGGACGGAAGCTATCTTATGCAATCGCTCAAACCGGGTGACGACATCTGTTTCTCAACCGCAAACTATTCATTAGGGTGGGCTAAAACTGATTTTGATGCAATTGCAGAGCCAGCGGCTCATGCCTGCTTTCCCTGGTTAACCTTGATTCAAAATAGTCAACTAGGCATGCTTCAAGGCGACGTTGGTATTGATCCTCTCAAGCCTTTTCGCCCAAGTCCAAAACCTACTAAACAATCCCCCCTAATGGTTACCCCAGATCAGATAACCCCCAAAGGCCCATGGCTCAGTGCCATTCTCTTTTCGGACTGGACAATGATGAGCAATTCACCAAGCAAGCCAAAAGATGAAGAAAATCAAACTCGAAGTTTTCTCTTGTTGGCTAGAGATCAATCCTTACTCAACTGGGTGAGGGTTCAGCTGAAAACAAACAAAGACATTAGCATCTCAGCCAAGAATGCACGAGATCAGATGGAAAAGTGGAAAAAGAATAACAAGCAAAATAACGAACCGGAGTCACCGCTAATTAAATTGCCTGGAAACATTAGACCATTCGTTAGTTTCTGGCTTGAGGTCAACAACTCCCGCGAAAGAGTAAGAGTTGGTATGAGCCTGCTAAATCTCATTGATCAGCGCCTATCCCTGTCAGGACAAGTGCTTCCCTTAAGGACAAGAGAGAATCATCAAGAACTAGCTACTACCCTTTCACCATCCAAACTAGAAAGAGAAAAGATTCAGGCAATTATTCCCAAACTGACCTATCGGCGACGCACAGGTATTCAACTCCAAACTATTAATCTGTCCTCTGCGTCAAGGCTAGAAGACTTTCTCATTCCACTTAACTCAGGAGATCAAATCCAATGGCATTAACACGTTTCAACGGGTCAATCGGCTTCATCGCTGATCCTGGGGGGAAGAGTGATGACAATTACTTACTAACTTTATACATTCCAGATAGTAATCCAGATGGAAGTATTCTCGATGTAAATTTAGCGCATCATCAGGGATTCTTTGCGCAGTTCGCAAAAGCTGATCTGAAGGGCCTCACGGAGGAAGAGATAAAACAAGTCATTTGCATGGCCAAGAAACAGCACAATGAATTCAAGAACTATGCATTTGCATTGTTTGAGTATAGGAATACTGTCCTTAATCCGTTGTTTGTAGTTTACCGATGGCCAAACTGGATGCAACAGAAAGGGGGAAAGCACTACACGTTTGAGCATCTACATAGACTAGATCTCTTTATGCGAGGAGATGGTGAGATTACGCTCAGTCAAGCACAGACATCTCTACAGCTTGGGAAGGCCACATTGTCTAATGATGTTTCCTCTTTTAGTGTTGCCTGTCAGCCAGCCATTGATTTGGTCACAGGCCAGATGACCTTAAGCTTTTCGGCAGATCAAACGTTTTTCACGTCATTTCCACCATTGCAAGCCATCCATTATGCGGAGTTAACAACATATCCTGGAAACAAAGAAATTGAGTCAACGCCCTTTTACGTATCCCTATTTGACAACACAAGCACTACGGAGATCTCTCTTCAATTGAGAGCCGAGCTCGACCTATATCCACACTGGAATAACTGTACAGGATCTGAGCTCACCTCTATCTATTTAAAACGCACACGTATCAGTGCTGTGACACAAGAAAACACGAATCAGCAATCTTGTTTGTTGTATCTGAACTCAAGAGACACCTTAGGACGAAAGTTGACAACCACTTTGGGCCGGAAAGGAGAGAGAGACTATGGCCAGTATTTATGCTTTCTGCCCATATGTATATATATTCATAACAAAGAAGATCCTGACAAGTATGAGATAAAAGAAGGCTCCTTCAAGACGATTCTCATCCCTCAGGGCATCTTTCCTATAGAGCCTGCCTATGGAACAGGAGTAACCGCAGAGCGTCGGATGAAGTTCGGGCCATCCAATACTGAAGTCCTCCAAATCAGCGAAATTGGGGGGCGCCCGAATCTTGCCCTTGAATTCATTGTAAATCCAGCACAAGGCCCCGGGCAGCAACTCTCAGCCTCCCCTCCAACTGGTGGATTGCTACGGCGTTCCTTAGCGGATGTGGCTGAAGTCCTCGAGCTCGGTGAAGAGATCGTCAAGAAGTATCGAACAGGTCCGGTACTGTCACCCATTTCAGAAACGGTATGGATGAGATTCAGACAATTGGATGCATCAGGGGGGGTCCTAGATCTCTTTGATGCTTCGGTTCCAGGAAGTTGCACGCCGATCTACTCCGTCCAGCCCGATAAAATCGCACTTTATAATACGAAAAGCCTATACGCTACTAAGAATGAATCTTTGGGTTATACCCTTGAGCCCGTTACTCTGGGAGAAGCCCCAGTCCCAATGTCCTTTTTCGAAGGACATCCTTCTGATAACCCTCCAATAAGCCTTGGTGCTCTTGCACAAACACTCTCTGATCATCGCCTCTGGCTACGCCAGAGCAGCAATCAATCCATCCAACAATTCTACCCGCAGAGAACACCAGATCCGAATCAAATCAACCGACTTCTGGACGAGATAGAAGCAAGCGTTACACCCCAGGGCTTCGAGGTCAAACTCCCCCAGAATGGCACCCGCGAGTATGTCCTTGCACGGTCTAAAGATAACGAATATAACAAAGCAAATTTAATCGTCACTGACCCTAATCTTTCTATTCTCTTTCAGAAGGATAGCTATTTCTTTGTCTTCCCAGATATGCCTGGAATTACTGTTGCTGGCAATGTCAAAATTGGATCATGGCCATTCGACCTTACCTTAGGAAAAACTAGTCTTTCAAGCTCTGGAGCCCAAGAGGAAGATTCCCCTCCAACTCCTGTTGTCGTTCTCAAATTCATGCAGGGGAAATTAAGAGATTTGCTTTCCAGGCCTTCATCCTGGTCAAACACGATTCCTGACGACTTAGAGAAGAAGTTGGAAAATGATTTAAAGACGTGGGTTAATAATATAGATGAAAGCAAGCTCATGCCTGCATTTAGTTTGATCAGCAAGGTCATCGATGATCCTGGTTGGGCTGGCGTTCTGTTTATCTATCCTAGTATTAATATAAATAGTCTGCCCGACGAACTAAAGAGTTTGGTCGCTGGTATTGATATCGCTGAATTTCGAGGACACCACCTTGGCTTTCCACAAAACAAGATCAGTTTTACGGACGGTTTCCCAAAGATTGAGAACAGCTCATTCTTTGGATTAATTAACTACAATTCGTACGCAAATCCGACATCCAAAAATTTTGACTTTGTCGTGAAGTCGCTTCAAGTGCTTTTCAATAACTCTGAAGTCAAGGATTTTAATTGCGACTTGGAAATCACTATACCCAACTGGCTTGATGAAAACGTCTCAAAAATAAATGACAAACCCGGTAATTCATTCCCAATTAAAGGGCGGTATCAAGCCACCAGGGATGCGAATAATCAGAAAATAGTCAGATACTCGTTTGTCAATGAATCACCAATCAAGCTAATTATCGAATCTATAGTCTGCAAAGAAGTATGCATTAATCGCGTTGAGTTAAGACTTAAATCCTCAACAGGCTCCTCATTTGTCACAGAGGTTGTGTTAGATGCTGTTGCAAAGTTTTCTAATGAAAAAGTCCCTGCAAACCTCCTTGAGATAGACCAGCTTGAACTCTCGGGAATCTCTATTCCCATCACAAACACCAAAGTAAATGATAAATGGAAAAAGACTGTTGAAGGCCTTACTTTTGATGGTCTCGCCATCGGAGAGCAAAAATACAATAAAGACAAGACTCCTCAATTGCCTATCAAGTTTCGCCGAGTTCGTTTCTTTACTAGCCAAAAGACCTTAACAGAATTTGGGTTTTCATCCCTAGGAAACAGTAACTCTCAGTTTAAGTATGGAATGGAGTGGGATGTCGATTTTGGTGGTCTGGCCAAGATGTTGGGCTTGGATTCAAAATTAAAAGGATCGCTTCTTGTTGGCTGGATTCCAGACCCAAAAGGCGATATTTGCTTGGGAATTAGATTTGATGATATGGGCGGGGATAAACTCGATATTGGCATTGGCAGTCTGCTTCGCCTCAAAGCGAATACCTTTTCGTTTGGCAAGTACAAACTTAATTCTACTGATAAAATTGAGCAGCCATATATACTGGCCTCAGATGTCAAAGTGATCCTCTTTGGCGATGCATTTCCAAAGCATTCACAATTTGGTCTTGTTCTGATACCGAATCCCAGAGACCCTCTTCATGGTCCGCTCGGATGGCTAACGACTGTCAAAAGTGATGAGCCCATTGGCCCAGTCAAGAATTTAAAGGTGGCCATAGGCCAAAATCTTAAATATATGGGGGAAAAAACTACTCCTGAAGAGATCACGAAAGATGTGGTCGAATTGGCAGGCTTTGAGATAAATAAAAATGTTAATGTTCCAAAGATAAAGGATGATACAATCAATGCTTTTCTAAAAAAATTACAATATTGCACCGGAAACGACTGGTTTCTTGCCTTTAGTGGCGGCACATCATCCGGCATCACTGGCTGTGCTGTTTATAATCCACCCTCCTTACTAGGTGGGCAGGTTGGTACGAAGAACTTAACCATATCTCTCCTCTATCGACAGGAAACTCCCAGACTTGGTACTTACACTGGCACTGTTCTCCTTTCAGAAAAGATTGGTACTATTGACGCAGGCCCGATCAAGATTCAACTACATAAGATCGAAGTTAAAGCGGATACAGATGGTGGATATTCGATCAATATTGGCTTAAATGAAGCCAAGCCTGATGATTTCTCCAAGGCCGCAGGAGCCGAAGTAGGGGTCTATAAAGGAGACGTTGCTTTGCTGATTGCAAATATCAACGGCGCAGCAATTCAACGCATTCCAAAGTATAAAAATACAACGGTCATCTATACACCTGCCAGCCGAATCATGATGGCTGGCCGCTTTGGTCTTGGCCGTTCATTCAAGAAAGGAATTCTTAGTGCCCAAGCCAGCATCACATTCTACGGTACGTTTGAAGGCCTGATCGCTGAGCGTGATTTATCAAATGTACCCAATGGTTCAAATCAACTTGATCCTAGGGGACTTCCTTCTCAATACTTTTTGATTCAAGCTGAAGTTGGCATCATCGCTGAAGTGCAAGGAGTGGTGGACTTTGGCGTGATGCGTTCCCGCCTTGATGCACGTCTCCAAATAGGGTTTGGTTGCGTTCTTGAAATGTGGAAAGGAGCCGATATCTACATTCGTGCTGAGTTAAGCATAAATATCTATTTTGAGATTACTCCAAGGAAAAAGCTTCCATTCGGAATTATAATCCCAGCAATTAAGATTCATCTTAAATTCTCCACTTCCTATGAAGAGAAGTTCAAGCTTATCCCTGATAAATCTAGTCAGTATAATGAATACTTCGAGAAGGAGAGGCAAGCTCTTCTTGAAGAGGTTACAACCCCCCAACTCCGAGACACGCCTGACTGGTCAACAAAACCTGATGTATCGCAGAAGATCACTATTCCTCTCTATCTAACGCTTGATAGCACGCTCAACGATAACCAGGAGGACATCCTAGTTCCATTAGTCGTTGTGCCATGGGGCCAAAGTAATTCATTTCACAGGGATCAATCTTCTCAAAGCCCGTTTCAGGAGATCGTCAGATTTATCTTTGAGTGGTCCCTCAACGCCCTCTTCCAACAACCGCCTGAGACGATCAGCCGTGCCGTCCTTTTGGAATGTGAAAGACGCGTGGCCAGTGCTAAAACGATTTGGGCTGGTGATTTCGCATGGGACATATTCAAGCAGAAATTTACATTCAATCTGAGTAAACCTCCAGAAACAAAACTTCAAGGTGCAGAAAGAGGAACAGTCTTTATTTTGCCTGGCTCCTTTGAGGTGACGATCACCTCTAAAGATACTAACAACTCAACGAGCTTTTTGCTTGGAGAGAAAAGGGTCAGCACAACCTATCTTCAAGAGCTAGATAGCTTCTTTGATAAATTACGAATGAGTTTTGAAGATCGCAAAGATACATTATTACCAGAAGCACCATCGGAAAGACTCTTGCTGTTATTCCTATATGAAGAGTATCTCACATCTCTGCTTCGCTCTATTTGGATGTCCTTGGTAGCCAACATTAATGGGGATCAGAGTCCGAGCTTTACAGTTAGTCATCTTAATGGAATGCTAGGGCAAGAGATTGACTCCATTTCAGGACTGGTTAATCGCCAAATTTTCAGTGGCGCACGAGTACCTTCAACGAATGGTCAAACTAAAACCCAATCGCTTTGGGAAGCGGCAAATCTAACCTTTCCAGCGAATATTCTTGGGTCTGTACAATCACTAACCATTAATGCAACAGCTCTAGGACCTGATACCGCCCCTGTGACTTTTGAAGAAAGGGAAGGATCAGTTCCAGACCCTCTTAATTCCGAACTAGACAATCCTCCCACAGAGCCAAGGATTGCAGTAACGAGCTTTAAGCAACTCCAGCCTTTTGATCTCACGAAAACTCGACATCCCTTGTTTGAATCGATTCCTATTCAAGATATAAATCAAGAAAATAAGTTTATGTGGCATCTTCCCATGCCTTTGTGCCTAAAATCAGAACAATGCAAAGGCGAAGTATCAGTTAGACTGTTATCTCTTATGAATGAACCATCTAATAGCACCATATTGCGTATTTCCGATAATCCAGAAATCACTGTTTCATTTACACCATATGCACTAATCTCAGTTCCATTTAGCATCGAAGGTAGAGCTTTGGTCCTCCAAGCCATGAAAGAGTCAGATCGAAGACTCTTGAAGAAGGTGAGTAAAGATATAAAGCCTACAAGTACGATTCGTTTCCTTATCGAAGAGAACGGCAATGGGCAGACCTCATCGTTTCGTGAGTTGAAAGATGCTAAGAACTGTTGGATAGCTAGAGTAAATCTCTCTACCGATCCTAATCCTACTTCAAATCAATTACGATTCTTCCAGGATTCAACAGAACCTTTCGCCGATCAGGCTACAAATATAAAATCTTTTCTAGAGCTGCTGCAATTGGCGGCTGAAACCAATAGTGGAGGATTCTTTTTCTATAACTCCTCATGGAAGGATATAAGTGCCCAGCGAATTGTAGTCGCCATTAGTTTCCCTCAGGAATCCACTTCGGACCAGGGTCGAGACTACCCATTACCAGCTTATATCAATTGGATCGAGACAACAGAGCCGGATTCAGAGCATGTGTATCTACTTGAAGAGAAGGATTCAATTCCTGTGCCTGTTGGGCATCCAGGAGTTTTGTCTGCTGAGCTGATCAGGCCCCATCCTCAGACTACATATCGGGATCCCACACGACCCAATAGTCCACGTACTCTTAATCGTGAACAGGCCTTAGCGATTTTAGAATACATGAATCACGGGCATTGCTCGGGAATCTTGCGCGAGCAAGATCGCCTGGGTTTCCTTCCTGATGATGTATTGGCAGATGCTTCTGTGGATGAAGTACGCCTGGACAGTCGCTTTAATCTCTTGGAAATGACAATCAGTAGTGATGGTGAATTTGAGGAGCTTTCAGGCGAAACCGATTTGCCAACACCACCCTGCCAGAAAGATAATCAAGAAAATTCAGATCTTATCTATCATTGGAGCATACCAGCATATAAAAGAGTAATAAAGATTGAGAATGACTTGCTTCCAAACCAGCAACTTCCAGACCAGCAAGATGACTTTATTTACGGCACTATTGGGCAGACATTGACCATTTCTGCAGGATTTCGAGATGTTCTTGGTTTCCGTCCCAAACAACTACCTACCGATCCACCAAATTCACTACGGCTAAAAGGATTGTACTTTGATCCGTTGATTCGTTGGTCTGAGCTGAAAGGCATGAAAGTGAATCATTACCTTGACCAAAAGGATATGAGCCTCGTGGTTCAGCTTCAATTTACTCATTCGAATTTTGCTGGCGAGGCTCTAATTACAGACAAGATGTCGCCATACTTACTTGCAATGCAGCAAATTCGTGATACAAACGTTGAATATGTTATCAGATCATCTCTGCAAACTCACATCTTAGCTGACACCCAACGCAAAGAGTTGTATGAGTTTCTGAAAAGTTGCCCAAGTTTTATAAAGGATGAAAAATTCACTATTCGAGTTTCTCTCACTTCTTTGGATTCTATACCAAATGTGGCTGATGTCTACTTTGCTCATATTCAGATTTGCCGAACAAACAAGAAGCTCATCTGGGAAGTCCTGCTAGAGGGTCCAGCTTATAAGGCCACTCTTGATCTGCCGATAGGCTCTGAACCGATAGGCCCTGAAGAAGATCCATCAAATATGGACAATTTGATTAAGGTCTTTGCCTCGTCGTTAGAAAAGATATATGAAAAGATTGAAAAGGGTAGGGTTTGCATTGCCACTTCCCATAATTCTCTGGGTGCTGGAGAGCTTTATATCCTTAACCGTGCTCTTCTGGATTTACAAAAGCCGAAGGAACTTGGCTTTGCTGCTCTCAAGCCAATTAGTACCAATCCTTATGCGAAAGCCAAGGCACGGATATGGGATGGAAAATCTCCAATTGATGACTCCAACAAAAGGAAAGATATAGATATCGACATTGTTGACTTCGACCAAGATGAAGCTTTTAATTCCTATCTTCAAGACCTTGACCTGCTGCTGACACCTGAAAAAAGTTTACAGCTCTTGGACGCGAAAGAGCCTCCGATGCTGCTTTCTAAGTTACTCAAGATTAAGGGTGGGCTTGCTGATTGGGCTGCCAACCGAGCTGCTGCTATCTACAACGGCGACGAGCAAGACCAAGTGGTTGAAAAGTCCAGCCGAAATCTAAAAGACAACCTTTCTAATAGTTTTAAGAAAAGGCTTGCCCGCATTACTGATGTTGATACCATTATCCTTGCTCCATTCACTTTTGAACATCAGGTTGAGAAGCAGCTGCTGCTCTACGGGCGAATTCAAAACAATGAGACATCCTTAACGAGAGTTAGGCCTACAATCGAGGCAAATCTCCTAAAGCATCTCCGCAAGCATAAGATCCGAACCATTGAGAGCCTTCTGAGATTTCCTAAAGAAGAACTTTATGCGCTCATGCCTGTGCCGGAATCACCTGGGCTTACAGCTCAATCCTTGGATACTCTTATTTCTCTTGCCCGTGAGCAAAAAGGGCCATCATCTGAATGCTTTTTGCCTACGGCCCTTGAGCGCGGAAAGAACACATCTGAAAGCACACTCGTGATCCAACTGGATGTGCGCAATCCCGCCAGCCAAGAGATTCTTGAGGCTGATTTGGAATTTAGTATTGAACACATACGTCTGTCACTAGTCAATGATGAACCTATTTGGCTGGAACTAGTTTCCCCAATTCCGGTTAAACTGGGTGAGGCAAAAATTCCGATCCTTTATAAGAAACTCTTGCGCAAGCCCGATATCTCGCTTGCCCCACCCATACCATCTCAAGATCGTGTTGAAGAGGGACTACCAATCGCAAATAACCTTGAGTGGTCGTTAACCTTTGACGTCGAACGAACACGAGCAGCGATTCAAGACAAGGTTAAAATAGACATTCTTTACAACTCTTGCTCTAATGATAAGCTTTTTGTGCAGAGAGGGGAGCAGGACTTGGGTGAAGTTTTATATGAATATCTCGTTACTCGTTCGATAAACAAATTACCTGAAACTCTTTGTTATTGGGGCGACTTAATCCTGAACAAACTGCAGCTCCAAGCGCTACAGACGGTTGAAAGTAAAAGCGAGTCACTACAGCAGAGGTTGGAAATGATAGAACAAAAAGTGGGTAAAGACACTCTCCAAATTGATTTGGTTCGAGTTTCTGAGTCCGACTCTGACTCATTTGCCGCACTCTCTTATATGATTGAGGGAATTGATCCCTTGAAGGAACTGTTAGATTCAAGCCTCCCTCCCGAGCGCTTGCGCACTAATGATAAGTTGGCAAGTTGTACTATTACGAAACTAGTCACGAATGAATATTATTCGGGAAGGCGAATCAGCATAGGCCAGTTAAATGTGTTTCATTACGAGAACGCTTGGCCTGCGGTATCAATCAAGAGGAATCAAGAAATTCATTCCAGAACGGTCAATGAGGCCTTTGTTTATACAACAGAACTCGTGCGCCTTGGTGAGAGCTATACACCAATGATTATTCATGAGGACGTAATCGAGTTAAATCAAGACGATGCAAGTCTAGATCTTGCCCTCTTAAAGTTCCTTAAAGACGTCTTTTTGTATTTCAAGAGCCATAATGATGAATTTCCCAATTTTGAGATGGCATGGGGGTTCGACTCGGGGCAACTTGACCCCTTTATAGAAAATGACCCTGGAATGCGCATATATGATGCTGATCCAATAGGGATGTTTCCTCCAAAATCGACCAATTATAATGGCCTGAAAGATCAGATCAAAGTGGTCATGGGTAGCTTAGAAAAATGGGAGAAGGAAAATACAAATTCCACTAGGCCGCAAAATGGGCGTTATGTTTTTAAACTACGAGTCTACTCTCGTTTTTCCCAGCTAGAGAAACCAATTCTCGTTTTCAATAACCTAAGCTACTCTTTTTAGGTCGCTCATCTTGCAACTTAGTTCAAGCCTAGCGTGCACCTGAGGAGTATACTGATACCTGATCCATGCAATGCCGATCATGGCCAAGCGATTACAGTTGACCTTTGATGATGGGCCTGAACCTGTTGCGAGCCTTAACACAATTCTAGACGAACTTAAGGTTCGTAAAGTGAGTGCTGCTTTCTTCCTTTTGGGAAAAGAAGCCAACCTCAACCCTTCAGCACTGAATAGCATTATTCAAGCGGGGCATACGCTTGGTAACCATTCTTGGGATCACCTTGAACCCCATACGGAACGTTTCACGGATGTGCAAATCCAAACCCAATTTCGCGATACCCATAACAAGGTGTTGGATCTGACCAACGTGCAGATGAATCACTGGCGTGCTCCGCGTGGTGAACAATTGGATCGCCTTAAAAATCTCCTAACTGACACTGGCAATCTATACACCTTCTCCCATTGTGACTGGCATGCTGACTCAAGAGATTGCCAGGGAGCAAAATCTGCCGCAGAAATGTTGAAAGCCATCAGAAATGACATCGCCAAACAGCCGACCACCCGCCCAATGATTCGATTGCTCTTTCACATCACTGCCAACACAGCTGCTGCCCTCAAGCAAGTGTTGGATGGTCTTATATCTGATGGCCATATGCTGGAGAATTTTTCTCAAACCAGTTTTGCGCCGGAGATGAAACTGAATTCCGACAACATTTCTAAAGAGTGATCGGCAATTTTAGCATGCTGGTCCCATTAACCAAAAGATTTTCTTGCTGGGCTCATTCTACGTATCTGTAGCAACTCAAGGTGTGCCAGGGCAAATCAGTCAACTCTTGTAAACTAGGACATGTACCAGATTACGTAGATCATGGATGTCAGCATTGGCCCCTTCGAGGCCAAGGCCCAGCTTTCCAGGCTGGTTGCGGGCCGTGGAGCAAGGCGAGCGGTGCACGATCACCGTGCGCGGCAAGCCCGTGGCCGATCTGATGCCCCACCGCGCTGACAGTACCGAAGCCATGGCCGCCGCCATCGGTAACTGCCAGGAAAGATGACGCTCCTGCCGCCTATCAGGCGGCCTAACCAACCTAGTTGGATTGGCGCCGTTTTCAGGTGGAGGTGGATTGATCCAGACCACCTCCGGTTGATGCCAACAGCGGGTGGTTCCAGTCCAGCGGAGTGGATGAAGTTGACGGGCCAGCTCGTAGACGCGGGCACGTTGTCGGCAGATCTCAATGGCTTTGCCGCTGTGGCGCTGAGATGGCGTCACGAACCGGATGCCGCTGTGGCGGTG
>Ga0164292_10002848_pt1 | contig 14091 bp, 23 predicted proteins | sample GEODES117metaG_FD_111486 | JGI IMG/M metagenome (GOLD analysis project Ga0164292, IMG submission 111486) | Eutrophic lake water microbial communities from Lake Mendota, Wisconsin, USA - GEODES117 metaG | ecosystem: Environmental > Aquatic > Freshwater > Lake | place: USA: Lake Mendota... | reverse complement strand
CTTCCGGGCCGGCGAGATGGTGCCCCAGGCCGTGCTGGAGAAGAGCACCCTGCAGCACACCTACATGGAGGGCGACGACTACGTGTTCATGGACATGGCCACGTATGAAGAAACCCGCCTCACCGCCAAGCAGATCGGCGACAGCCGCAAGTACCTCAAGGAGGGCATGGAGGTGAACGTGGTGGCCTGGAACGGCAAGCCCCTCGAAGTGGAACTGCCCAACTCGGTGGTGCTGGAGATCACCCAGACCGATCCGGGCGTGAAGGGCGACACGGCCACCGGCGGCACCAAGCCCGCCATCGTGGAGACCGGTGCCCAGGTGATGGTGCCCCTGTTCCTCTCGATCGGCGAGAAGATCAAGATCGACACCCGCACTGACAGCTACCTCGGTCGGGAGAACTGATCGCCATGCAGCTCGACCACAGCCAGCTCGAGAAACTCCTGGCCCTGATCGGGGACAGCGACATCCAGGAGTTCAAGCTTGAGGGCGATGACTTTCGCTTGGAAGTGCGGCGCAATCTGCCGGTTCCCGCTCCCACTCCATTGGTGACGGCACCGCTGCAGGCAGCGATGCCCCCCGTCGCAGCTTCAGCCCCAGCTCCTGCTCCTCTGGTGGAGGAGCCTTCGGCGCCCCCACCGGTGGCCGCGGCGAGCCGCGGCGATCTGGTGGAGATCACTGCTCCGATGGTGGCCACCTTCTACCGCTCTCCAGCCCCGGGCGAGCCGGCCTTCGTGGAGCCCGGGGCCCGCATCAGCGTGGGCCAGACCGTGTGCATCCTGGAGGCGATGAAGCTCATGAACGAGCTGGAGTCTGAGGTGAGCGGCGAGGTGGTGGAGATCCTGGTGGAGAACGGCACCCCCGTGGAATTCGGCCAGGTGCTGATGCGGGTGCGGCCTGTCTGAAGTCTCTGGCCTGTCGGAGTCTGAATCGGTGGGCTCAGCCCAGCTCCCAGGCTGTTTCGATGGCCGCCACCATGCTCTCGGCCCGGGCTACCCCCTGGCCGGCGATGCCGAAGCCGGTGCCGTGGTCCGGGGAGGTGCGCAGGAAGGGCAAGCCCAGGGTGGTGTTCACGGCCGCGTCGAAAGCCAGCAGCTTCACCGGGATCAGCCCCTGGTCGTGATAAAGGGCCAGGTAGCCGTCTGCCCCTCCCGGACCGCCATGCCAGGCGGCCCCGGCGTCGAGCCAGCAGGTGTCGGCCGGCCTGGGGCCCTCCAGCAGCACATCCGGATGGGCGACCCTCCAGGCTTCAAGGGCCGGCTCCAGCCACTCCAGCTCGTCGCGGCCCAGGCAGCCGGCTTCGCCGGCATGGGGGTTGAGCGCCGCCACCACCAGCTTCGGTGAGCTCCGGAAGCGTCTGCAGAAGGCCAGAAGCAGGTCCAGTTTGCGGGCCACCAGGTCTGGGCTGAGCCGGCGCGGCACCTCCGCCAATGGGATGTGGGTGGTGGCCAGCAGGGTGTTCAGCCGCCAGTGCCCCGCGGGCGAGCGGGCTGTGAACAGCATCGTGGCCTCCGCTGCCCCCACCAGTTCCGCCAGCCGCTCCGTCTGGCCCGGGTAGCCATGGCCGGCGCGATGCCAGCTGGCCTTGGCGATCGGCGCCGTCACCAGGGCCCGGCAGTCGCCCCGTTGCGCGAGCTCGGCGGCAGCGCTGAGCCAGCGGAAGCCGGCCGCGCCAGCCAGGGCATCGATCTCACCGGTCGGCACCGGTTCCTCCAGCGGCAGGTTCACCATCTCCAGCTCAGCCGGATCGCGCAGGGGGGCGGTGCTGCGGGCACGCAGCCGGGCATAGCAGTCCTCCAGCCAGCGGCGACAACCCACCAGCACGGGCTGCAGCTCGGCGGGCCAGGGCCGGGCCAGGGCCTTCAGCACCACCTCCGCACCGATCCCCGCCGGATCCCCCAGGCTGATGGCCAGCCGTGGGTTGATCGTGTTGGATGGTCCCTGGCTACCGGTGGTCACTCCCATGCTGCGCTGGTTGGTGCTGGTGGCGATGGTGCTGGGTCTGGCGACGGGCCTGCGCCGCGGCTGGATCGAGGTGCGCTGGGGACACTTGCTCCAGGATCTCGGCGTTCCCTTCGTGGCTGATCCTGGCCCGCCAGGGTGCCCCCCCGCTCAGCCTGGCTCCACGGCCCCCTCCTCTTCAGCCAGGGAGGCCCGGAACCCCTCCCGGTAGCTGGGATAGAGCAAGCGGTAGCCCAGTTGCTGACAGAGCAGGCGATTGCTGGCCCGGCGGTTTTCCATCCAGAAGCTGCGGGCCATCGGGCTGAGCGTGGCCTCGATGTCCGCGTAGCGCTGCACCTCCGGCAGGCGGATGCCGAGCAGATGGGCCGCGAACCCCAGAGACTCCGTTGAGGGGCAGGGGCAGTCATCGCAGACGTTGAGCACCGCCGGACGCTGTGCCTCGGGCAGGGCGATGCAGTGGAGCAGGGCGCCCACGATGTCGTCCACGTGCACGCGGGAGAACACCTGGCCGGGTTTGTGCACCAGCCGGCTGCTGCCCTGGCGGAGGCTCTCGAACGGGCAGCGGCTGGGGCCGTAGATCGCCGGCAGGCGGAACACCTGCACCGGCAGCCCCGTGGCCTGCCAGGCCCGCTCGGCGGCCAGGCGGTGCTGGCTGCGGCCGGGGCGGGGGTTGGGGGGGGTGCTTTCGTCCACCCAGGCGCCGCCGCTGTCGCCATACACCCCAGTGGTGGAGAGGTAGCCGAGCCACTGCAGGGGCTGGCGGCGCAGCATGGGCTCCAGCAAGGGCAGCAGCGGATCCCCGCTCGGCCCATCGGGGCCTGCCGTGACAAGAACGTGGCTGATCCCCTCCAGCCCATCGGCTTCGCCGGCACTGCCGGTGGCGCTGTTCAGCTGCAGCCAGCTCAGCCCTGGTTCGGGCTGGCGTGGCTGGCGGCTGGTGAGCAGCACCTCGAACCCCTGCCTGGCCATCGCCCGGCCGAAGCGCAGCCCGGTGAACCCGCCGCCCAGCACCAGCAGCCGACCGACGGGCTTGACACCCAGCGGGTTTATGAGTACACCTGTATTATTCACGAATGCTTCCCATGCCTGGTCTGATGCTCGCAGCTGGCTCGTTTCCCCTGTGCTCCCCGATCCCGTCGCCCTCCCCGGACCTGTCCAACCGCCGATTGCGCAGGCGGATCGCCCCCGCCCCTGTGCTGATCCTGGGCGGGTTGCTGGCGGCGGCACTGTGGCTGGCCCCGGAAGCGCCCCAGGATCAGGCCGCCATCTGCCAGCGCCACAACGGTGTGGCGGCCTGCCGCGTGTGGTGAGCGGCGGTCTCGTCCGCCAGGGGGCTGGCCGGCTGAGCGGCAGGATTCACCAGCTCCAGCAGCTTGAGGGCCAGGCGCAGATCCCCCTCCGTCCAAGCCCGGATGGCCATGGCGCGGCGGGGGTCGTAGAAGCTCTGCTGCCGATACCAGAAAAAGGCGTCGCAGTCGCTCTTGTGGCCGTTGCAGGCCAGGCAGGCAGGCACGCAGTTTTCGGTCACGCTCGGCCCCCCCTGGCATTTGGGCTGCACGTGATCGATTGATTCGGAGCGCTGGCCGCAGTAGATGCAGCAGTGATTGGTGAGCTGGTGCAGGGATTGGCGCCAGCGGCGCAATCGGAACTTGGGGCAGAGATCTTCGAGGAACACCCCTTCGGAGGTGCGTCCATCCCTGGCCTGCATGCGCCTTGCTCGGCTGCCGCCAGTGTGGCGGCAACTCCGCTGGTGACAATGTGTCGGCGGCTGCTGTTTCGCCGATGCGCTGCCTGTTGCGGCTGGGTGCCACCGGCCGTATCGAGGTGATCAGCCCTTACGACGCCGTGACCCAGGCCCAGCTGCGTCAGGTGCGGCCGCGGGGCCAGTGGAATGGTCAGTCGCGCCGCTGGGAGTTTCCGCTGGAGGCGGCACCGGCCTTGTTGCGGCAGCTGGCCGGCCGCTTCCCGCTCGACCCTGAGCTCGCGCAATGGTTGGCCTGGATGGGCCAGCCGCTGCCGCCGCTGCCTCCCCACCGGCAGCTGGTGGCTGCCGCCCAGCTGCAGGAGCCCCTCGCCGACGGTCGCAATCTGTTTGCCCACCAGCGGGCTGCGGTGCGCTGGCTGCTGGCTCGCCGTGGTGCGGTGCTGGCGGATGCCATGGGTCTGGGCAAAACCCTCACCGCTCTCGTGGCCGCCAGGGCGATGGTTCGCCTGGCGGACTGCCGCATCGTGGTGCTGGCGCCCGTTGGCCTCCATAGCCATTGGCGCAGCGAGGCCCTGGCCCTGGGGCTGCGGCTGGAGTTGCACAGCTGGGCCCGGCTCCCGGAGCAACTCCCTCACGCCGGCACGGTGTTGATCGCCGATGAGGCCCATTACGCCCAGAACCTGCGCACCCGTCGCTGCCAGGGCTTGCTGCGACTGGCCCGCCACCCGCGGCTGCGGGCGATCTGGCTGCTCACCGGCACGCCGATGAAGAACGGGCGGCCGGTGCAGCTGTTTCCCCTGCTGGCGGCCATCGGCCATCCCCTCGCCCAGGACCAGCGCCGCTACGAAGAACTCTTCTGCCAGGGGCATTGGCGTGAGCGTGGCGGCAGCCGGCTGTGGCAGGCCACTGGCGCCAGCCAGCTCGCTGAGTTGCAGCGCCTGATCCGTCCGCTGGTGCTGCATCGGCGCAAGCAGGACTGTCTGGACCTGCCGCCCAAGCGGCGCCTGCTGCACCCCGTGGGGCTCGATCCCGACCAGGCCCAGGGGTTCGACCACCGCGTCGAGCGCAAGGTGCTCGACTACCGTCGCAGGGCGGCCCTTGGGGAGGTGCGCCGGGACGCCGAGGTGCTGGCGGTGTTCACGGCCCTGCGCCAGATCAGCTCCAGTTTCAAGCTGCCGGCTGCGGAGGCCCTGCTGCGGCCGCTGTTGTCCGCAGGTGAGCCGGTGGTGGTGTTCACGGCTTTCCTGGCCAGTGCCCGGTTGCTGGTGGAGCGGCTGGGCAGCGGCTTGCTGCTCCATGGGGCCGTGCCGGTGCCGCAGCGCCAGCGGTTGGTGGATCGCTTCCAGACGGGCGGCAGTGATCTGCTGGTGGCCACCTACGGCACCGGCGGGTTGGGGTTCACGCTGCACCGGGCGCGGCATGTGCTGCTGTTGGAGCGCCCCTGGACCCCCGGCGATGCCGAGCAGGCCGAGGACCGCTGCCACCGCATCGGCATGGCCAGCGGACTCACCTGCCATTGGCTGCAGTTGGGTGTGGCCGATCAACTGGTGGATTCCCTGATTGCCAGCAAGGCCGAGCGGATCGCCCTGGCCCTGCACCGGGGGGAGCAGGAGTTGCGCCGGCGGTCGCTGGCGGCCATGGTGCGCGAGCTGCTGCAGCGCTGGTGAACTCAGGGCCTGGCGGGAACAGGTCGCTCGCCGCCTTCTCCGCACAGCTGGGCGCGCACCTTCAGGTCGTTGCGCAGCTGGGCGTCGAGGGCGGCGGCAGGCATGGAGGCGGCCAGCTTGATGGCCTTGCGCAGATCGGCGCAGGCTGACCGGTCATCGCCGGCCAGGCTGTGCAGCAGGTAGCGGTCGTTGAGGGGGGCAGGATCCCTCGGGAAGGCCGCCACCACCGCATGGCAGCCCTTCAGGCGTTCGCTGAGGTCGGCCAGGCTGAGCTCCCGCAGACAGTCATCCCGGCGAATGCCCTGCTTGGGCAGCGGGGCCTCCGCGCAACTGACACACAGGAGTGCCACAGCCGGAGCCACAAGCGGCAGTAGCCAACGGCACGTCCTTGGCTGCCGTTGGCCGTGGTCAGGAGCCGTAGCGCTCACTGCGGGTGAGGCCTCCGCTGGATCTCGGTGCTTGATCACCGCCCTCAGGCTGCTTGAACAGATCTCCCAGGTAGCGGCCGCAATCCGGGTATCCGCCGGGATTGCCCACCACGGTTTCAGTGATCAGCACCGCCGCGTGCTGGGGAGAGGTCTTGAACGGCCCGTCACCCTGCCGCTTGATCACCGCATAGGCGGCATCCCAGCTCACCGGGTGGTTGTTGCCGTTGTTGCGCATAAAGCAATAGATCTGAGCCCCTTTGCTGCCGATTTCCGTCTGTCTGGTCTGGGCCTGGACCCCCGTCGGCACCAGGGGGCCTGCCATCAGGGCCAGGGCCAGGGCCTCGACCACCGGACGGCACCAGGGGCGGCAAGCTCCGGCGTGCTGGGGACGGTTGATCGACGCGGTGAGGCGCTGGGCCATGGCTTCAGGAACTGGAAGCAGGGCCCAAGCTATCGATCGGGCCGGCCGTCGTCGAGGGTGGCAGGGCCCGGCCTGCCGTCGCGATGGTCGCTCAGCCAGAAGGACCGCCCTGGGGCACCACCAGCCGCACCACCAGGGGCAGCACGATCAGCACGGTGATCAGGCGGATGGCGTGCAGTGCAGCCACGGAGGCGCCCACGCCGAATTCCGCCCCCACCAGGCTCATGCCACTGATTCCGCCCGGGGCGGCACCGAGCAGGGCCACCACCGGGTCGATGCCCAGCAGGCGACTGCAGAACAGGGCGATCCCCAGTCCAGCGATCACCAACGTCAGGGTGATCAGCAGGGCCGGCTTCCAGAGCTCACGGAGTTCTCCGAGGGCGGTTGCGGTGAGACTGGTGCCAATCACCGTGCCGATGGCGATTTCGAGCACGGTGCGGGTGCCTGGTGGCCAGATCACAGGCTCCAGACGGCCACTGAGGCTCACGGCCCCAGCTGCCAGCAAGGCACCCGCCAGCGGTGCGGCGGGAATGCCGGTGCGCATGGCGAGCAAGCCGCCGCCGATGCCTGCCAGGAGGACGACCGGCAAGGTCCAGAGTGTGGTCATGCGCCCATTCTCACCGCGTTTCAGCCGTCAACCACCTGCGATCAATCAGCGATCTGGATCAGCGATCTGGGAGGTCTCTGCAGCCGGCCATCTTGGCCGGGGAGGAAATGTGTGTTGTGATCGGCATCATGTCTGATTGGCAATGACAGCGGAATCCGTTTCCTTCCGGATCACTCGCAATACTGAGGATCTGGCCCAGACCACCCATGCCCTCTCCCAAAGGGTGGTGAAGCTGGAACAGCGCCTGCAGGCGTTGGAGTTGCAACTGGCCCAGTGGTCGGATCAGGGCAATCATCAGGAGTCCGAACAGCTCCACAGCCTGGAGAATGTGGAACGCCTGCTCCACGATTGCCGTTGTCTGCTGGGCTTTGAGGAGCAGTCGGCCGATTCCAGAGCCGAGGTCGACGGGGATGGTCTTGAGGGCGGTGATCAACCCCTGGCAGCCTGACCCGTGCCACCACTGCCCCTGGTCAGCGGTGGCAGAATGGAAAGAAAGTCGGCCATGGCATTCCCCACCTTCTCCACCCCTGGCTCCTCCTCCACCGCCACATTCGCCCACGGGCCAACCTCCAGCGGCAGCCCCGGCCTTCGCCGCCCAGCCAATAACCCCTGCAGCCCCCCGCTTTCAGGGTGTTCCACGCCACGCAGCAGCGAAAACGACCATCAGTTGGAAAAGCTGGAATTTGCCCTTGCTGTGGCCATCACCCGCGGGGATGCCGCCAGGGTTCAGACACTGCGGGCCCAGATCGCAGACCTGGGTGGCAATTGCGAAGAACCCGGCACCTGAGGGCAGGCCAACAATTCCCCGCCCGTCACGCCACCACCGCGGTGATTGCTGTCGCGGATGTGGGGCATCGATGCCTCTGAGACGATGGGACGATGAATCAAGCCGAAACCCTGATCACAATTGATCGCGATTGCAGGCGCTCTCGATTTTTTACGCCTACACCATGACCGTCACATTCAGCAGCCACTCCAATAACCATGCCTCGAAGCTGATCACGGCTGTGACTCCAGCTGGCAGCGACCTCCGACCGCGGCTTCAGGCCGAACTGGCCCTCTGGAACACCCGAACGGCCAGTGCTGTGGCTGCCGGCGATCTGGATCAAGCGGCCAAGGCCATCCTTGCAGGCCTGGACTGTGAACGCCGACTGGCTGGGTTTGGTCCCCAGGTGTTGCAACTGATCAAGCCCCGCTCATAACCTGAGGCTGTCCATCTGTTCAGCGTGGCGTCTGGCGAAAGAATTGGATCCGCGTGCCACCGGATTGCTCTGACCAGGGCCAATGATCGGCCTGGAGGTCCCAGAGTCTCGAGCGCAGTGTCTCCACGGAGAACTGAAAACCAGTTTCTCATGCGATGGCAACGATCTCCTCGGGGTTGCCAGACGACCTCACGCGATCGGCTACCTGCGGGTGGGTGGTCAGATGGCGGCTGAATGCGGTGAGTTGAAGAAGCTCCTCGGGAGTGGTTTCGGGGCTTGCTTGTTGAGAAAGCGGATCTGGCACGATTGCCTTGCGGGCCCTAGGGAGGCCTTTCAATTTAATTTTTTGGCCCTGACTCTTTGCGGGAAAAACTGCCGGCTTGCGTACGCGGCTGTTTAGCAGCAGGAGCCGTTGCCTCTGGAGGGATCTGCTGCTGCCTCAAACGGGATGGCTGTGCCGCAGCCTTCGAACAGCCCGAAGTGTCGGCTGAAATCACCGATGAACTCGAAATGCGCCGCCAGACGGCTTTCGGCGAGCATGCGAAAGGTGTTGCCGCACACCGGAAACACCTTCCCGGCTTCGATCCAGTGGTGTTTGTCGAAGGGCAGCGCTTGGCGGTGTCCGCTGATCGTGCCGCGGTAGATCACTGCCTGGCCGTGGTCTTCGCAGGCATCCTCCAGCTCGGGGATGTGAAACAGCCGGTAGGTGGCGGAGTGGAAGCGGATGGCGCCGGTGCGCGTGGCCAGCTCGGGATCGGAGATCGCCAGGGGGCGGTCGCTCACCAGGCGGGGATCGGCGTAGCCGGCCCGGCGGGCCAGGCGCAGGAAGTCGTTCCAGTAGAGAGCCCCGCTTAGGCATTCGCCGTAGAGCACCGGATCGTGGCAGAGGTGCTCGGGAATGCGCCGGTCGGCGTACACATCCGCGAAGTAGAACTCGCCGCCGCGTCTGAGCAGGCGCCGCACCCCATTGAGCACGGCCAGCTTGTCGGCCGAGAGGTTCACCACGCAGTTGGAGATCACCAGATCGAAGCTGCCAGGCTCCAGGGGCAGCTGCTCGAGCTGCTCGATGCGGCCCTCCAGGAACGTCACGTTGGCGAAGCCGAACTGCTCGGCATGGTGCGCCTGGTGCCGGCGGGCCACCGCCAGCTGCTCCGGTGTCATGTCCACCCCCACCACCGTGCCGCTTTCGCCCACCAGCTGAGCCAGCAGAAACACGTCGCGGCCGCTGCCGCAGCCGAGGTCCAACACCCGCAGCCCTTCCAGCAGTGGCGGCACCACCAGCCCGCAGCCGTAGTAGCGCGACAGCACCTCCGGATGGATGCGGGCCAGTAGGGGGCGCAGGGTCTCGGGCACGCTGCTGGCGTCACAGCAGGCGTTCGTGCGCAGATCGGCGCTGCTGGCCAGGGTGGTGCCGTAGTACTCCTGCACCTTGTCGATCGTGCTGGCGGTGTCGGTGCTGCTGGCCATGGGCTGCTGCGAGGTGGACGCGGGACGGGATGGCTTGGAGCCCCCATCCAGCATGGCGGGCCCCTCTGCCCTCAGCGACCGGCCCGACTCAGCTCAGCGAGCCACCGCAGCTCGATCCCGCCCCTGCCGTACAGCCGAAGCAGTGCTGTGCCACGGCGATCGGTTCGCCAGTGGGGTCGTGCTTCAGGAGATCGCCCAAGCGGCGGTGCGGGCCCAGGCCCCCGGCCGCCAGAGCAAGCATCTGGTTGAAATCGCAGTCATAGAGGAGGCCCTGCCAGTCCACGCTGATGGTGGAGCGGCACATCACCTGGGCCAGATTGGCGGGGTTGTGGCTGGCCCGGAGCAGCGCCTGGTAGGTCTCCAGCTGGTTGCTCTGGCGCAGCACGGCGGCGAAGCGCTGGATCGGCATGTTGGCGATCGTGAGCAACCGGTTGAAGCGGATGCCGAAGTGGCTCGCCAGCTCCCGCTTGTAGTCGGCCTGCAGGGCTGCCTGGGGCGGCGGCAGGCTGGGACCCTGAGGGTTGTACACCAGATCCAGCTCCAGGCCTGACCCCTCCTCGCCATAGCCGAGCGTGTTCAGCTGGCGCAGGGCGGCAATGCTGCGTGCGAACACCCCGTCGCCCCGCTGCCGGTCCACGTTGGCGGCGCTATAGCAGGGCAAGGAGGCCACAACCCTCACCTCCTGCTCAGCCAGGAACTCCCCCAGATCCTCCTGGCCAGGTTCGCTGAGGATCGTGAGGTTGCAGCGGTCGATCACCGTGGCCCCCAGCTGCCGTGCCTGGCGCACCAGCTCCCGGAAGCCCGGGTGCAGTTCCGGGGCGCCACCGGTGATATCGAGGCTGGTGAACCCCCGGGCCCGCAGCACCGCGGGGATCAGTGCGATCGTTGCCCCATCCATCATTTCCGTGCGGCTGGGGCCGGCGTTCACATGGCAGTGGCTGCAGCTCAGGTTGCAGCGGTAGCCCAGGTTCACCTGGAGCGTTTCAGGCCTGCCGCGGTGCAGGGGAGGGAATGGCTTCGGCTCGGATGGGCCTGACGGTGACTGTGACGGTGACGGGCTCAGGGGTTGGGGTGACGTTGCTGTCATGGGATCCGTGACGCGACGGCCTGACAGCACGCCGTGATGATGGAACAGGCTCGAAGTTGAATCGGGCGGCTGAAAACAGGTCGAAGCGGCTGTTGAAATCCATCATTGCTCACCGCTTTTGTTGATGTTTGATGGATGCGTGCAGGACAGACATCTGCGCCACCGGCAAGGCCGTCAGCCGAAGCCAATGCCCAGCACCCCCAACAGCGACCGCTCCAGCTCCGCCAGTTCTTCGGGGCTGAGGGCGGCGAGGGGTCTCCTCGCCCAGTCGGCGCTCCAGGTCGCTGGGCAACCGCAAGCTGAACGCTGGCATGCGGAATGCACAGATGATCTGTCATCCATCTTGTGGTGCCCGGCGTTCATGGAGCCGTTCGGCAGCCTTGTTCTTGCGGACCGCGCTTTCGTTTTGCTAGCACCAATGGCGGCCCCCGCCATGCCAGCACTGAGCCTTCGTGCCATTCCCCAGGACGTCTATGACGACCTGAAGGCCATGGCGGCCCAGAACCGGCGCAGCATGCAGGAGCAGGCCAGGCTGTGGAGGGAGAGGATGCGCCAGCGGCCGATGCCGCACTAGCTCGAGGATCTGCGCAGCGACCGTGACCGCTGAATCGCCGCGTCAGAACGCGATGGCCGTTCTCGATGCCTCAGCCCTGCTGCGGCTGTATCTCGCTGATGGCCCGCTGCCGCAGGGGCTTGAGCCGGTGATGGAGCGCGGCTGCCGTGGTGATCTCATCCTGCTGGTGCCCGATCTGTGCTGGCTACAGATCAACTCGGTGCTGTGCCGCCAGATCAAGCGCGAGCTTCTCAGCAGCGACGAAGTCAGTGAACTCTTCGCGGACATCGAGCGCCTGCCGCTGCGCGCGCCAGCGGTGCTCTTGGCTGATGCCAGCCGCCAGTCGGGCATCGGCGTGTCGACCGAGTTCCGGTGCGACCCAACAGATGGAGAGCTGTGTATCGACTGCGCTGTGACGCCGCGCTGATGGCCGGAGGCGGTTGGCGGGTCATTGACGCCTGGTCAGCACGACGAATCAGAATCAGCTCTTGGGCAGGTGTCCCACACGCCGTGCCCGCTTGCGGCGGCAGCTCTCGCCGTTGATCTGGATCCGGGTGATGGGGTCCATCAGCCGGTCCACCGCCGCCACCGTCGTGGCACTGGTCGAGAAGACGCGGCCTGCCCTACCCCAGGGGCAGCAGCTGGAGTCCGGCCAGCCTCGCCGCGTCAGCAAGACGCAGGTCTGTCGCGGCAAACGCCACGTCCTGGGAGCCGGCCAAAGCGTCTTGCACCGCCAGGGCAGCGGCGAGCTGAACACTGTCGCAGCCCCGTAACCCGTAGGTCATGGCCAGTCCAGCGGCGCGGCGCACCATGGGGTCAGTGAGATCCACCACATCCAGCGAAGCCCAGCGGGTTTCGAAGTCGCGCAGCCGATGGTCGAGGGAAGAGGCCTGGATCCGGCCCATGCGAGCGGCCCGCGCCAGGGTGGCGTGGATCTCCACGTAGGTGATCCGATGGGTCGCCACGGCCAGGGCGGAGCTCATGGCAGCGGCCACGGCGCCTGAGCCGGGCTCGCTGATGAAGAGTTTCGCCAGGGCGGAGGTGTCGAGGTAAACAATCACTCGCGATCGGCCAGCATCAGATCGCTCAGCAGTGGTTCACCGGCGGGCCCCGTTGGGATGGGATCCACCACGGGGCGGATCGGTTGGCCGTCGGCGGGCCGCAGCCAGGGTTGGCTGCGCAGACGCCGCAGGGCTTCCTCAGGATCCGTAGGCGCGCAGGAATGGGCCGGCCCCAGTCGCGCGACGGGTCTTCCGCGGGAGGTCACAACGATCTCCTCGCCTGCCTGGGCACGCCGTAGAAGCTCGGAGAGCCGGTCCTTGAACTCGCGAACGGCAACCTGCATGGCGCAATGGCAATGTGGCCACGTTAGGGCTCTTTGCGGCCACTTGTCTGGGATGGGAGGTTCTCAGGCAGTGCCAATGGCGCAGCCGTGAGAGAAGCTCTGTGAGAAGGTTTTGCCCTCGGGCCATGGCCCTCCTTGCGCAGCCGCGAGCAGCCCGCCAGCCGTAGGGTCATGTCTCTACCGCCCTTTGGTTCCGTGACTCCTTCCTGGCCTCAGGGCGCATCCCTGGATCCAGGCAGGCACTTCCAGCAGACGATCCGCCGCTGGGGCAACAGCCTGGCCGTGCGGCTCCCCACTGATTGCCTGAGTCAGGCCGGCCTGCGGGAAGGCGATCAGATCGAGATTGTGGTTGGCCCTGACGGCCGACTGCGTCTCGAACCCCTGCGCCAGCTGGATCGATCAGCTCTGGCCGCTGATCTGCGTGAGCTTCAGGCCACCATGCCCCTCACCCCCTCGGTGATGGAGGAATGCCGCTCCAGCGAACGCTGGTGACGCTGAGCCATCGATGTTCTATCCACCCGAAGATCGCAGCCCGCAGGCTCTCGACTGCCTGGAGCAGTGCCGCGAACCCCTGATCAGCAGCGACTGGCTGATCTCCGAAACCCATAGCGCTCCGGGCATCAAGCAGCGCCATCACGGCCTCAGTTCTGAAGCACGTCAGGCCGCTGGGGAGCAGTTCGAGCGCTTACTGCAGGGCGGAGTGGAACGTCGCTCCCTCGATCGCGGCCGTTTTCGCCAAGCGGCTGAGCTGCTCCAGGATTCGGCCATTGGCCTGCGGGCGGGTGACGCCTTGCATCTGGCGGTGGCGCTGCATGGCCGCTGCACCCAGCTGGCCGCCCTCGGGATGGGGCCGGCACTGAACTGAGACAACACTCCGGGGCATCTGCGACGGCAACAGCTGGAGTCAGGCCATCCGTGAGCTGTGCATCAGTTTGGAGATCATGGGTCACCAGCCGCTCACCCCCCAGGGCGGATCCAGCCATGGCGATCACTCCATCGGCAAAGTCGTCGCCCGCATCCTGCAGGTTGCTCTAGGGGAGAATTTCGGTGAGATGGTGTTTGGGACTGCGGCTACCTTCGCGCGTGTCTTTTCTGAGTGCGCCGCTGATGTACTTGTGCAGCACACTGCTGATCAGTGTTTGATAAGGAATTCCTTCCTGCAGGGCGCGCGCCCGCAGGGCTTGAAGGTCGGGACTGGATAGACGGATATTGATGCGCTGGTCTTTCTGCCCTGTGGAGCAAGCGGCGGATCTCAACTGAGTGAGCAACTGCGGTGAGGCTACGGATCGCAGTGAACCGGCTTCAAAGTCATTGAGGAGTTGTTGCTCTTCGGGTTCAAGACGGGGTGTGGCTTGCATGATCACGTTTCCGAGATGGAACGACGGGTTGCCTTGCGGCTGGGAATGATCGCCTTCAGAAGCAGACCGTCGGCCGTCTCGACAAAGGGCGCAAGGTGCGCATCGTCATCGAGACGCACCACCAAGATGCGCTGACCCGGGTAGCGCTCGGGGTTGGGATGAGCGAGCACGTCGAGCAGTTCGTCAGCCTCAATGGCCGCCACAACTGTTTCAAAGTTGGCGCCCCGTTCGGCGATGAGCAACGCATTCTTGTCGTGGATCCAGACGAAAGGACCCATGGGTTCAGCCTAG
>Ga0164292_10002847_pt1 | contig 14092 bp, 17 predicted proteins | sample GEODES117metaG_FD_111486 | JGI IMG/M metagenome (GOLD analysis project Ga0164292, IMG submission 111486) | Eutrophic lake water microbial communities from Lake Mendota, Wisconsin, USA - GEODES117 metaG | ecosystem: Environmental > Aquatic > Freshwater > Lake | place: USA: Lake Mendota... | reverse complement strand
TTAGGATTAGGAATTTAACAATAAAATAAAAATAGCTATTTGTTTTGAACTAATAAAATTCGTACAGGCCAATAAAGAATAGCCGTAAAGCTAATATAGTTCGTTGATAAGACTAAATTTATTTAGTATTTTCACACTAAATAAATTAGTTATTTTTTCAACACTTTCAGCATTTGAATTTCAACAAAAGTTTTCAGATCGGAGTTCATGTATTCAATATTTAGAAGAGCTAAAGCAACTCAAGAAAAAACAGTTTAAGCTTCTTTTGTGCAACGCTTAAAAGAAGTGAGGCAAGCCAAAGTCTTAACCAAAGACAAGCTGGGCAAAACAATCAATATTCATTACTCGCAAATTGGCAGGTACGAACGCAACGAAGCAAGCCCTTCGGCAGAGGCTCTTAAAAAAATGGCTAACGCCCTGGATATGTCTACAGATTATTTAATGAACGGTACCACCGCAGATTTAGCAGCGGAGAACATAAACGATAAAACTTTGATCAACCAGTTCAACCGTATCAGCGTGTGTTGGCTCTTTCCTGAATAAAAACCAATAGTTATGTTAACATAATATTGGTCATTAAAATTCACTTCACCAACGACTCAACCAGAGACTAAGTATAGCGAAATCTTTTTGTGGGATAAAGCATTACTTTTTCTTTAGTAAATCCGTCAAAGTATTATATAATTGCAATATTTTTACTAGCCAACTTGAAGTCCATATAACAAACTAATTATGACCGAATCTATAATCCCCTTATTATCTCTTATTGCCCTAGAGGTAATTTTAGGTATTGATAATATTATTTTCATTTCTATTCTGGCCGACAAATTGCCTGCCAATGAAAGAAGTAAACTTCGCTATTGGGGTATCGGCCTTGCCATGGTAATGAGGTTATGCCTTTTAGCTTTTTTATCATGGATATTGAAGCTCGACAAAACCCTTTTTACACTTTATGGTATTGACTTTTCAGGGAAAGGATTAATACTCATATTAGGGGGCTTTTTCCTGATTTATAAAAGCACAAAAGAAATTTATCATAAAACAGAAGTTGCTAAGCAAGACCAACCGGCTATTCCCAGAGATATCAGTTTTAAAAAATTACTTATTGAAGTAATCATATTAGATCTTGTTTTTTCGATCGACTCGATTATCACTGCAGTTGGAATGGTTAAAGAACTTTGGGTAATGTATACTGCAGTAATTGTTACTGTTATCATCATGATTTTCGCAGCGAAACCGATAAGCGAATTTATCGGGAAACATCCATCCTTCAAGATTTTAGCTTTGTGCTTTTTGATGATGATTGGAGTATCCCTGCTGGCAGAAGGCTTTCATTTTGCAATACCCAAGGGTTATATCTATTTTTCAATGGCATTCGCTTTTTTAGTTGATGTAATACAAATGAAGACGGTAAAGCATAAATAGAACCCAATTCAACGATGAGGTTATTTTTTTTATTGATGCTTACCTTTTGTTTAACCTGTGATACCGTATTTTCCCAATCTTCCAGCCTTGGAAGCTGGAACATCGTAAATGTAAAATATAACCTTGATAACAGGTTTAGCATCTTTGGGGAAGCACAACTACGATCACTACAATTTTACAACAACTTTCATTATTATGAATATAAGGCTGGTGTCAATTACAAAGTGCACAACAGTGTTACGGCAACTTTAGGTTTGGGTAGCTATCAAACCTATAAAGAAGGGGGCAATTTTGTAAAACCAAAGAATAACGACGAATTACGTATCTGGCCTCAAATCATCATCTTACAACCGATTGGAAAACTGAAAATAGAACATCGCTACCGTGCTGAATTGAGGTTCACCAGCGACGGTTACCGAAATAGATTTCGTTTCAGGCTGGCTTTATCTTATCCATTCGGGAAAATGATTAATGGTTACGAACCTTTTCATATCGGGGTTAGTGATGAAATTTTTTTTACTAATAACGAACCTTACTTTGAGAGAAACAGATTTTTACTGGCATTCAATTACAAGCCTTCCAGGAAAACTACTTTGCAAGTGGGTTATTTATCTCAGTTCGACTATAAGATTGATGATGAAACCGGGCGCGAATTTCTTCAAATCGGTTTCTTTTTTGAACTTTATCGAAAGCAATCGACGGGCACAATTAATGAATCTGATTTGAAAGATTACTAATGGATGAATTAAAGTTTCAGGTATCTTTTTGAAAATCATTATCCATATCAGGTCTCCTTCATAGAAACGTCTCTCGAAGAGAACATTTCTTTTTTTGGCTGCAGGGCAGGAAATGCCGAGTAAGCAAGGGCATTTCAGCCCAAGCTTCTCACAGAACCGTGCTTGCATCTCTCAATGCACAAGGCTCTTCTTGTTGTAAAAATAGTAAACACTATTCTTTAATCTTACTAAACTCGATCCTCTTTCTTAATAAAGAAATTGTCTTTGCTAGCAGTAACAAACAAGCTAAACCCTTCGCTCCATTTCCATTACAGAAACTTCATTACTACTATGATTTAGTCCGCAACTCTTTACGCTTTGGCTCTCTGTGAGATACCTTGAATTACCATTTACAGGTAAGGTACTAACGGCACATCGTAAAGCAGTAATCCCAAGTTCCATACAAAAGCCTGTGTTAAAGTCTTGCCATTTGTATGCCGGTTGTTCTATAGCCAGTAAACAGATTTCCGCTATAGTTTGTAATACCAAAAGCCTGAGTTCAATACTTTTAACAACGAGGAACCGTTTCGACACTTCATCAATGGTTCACTTGCGTTCAACTCTTTCACACTCACCTGAACTTTTTATAAGCCCTTTTCCTTATTGCTCACTACCATGCCTTTTGAACACAGCAGCACAAGGTGGTTTGCAAACCCTGTCTGTACAGCGTATGCGGTAGGCCTACTATCATCTTTTGTATAGCATTGAAAAGGTTAACACCTTTTTCATTCATGGCGCAACATGCAGCGGCGGAAAGGAATACGCAACGTCCTTTTCAAGAGACGTTGCAGGGAATGAGTGGTACCATTCCGGCTCGTGAGGACACGAACCGGGGCGGGCGGCAGCGGCAAAAAAAGCCCTGTCCGATAGAACAGGGCTTATCATTAAAAGCATCTTTGTAGCAACGTCTCTCGAAGAGGACGTTGCGCATAGCCTCTGTTGATATTTTCAACAGAAACCTTACTTAGTCTTCAACTTTCATTTTTCCTTTCGACTTCGCAATCACTTCCTCCGCAACATTCGTTGGTGCAGGAGCATAATGACTGAATTCCATCGTTGAAGTGGCTCGTCCGGAACTCAATGAACGCAATTGCGTTACATAACCAAACATTTCGCTCAAAGGCACTTTAGCCTTGATCACCTGAACGCCATGCTTGCTATCCATTCCTTCCAGCATACCGCGGCGACGGTTAAGATCACCCGTAACATCACCCATGTATTGGTCTGGCGTCAACACTTCCACTTTCATGATCGGCTCAAGTAATACCGGCTTGGCTTTTTTGCCCGCTTCACGATAACCTTGCTTTGCACAAAGTTCAAACGAAATGGCATCAGAATCCACATCATGGTAACTGCCATCAAATACCCTAACTTTCATATCTACTATCGGATAACCGGCCAAAACACCGGATGTCATGCTATTGGTAAAACCTTTGATAATAGGCGGAATAAATTCCTTAGGAATACTACCTCCAAAAATATCATTGATGAACTGCATGCCACCCAATGGATTTTCTTTCAGCCATTCTTCATCAGCTGGCCCGATTTCAAATACGATATCACCGAATTTACCACGGCCACCGGTTTGTTTTTTATAGGTTTCCCTGTGCTGAACCATCGTTCTGAAAGCTTCTTTATAAGCCACCTGAGGAGCACCCTGGTTGATCTCCACTTTAAACTCACGCTTCATCCTGTCGATGATGATTTCCAAATGCAACTCCCCCATTCCACTAAGGATGGTCTGACCGGTTTCTTCATCGGTCTTCACACGTAAGGTTGGATCTTCTTCCACCAGTTTCGCAATCGCCATACCCATCTTATCTACGTCGGCCTGTGTTTTGGGTTCAATGGCAATCGATATTACCGGTTCAGGGAAAGTCATGGCTTCCAGTACAATCGGATGGTCTTCATTACAAAGCGTATCACCTGTTTTAATATCCTTAAATCCTACACCGGCACCGATATCACCCGCTTCGATGAAATCAATCGGATTTTGTTTGTTGGCATGCATCTGCATGATCCGGCTTATCCTTTCTTTTTTACCGGTTCGGGTATTGAGTACATAACTACCCGCATCCAAACGGCCACTATATGCCCGGAAGAACGCCAATCGGCCCACAAATGGATCGGTCATGATCTTAAACGCCAATGCACTGAAGGGTTCTTTCGGATCAGCATGCCTTTCAATTTCTTCACCATTATCCGGATTAGTTCCTTTTACGGCTTCAATATCCAAAGGACCAGGCAAATAACGAACGATTGCATCCAATGCCGTTTGTACACCCTTGTTCTTGAAGGAAGAACCGCACATCATCGGAATGATAGAGATATCAATTACCGCTTTACGGATCGCAGCATGCATTTCATCTTCGGTGATGCTATTAGGGTCATCAAAGAATTTCTCTAATAATTTATCATCGTATTCAGCAACAGCTTCAACCAGATGCTGGCGCCATTCGTTCACCTCATCCACCATATCAGTAGGAATAGGCACTTCCTGATAAGTCATACCCTGAGTACTGTCGTTCCAGATAATCCCTTTCATGGTGATCAAATCTACCACTCCTTTAAAATGATCTTCCGCGCCGATGGGCAATTGCAAAGGCACCGCTTTAGCGCCCAGCATTTCTTTCACTTGTTTTACCACGTTTAAGAAATCGGCACCACTGCGGTCCATTTTATTTACGAATCCGATACGGGGAACTTTATAACGGTTGGCCTGGCGCCATACGGTTTCAGATTGTGGCTCAACACCGGATACGGCGCAGAATAAAGCCAGCAAACCATCCAGTACACGCAAAGAACGCTCCACTTCCACGGTGAAATCTACGTGGCCCGGCGTATCGATGATGTTGAATTTGTATTGCTTGGTATCGGCAATTTTCTGACCCTGATCGGTTGGAAAATTCCAAAAACAGGTGGTTGCAGCCGAAGTAATGGTTATACCCCTTTCCTGCTCTTGAGCCATCCAGTCCATCGTTGCGGCGCCTTCATGCACCTCCCCGATTTTGTGGTTCACCCCGGTGTAATAAAGGATACGCTCGGTGGTGGTGGTTTTGCCGGCATCAATATGAGCGGCAATTCCAAAATTGCGTTGGTAACGTAAATCTCCCATCTTTTTTAATTTATTATTTGTAAGTAATTGGTTGGTTAGTGAGCCTTTGTTCCCTTTTCAGCTTCAGTGGCGTCGCACCCTTGTGCATCGGTTCGTTGTTGAGCATATTTTCCCTGCAGCAGAAAGGGCTGTTAAGGCCTTTTCAGGGAATGATATGATGGATTATGCTCTCATATACCGCCAAATAGTGCAACATCAACCTATTTTGCCGCAGCTTTTAGCGCCGCAAAGATAAGGATATTTATAAAAAGGCAAAGTAAAGAATGAAAAATATCGGTTGCCCCTGCAATTCTAAATCAACTTTACATAGCTACTTTTGAAAGGAGGACAGTAAGGAAAAAAACAACATGAATATCCTAAAAAAGTTAGTCCATTTAACTTGTCGCCTTTTCTTTTAAAGTAGTATCTTAACAATGTTTTAATCTTTTTAGTTTAAAGCGAAGTTCCAAATCAATATTTTTACAGCTAAAAAAAGTACTTATGAGACTGATGAAAACTATTACGTTGTTATTTATGTTTGCGCTTGCCTTGAACTCCTGCGTCAGCAAAAAGCTGATGAAAGCCGAGCAGGTAAAATACACAACCCTGCAAACCGAATACGCCACTTTACAAAGCCGCTTAAAAGCTTGTGATGAACAACAGGCTCTATCCGCCAATCAACTTACAGCAAAAGATGCAGAACTCGACGCCCTGCTAAAACAGATCAGCTTTTTGAAAGAAAACAATACCGTCGCCCTCAAGCAACTCGAAAACCTTTCGGTGATAAGTTCTTCGCAAGCCGAAAGCATTAAAAAATCGCTCGACAATATTGGTGCCAAAGATGCCTACATCCAGGGACTTCAATCTGCACTTAGCAAGAAAGATTCCTTAAACCTGGCTCTCGTAACCAACCTCAAAGGCGCAATCGGCAACCTCGATGATAAGGACATCAATATCAAAGTAGATAAAGGCGTAGTGTATGTGGATATTTCCGACAAACTGCTTTTCAAAAGCGGCAGTTACGATATTTCCGACCGTGCCAAAGAAGTGTTGGGTAAAGTGGCCCTCGTATTAAAAAACCAACCGGATATCGAATTCATGGTAGAAGGCCATACCGATAATATCCCTTACAAAGGAAATGGGGTTTTACTCGACAACTGGGATCTTAGTGTAAAGCGTGCTACTGCCGTTGTAAGGGTTTTGAAAGACCAATACGGTCTCAATCCTGCTAAGATAGCAGCTGCCGGACGAAGCGAATATTTACCGGTGATGAGCAATGATACACCAGAAGGCAGAGCCGCCAACCGCCGCACGCGTATAGTCATTTTACCGCAACTCGACCAGTTCTTCCAATTGCTGGAAAAGAAATAACCAGTCAACTTTCTTTTATAACAAACCCGTACGAATGGCACGGGTTTTTCTTTTATGCTTTAACGTTAGTAAAAAAATCCCCGGCTCAGCACCGGGGATCTAACTTAAATAAATATTTATTCACAAACGCGTATCGTCTCAGGCGTTCGGCTGCTGATTTGCATTTTGTTCACTTTACTTACATTATCAAAATAAACTATGATGATGCCATGTTGCAGCTGGTAAGCTTTCCAACCATAATCTTTCGCTTTGAACAATCCCAACCATTTTAACAGGCTACCACTATCGGCACCTAAAATAGGAAGGGTTAACTTTACATTGAAATCCATATTTATTTCAATGTAGTCGCTGTAGGTATAAAAATCAATCCCTTATCTTTAAAAAAACAGCAGTAAATCAAATAGCAGAAGGTTCATCAAAACAATTATTTATACAAGGCAACCTGCTTTAAATTACCTCATAAGGTGATTGGGGATAAATTTTATTTACACTGCATTTAAAAAATCTATTGTAAAAGCAAGGCAATGAGGGGTAAATTTAAGCTGGGCTTTTAAAATCTGGATTTCAAGCATTCAGGCCAATAATAACATTGGATTTTTCATTTTCATAGGTTTCTTGAGGGTTCGCTACGCAAATTTTTGCATGCATTCTAATTGCAAGCCCAATACCCAGTAAAACATGCAAATGGTTTTCCACCTCTAAAAGCACTGCGTTATAACACCAAGTAAGCTTACTGAAAAAAAGAAAACTTTAATACCTGGGTGCATCAACTACTACAAATCCTTGAGAGCAAGGCTTGTAATAAACCCCGTTAAAAAAGTAGTAAGGCCTTCTGCCGATCATAATGGTTTGAAACCCAAAGGGGAGTACCCTGATTCTTACCCCGCTTGCAGGACGAACCACCTGGTAACCTCCGGCATACGGTGTATAGTAAAATCCATTATGATAATAATACCTGCTTCTGCCGTTGTTAATCAACATAGCATGTGCTGGGCGATTGCTCACTGTCATGCCCCAAACAGGATACGGATGAGGAAGTGGGGGCCTTGAAACCACAACAGCATTATGCCGGTAACGTTGAGCTGTTGTTTGTTTTGAGATAAATAATGATACACTTATAATGCTGATGATCATTAAAAAAGAAGTGGCCATATTTTTCATGGTAAAATTATTTAAGCAAAAGATAGACTTTCAACTTGTAGGTAGGTTTAAAGGCCCAACCTATCTAAAGCTAAGATTGGAATAAGATTTCCTGGGCCAGTTGAAAGCTGTTGCAATGTGCATCCACGATATGCCGGATATCTTTACTATAACCGCCACCCATCGTAACCACACAAGGGATCTGTAATTGTTTGAGTAGCTTAAATAAATATTCATCCCTGTTGCTACATCCTTTTTCGGTAAGTTTCAATTTTCCGTAACGGTCTGTTGCCAACACATCCACACCAGCCTGATAAAATACAATAGCTGGCTTTACCCTATCCAGCAAACCGGGTAGAAAAATATCCATCTCATTTAAATAGGCATCATCTTCAATACCATCGGGCAAAGCGATATCACAATCACTTTGTTCTTTATGAAAGGGATAATTATGCGCCCCATGCATGCTGAAAGTGTACACTTCATCTACCCCATTAAAAATTGCTGCCGTGCCATTGCCCTGATGTACGTCCAAATCGATGATCATCACCTGATTTACAAAGCCCCGATGTAATAAATAATTAGCCGCAACTGCCTGATCATTCAACAGACAAAAGCCCTCCCCTCTATCTTTAAACGAATGATGGGTACCACCGGCAACATTAATGGCAACAGCTTCCTTTAATGCAAACAAGGCGCAATCAATAGTGCCTTGCGTAATCAACAGTTCCCGATAAGTAAGTGCAGGTGATTGAGGAAAACCAATCTTGCGCTGTGCTCCTGCAGATAAGGTTTGTTGATGCAACTGTTGCAGATAACCTGCATCGTGAGTCAGTAGTATGATATCATCCGCACAAACTTTAGGAGCAAAGAGTTGTTCTGCTTTGATAATACCCCGGTGTAGTAGCTGTGCTGGAATCAATTCATACTTCAACATCGGAAAACGATGGCCTTCAGGAAGCTGGTGAGCATAACAGGGATCAAAAGCAATATGCATTATTGTAGCTTAATAAAGTAAAAATAAGTGAGATACCTGTTTTATTTATCAAGGATTCATGTTAGAAGAAATGCTATTGCCTTCATCACGAACTTCAGAATAACGGATAAAATACGTAAATTTCTGTGGTAAACAGACAACAAAATGGGACAATTAATAGATATCGCAGACATCAAAATCCTTTATCCAGACGAATGGGTTTTGATTGGAAATCCTATTATGGACGACAGTAAAATTGACGTTCTTTCTGGCATCCCTTTATTTCATAGTAAGGATAAAAGAGAGGTTTGTTACATCGGGAGAGATAAAAAAGTTTGACAAAATAACGCTGATATATACAGGTACTTTCAGGCCGACCAGAAAAATTACAGGCATTTTTAATCGAATTAAAAAATGACCTATAAATTTAAACGAGAACCAGAAAGTGGTCTCATACTTGTAAATGTTGAAATTGACAACAAGTATGAATTAAAGATGATTTTTGATACAGGCTACTACTAATACAACCATTGACAGCAATGCCTTGTATTTGCTAGGACACGACCTTAAGGACAACATTGGAACAGTTGAAATTGAAACTGCTAACAGGATTATTGAAACAGAGATTTTTGAGATTAACACTTTTGCTTCTCTTGGTTTGACAAAAGAAAAATTTCAAATTCAAGTTTACGATTTCTTAGCTCACGGTATTTTTTCAGACTATAATGGGCTTCTTGGACTTGACTTTTTAGAAGGCACAGAGTTTTGCATTGACATTAGAGAAAATACTATAACACTATCATGACAGAAAGCTATTTTCCTTTTTCGCCAAGCCCATTTTAGATGCGGAAGACACCATCTCTTTTTTTATACCAAGCAGTATTATTAATAACATTACACTTTTCATTAACTGATTTTTTTTATCTTTCCATCCAATTCTTCAAGCTTATGAAATGGATCAGCATTATTGTTAGCTTAATCCTGGCTTTACCAACCGTAAAAGCCCAAACCGCAGCACCGGTTGCATTCGATTACCGTCGCGATTTTAAAGCGATTGTAGAAAAAACACAAGACAGGAGTTCAGAATGGTATTACCAAAAACTCCTCATCCGCTTCCTCAACAACGATTCTAGCCTTACCAGAGGAGAAACCCTGGCCCTGATGATCGGATTCACTGAAAATCCGCATTACAAGCCATTAGATATCATGGAAAAAGAAACCGAAATTTTTGAACTCAGCAAAGCTGCTGAATTTCAGGAAGTGATCAATAAATCGCGGGTGCTTTTTCAAACCGTTCCTTTAAGTATGCTTGCGCTTCGCGAAACATCTATCGCTTATTTCCGGCTTAGCAAAAAAGATAGCGGACAATATTTTGCAGCCCTGAACGACCGCATGATGGAAGCCATGATTTACAGTGGAAAAGGCAAAAAACCGGAAACTGCATTTTTCTCTTTAGGATTGGCTGATGGTGAATATTTCATTCCTAATATCGGTTACGAAATTGAAAAGAAAGATACAGAATGGAGTAAAGCAGGCGACTTCATGGAAGTGATTGATGCCGTGAACGACCAGGCAGCAAAAACAAGATTTTATTTTGTGATCCAGCACGCCAAACTGAAAATTGACGACGACCGTGCCAATGAAATGAGCAACAAGAAAAAGAAAGCTACCAAGAAAAAATCTCCTAAGGATAAAAATGAAAAGCCTGTTGAAGAAAAACTGCAACCAGGTCCTTAAATTTTTTAGCGTATTACCACTCGATATAATAAATCATTTTCCATGGCCCTTTAATAGCATAGGTAGCGCTAAAATTTGTTATAGGTTCGGGCTTCGTCAATGTTAACCTAACCAGATTTGCTTCACTGCTGATTTTCAGTTGCTGAAATGGCGATGAATATAATTTTACTTCTCCCATCAATTTGGTATTTTCAAAAAAAGCGTGAGTGGTATTTTCGCTATAAGATAATACCAGCGCATTTCCTATGCCATCGAGATTGTAATCAAACCATTCAAAATGCCGGTACACCGGATAGGTATCTGCAGGATAACTTAAATTCACATAAGAAGTAGTGAGATCTACCGTAACTTTTCTTGGCCTTTTGTGATGTGGATTAGGGATTACTATTTCACCACAATCTGCTGCTGTGTCTGCCATAACAATTCCTTCCTTATTTTCAGGCAATAGTTCTGTAGGTGCCCGTAGCTGTGTTTCATAAGTGTACAACTGTTTACGTTTTTCAAAACTATCACTTTGCAACTGAAGGAAATAGGCTCCATCCGACCAGTTGATGCCGGAAAAATCTCCATTCAACCGGCTTCCGGCCCCTAAAGCCAATTGGAAATCAGCTATGGAGTCTAAAAATACCTGTTGCTGTTCCTGATAAACGATTTCTTTTTCTTTGGCCTGCTTTAAAATATTGATATTCAATTTGATTTTTTGAGCCTGATTTTTTCCTTTTTGCGCAAATGGATAATGCCCCTTATACATCATGGGTTGTGCATGCAAATGAAAATGGCAAAGGAAAAAAATCAGGAAACAAATGAGCTTACTCCTATCGTATACCGTTACGTTCATATTTGCAAAAATAAACACTGCTTTCGTACTTTATAAAAAAGCCCGGTAGTAAAAATCTACCGGGCTTAAAATTATCATCAGATGTTTTATCATGAACCACCTTTGATACGACGGGATTCGCTTTCCAAACCGGTTTTACGTTCACGGGAATTCTTAATCTGATTACTACCGAAACGGTAACTGAAACTTACCCGGAAAGTGCGGCTTTCCCAGTTGCCACCTCCATCAATATATAATCCTCCGAAATTATTTACCGCACTCCAGGGCGCTGTGAAGAAAAGATCTGTTGCTGAAATCTTAATGGTAGCCTTCTTCTGAAACAATAATTTTTGTATACCGATATCTACAGCACCCTGTGATTTTGTTCGCCAGGTTCCGCCCCAAACACTTGGCCCATTGAACCAACCACTGATTTCGGCAGTGTAATCTTTTCCCAATGTAAAACTATTTTGGATATAAGCGCCATAAGAAGGCACATCGCGATCAACCACATTATCACCAATCTTTCCGTCGAACATCTGATAGTTGTACCAGATATTCACATAACCATTCCACCACTTTTTTATCGGCAACGGCGATCCGATATTGAAACTGATGATTTGCTGTTGCGCCAGATTTTTTTGTTGCACAAATGTGGCATTATTGATAGTGTCTGTAGCCTCAGTGGCATAGTCCTTTACATAACTGTATCCAACCGTAGTATTTAAGAAGCCCATGAAGGTATGGGTAAGCTCAATATTATCGGTGTACTGAGGTTTCAAAAACGCATTACCCTTTTGATAGGTAAGCTCATCGAGTTTATTTTCAAAGGGATTCAGGTCTTGATAAGTTGGCCGGTCGATACGGCGGCTATAGGTTAAACTAAGTGTATGTTTTGGGTTGATGTTAAAAGCAATGGCTGCGCTGGGGAACAGATCGAGATAGTTTCTTTTCACCCGGTTATCCGATTGAAGAATACTATCTGCACGGGTAAGTTTTCCTTCACTATTGGTTTGCTCCATTCGTAAACCTGCCTGTAAACTCCATTTGGTATTCAGTTGTTGCTGATAATTGATGTAGGCTGCATTTACATTTTCTTTATAATCAAAACTATTACTCCGCTCTAATACTTTTATAGGAACTCCATTTGCATCATCGTTGAAAAAGTCAAATGTATTCCGTGTATTTACGAATGATGTTTTTACACCATAACCTAACTTTCCTTTTCCCAATCTTTGTTCGATATCCAGTTTTGCGGTGTAGATGTTGATATCCGTTGGCGTAATATTCCGGTTTACGATAGAATAAAGCAGCGATGAGTCTTTAGCATAATAGTAATTGGGTTGGTAACTTTGTCCATCCCCTCTAAATAATCCATAATCTGCATCGAAGTTGATTTCAGTTCCGCTGGTGTCTGCATACCTGTAATTCAAGTTGAAATTCGCATTGGTACGCTTTCCGGGAACTGTATTATAAGCATACAGTCTCTTCACAAATTCTTTGGTGGGATCGTAATAAATATCAGTAGTGCCGCTGCTGTTCCACACGTTATCACTTTGGTTAATTGTAGCCAGCACACCCAATGTATTCCTGGTATTCAGAAAAAAGTCAGTTCCTGCTTTCACATTGAAACTTTTATCATCAGAATACATTTTTGTTTTTTGATCATAAATCGAATCTTTCTGAACCCTGTAGAAATATAAACTATTGTGATTGTACCCGATACTTCCTCCTGCATTTCCAAATACATTTATTTTTTTATCGCGATAATTAAGATTTACCGAACCATTACCTTTTGGTGTAATGCCTTGAATGAATCCCAGGTTCACGGTTCCGTTTGTACCGTATTTCTTATTCTTTTTTAACCGGATGTTGATGATACCTGCATTACCACTGGCATCGTATTTTGCACTGGGGTTGCTGATCATTTCTATCGCTTCAATATCATTACTGTTGATGCTCCGCAGATAAGCTGCCAGATCTTTGGTATCCAGTTGGGTCATTTTGCCATCAATATAAATCCGCACACCTGTTTTCCCTTTCATTGAAATATTGTCATTATTGTCTACCTGAACTCCCGGGCTTTTCTGCAAGAGTTCCAATGCATTACTCCCTGTAGCGTTGATGCTGGCTTCCACATTAAAAACAGTACGATCTGCTTTAACTTCTATCAATGGCTTTTTAGATACAACTGTCACGCCCTGCAAATTTCCAGCCGCCTGCTTCAATATTATCGGATCGAGGTTCACTTCATTACCATTGGCAATATTGAAAATAGAAGAATAGGCTTTTTCATAGCCAACAAGTGTATAAGAAACCAGATACGGCCCATCGCTGGCAACCATGATTTCAAATCGGCCTTTTGCATCGGTTACATCAGCTTTCACCAAACTGCTATCTGTTGATTTTAAAAGAGAAATAGTTACTGATACTGCAGGAATATTTCGGGAATCGGAAACAAGCCCATTCACACTGCCCTGAGCCGATACCCGGAGCGAACTGCAGGTTACGATGAAAATGATAAGAAAGTAAAACTTACGCATGACTAATGTTTGAATATATACGCAAGCTATTGCCAAAAGTTACAGTGCAGTATTAAAAATGGATAAGCTTTACAATTTCACCGATGAGTGGAAAAGTTACTTAGCCAGAAGGCCGGAAGCAGACAGGTAATACCAATGTGATTTATATAATATGCCAATATTTTATAAATCTTACAGTGGTAAATGCCGATGGTATCAAACAAATAGTACAAT
>Ga0164292_10002846_pt1 | contig 14093 bp, 12 predicted proteins | sample GEODES117metaG_FD_111486 | JGI IMG/M metagenome (GOLD analysis project Ga0164292, IMG submission 111486) | Eutrophic lake water microbial communities from Lake Mendota, Wisconsin, USA - GEODES117 metaG | ecosystem: Environmental > Aquatic > Freshwater > Lake | place: USA: Lake Mendota... | reverse complement strand
TCAAACAGTACGTCTTATCTAGAAAATTTGATTCCGGATTTCCCTTGCACATGATGGTCAAAGACATCGCGATTGCGATGGGTTTAGCAAGAAATCTTGGAGTGCCCGCTCCTTTTGGTCACTTATGTCTTGATCTTTGGAGCGGAGCAAAGGGAGTATTAGGTCCCAATGTAGATCACACAGAAGTCGCCCGACTAAGTGAACAGCTCGCAGGATGGGAAATCCCTGAGTCATGATGCTAAAGAACCAAATGACTATGATGAGTCAATATCGCTCACTGATTGTGACGCTTTATTTTTTCATGATCTTGGTATTGGGGATGGCCACCTTTACCCATTATGGGATGTCGGCAGACGAATTGATTAGCCGCGCAAATGGTGGAATGAGTTTGAGCTACATCGCTGAAAAGTTCAATATCGCATGGTTGAAAAACGACCCGATCTTATCGGCCTTCAATATTCCGCTCAACGAGTATTACGATCGGGACTATGGCGTCGCTTTTGATTTACCAGCATTTTTTATAGAACGTTTATTTTCGCTGAATGACTCACGGCAGCAATACTTACTTAGACATGCATTTACATTTATTGTTTTTTGGATTGGACTGATTGCCATTTATCACACAGCAAAATTACGTTTTAACCATTGGGGCATTGCTCTTTTGGCTAGCACATTACTATTGACAAGCCCTCGATTGTATGGCGAAGCGTTCTTCAACAATAAAGATATTGTATTCATGGCGTGTTGCGCGGCCAGTCTGTATACCTTGACTCGATTACGACTAACTCTCAGTTGGCAAAGCGCATTTTTTCACGCACTCGTGATTGCGGTCACTATCAACATTCGAATTGCCGGAGTGATTTTTTTTGGGCTCACGCTTTTTATGCTTGTGATGCTTTGTAGCCTTCGTTTAATCACAGTGCGAAATTTTTTAACCTTGACTTGTGTGTTTGGAGTGACCTGTGCCTTATGCACCTATGCTCTGTGGCCGTGGTTATGGGAGGATCCTTTCACGAATTTTTTAGTCGCTTTTAAAAATATGTCCAGATTTCGCTGGGAATATTTCAATCTCTACCTAGGTAACTATGTTTTAGCAAAAAGTGTACCTTGGCATTACGCGCCCGTATGGATTGCTCTGACCACGCCTGTCTTGATTTTGGTGTGCTTTGTATTCGGTGCTGTGAACGTTTTTAAGAAGGTTGTATTACGACCTCTACAAAGCTTAAAACGCCTCGATTATTTTTTAGATTTTTTATATTTAGCAGCGGTAGGAGGCCCGATATGTGCCGTTATCATCTTAAATTCAACACTCTATGATGGGTGGCGACAGCTCTATTTTGTTTATCCGGCCATCGTATTAATAAGCGTAGCTGGTTTGCAGATAATCAACAAGAAGCGAGTGTTTGGCTTAAATCTAGCTGGTTTAATGGCGATAACATTCAGTCTTCACATCCTACTAAATGTGAGTTGGATGATCCGCAATCACCCATTTCAACATTTGTACTTCAATGGTTTGATGACTCTATCGTCATCGCATAAAAGCTTTGAGCGCGACTATTGGGGCGTGACCGGTGTAAAGGGACTTGAGTTTATCTTAGCCAACGACGATAGAACCTGCATCACAATTCGTTCACTAGGCGTAACCTCAATACAGCAGGCGATTGAGCTGCTTAAGCCCCAAGATCGTCAGCGAATGAAATTAGATCCCTCAAATCTTGAGTCGGATTATATTTTGACAAACTATCGCTTTTTTGACGGCTCTAAATTTGAAAATCCCGACAGTACCTATCCAGTCTTTTACGAGATCGTGATTGATGGCAGCACAGTGCTTACCATTTATCGTCGGCTTAGCACTAAGCCTGAAGGTAAGCGTTTGCGCGACCCATGTTGAGCTTTAGCGCAAACGCCTTATACTTGTGTTGGCTTTGAGTTCATATTAAATCTGCCTCGAACATTTTGGCCCATTGATGCAACGATAAGTCTCTTTATATTATTTATGTTTTGGATTGACCACAATTTTAATTAGGAGACAAAAATGAAAAAAGTCATGGTTGCGCTTGCGCTTTCTGCACTGGCTGTCTTGCCACTCACGGCCAAGGCCGATATCACTGAATTGAAAGTACCGCTTGGTGCTGGAGGTTTTGGATTTTTACCCCTGCACATCATGAAAGAGAAAGGTTTGATTGAGAAGCATGCACAAAAGCTTGGTCATACCATGAAAGTCAATTGGTCGAACATTGGCGGTCCTTCAGCTATGATCGATGCCCTCCTTTCAGGCTCCGCGCATTTAATTGCTGCGGGTCCTCCGTCGTTTTTGATATTGTGGGATCGGACTAAAGGCAATGCGAACGTAAAAGGCGTTGCGGCGATGAGCTCGATGCCGATGAACCTGAATACGCGTGCTGAACATCTCAAGTCGATTGACGATCTGCGCCCCACGGATAAGATCGCAGTCACTTCGGTAAAGTCCTCGATCCCGTCGATCATTATGCAAATGTACGCCGTTCAAAAGTATGGCAAGGATCAAGCATTTAGATTCGATCCCTTTACCGTCACCATGAATCATGGCGATGCTGCTGCAGCACTATTGTCTGGAGGTAAAGGCATTACCGGACATTATGCTTCTGCACCTCTTGATCAGTTGGAAAGAAAGTCTCCTGGAGTACGTTCCATCATGAATACCGACCAGGTGATGGGTGGTTCAACTACATTCACGATGATTTCTGCTCGTTCTGATTTTCAACAAAAGAATCCTAAAGTCTATGCAGCTTTCGTCAGTGCTCTCAAAGAGGCACAGGAAATGATCGCCAAAGACAAAGGTGCTGCTGCTGATATTCTGATTGCATCAATGGGGGGTTCTAGTAAGTGGTCTAGAGATGACATGATTGCATTGCTGAATGATCCATCGATCAAATACACAACAAAACCTGAAAATGTCATGAAATATGCGACATTCATGAATCAGATCGGCTCACTTAAAAATAATCCAAAATCGATTGATGAGTTGTTTTTTGCAGGTAGTGACGTCGCTGGCGGAAATTAAGCTCTTTGTTCCTGCAGGCATCTAATGCTTGCGGGTTTGTTCTCTTTAAATGGATTCGTCCTCAATGACGCAGTCATCTCAAGCTCCCTTGCTTTCTGTGCAGGGTGTGACGCTTCGTTATCGCACTAAAGAGCATCTCGTGACCGCAACATATCGCGTGAGTTTTGATGTGCTCAAATCTGACCGTTACGTGATTCTGGGGCCATCTGGGTGTGGCAAATCAACGCTATTAAAAGCGGTAGGAGGTTTTCTCAATCCAGTCGAAGGCCAAATTAAATTAAACGATATCGAAATCCATAAACCTGGACCAGATCGGGTGATGGTGTTTCAAGAGTTTGATCAATTATTACCTTGGAAAACAGTCAAACAAAATGTTGAGTTTGCCTTGACTGCGAGCGGTAAGCTCGGGCGTAAAGAAGCCCAAGAGCGCGCGATGCACTATATCGAAAAGGTTAATTTAAGTGATTTTGCGGATAGTCTCCCACATACGCTGTCTGGAGGGATGAAACAACGCGTCGCAATCGCGCGTGGCATGGCGATGGAACCAGAAATTTTATTGATGGATGAACCCTTCGCTGCGCTCGATGCCTTGACGCGCGGAAAAATGCAGGAAGAACTTTTGCAACTTTGGGAAGACACAAAGTTTACGGTTTTGTTTGTGACACATTCGATTCCTGAAGCGGTGCGAATTGGTAATCGTATTCTTTTACTAAGCCCACATCCGGGACAGGTCCGGGCTGAATTGAATGGTCATGGCATCGACACCGTTGGACCAACAGGACAGCCCTTAGCTAAACATATTGAAGAATTACTCTTTCACGATCACGAGAGAATCGCACATGCGTGAAATTATGAATGATGGCATGACAAACGTTCGCCCTGAAAGAATCAGTGAAATTGAGTTGACTGGTTTTGGTGTGATTGAAAAGCCGCTTAGTACATTTGAGCGCTTGATGGGTAATGGTTTGCTAAGAAAGACTCTCGTGCTGTTATTTTTGGCAGGAGTCTGGGAGGTTTATGCGGTGTGGCTGAACAACCCACTTTTGTTTCCAACTTTCTCTGCAACAGTACAAGCCTTTGTTTCTGGCTTGGTCAGTGGCAAGATCATCATGGCAACGTGGTCTTCGATTACGGTGCTATTGCAGGGATACGCAGTAGGTTTGGCGATTGCCGCACTTTTTACGGCCTTTGCGAGCGCGACGCGTATCGGTTCGGATATTCTTGAAACGTTGACCTCGATGTTCAACCCCTTGCCCTCGATTGCTTTGTTGCCTTTGGCGATGATTTGGTTCGGATTGGGCGAGGGCAGCATTATTTTTGTCTTAATCCATGCGGTGCTTTGGGCTGTTGCACTCAACACGCATGCAGGCTTTAAAGCGGTCAGTCCGACTTGGCGTATGGTGGGTAAAAACTATGGCCTTTCAAACATTGCCTATGTGACCAAGATATTGATTCCAGGGGCCTTCCCAAGTATTTTGACTGGAATGAAAATCGGCTGGGCCTTTGCCTGGCGAACCCTGATTGCTGCGGAGTTGGTTTTTGGAGCGAGTTCAGGATCCGGCGGTTTGGGTTGGTATATCTTTCAAAATAAAAATATGTTGGATATTCCGAATGTCTTTGCTGGTCTTTTGACTGTCATTATTTTCGGGTTGCTCGTCGAGAATTTAATTTTTAAGACCGTTGAGAAAAAAACCATCAGTCGTTGGGGAATGCAGTCCTGAGTATGAAAGGACCCTTAGATAAACTTTGGAGAAAAAAATGAAAAAAATCGTTGCTTTACTTGCGCTGTGCTTGGGTGTTGCTTCGCCTGTTTGGGCTGATTCGGCTTTTAATCCAACCAAGCCAGTCAAGATTGTTGTGCCCTTCCCGCCGGGTGGCGGCACAGATGCTGTTTCTAGGATTTTGGGTGAAAAACTAGGTCAGATTTGGAAGCAGCAAGTGATTGTTGAAAATCGTGCGGGTGCCCAAGGTAATGTGGGAACCGCCTATGGCGCCAAAGCGGCGCCTGATGGTTACACAATCGTTCTTGCACATCAAGGCGCGTTCACGGTCAATCCACATATTTACAAAGATACTGGTTTTGATCCAATCAAGGATTTCATTCCGATCACACGTGGTACACAGCAGCCTTTTGTTTTGGTCGCTAACCCAGGATTGAATGTTAAAAATTTAAAAGAATTTATCGCGTTGGCGAAAACACAGCCTGGTAAATTGTCTTATGGCTCCAGTGCCTCGGGCCCTCAACTGACGGGCGAAATGTTTAAAGCCGTCACTGGTGTCGATATGATGCACGTCGCCTATAAGGGTGCTGGACCCGGTATTGTGGATGTCCTGGCCGGTCATATCAATTTATTTGTAGCGAATCCGACTTCTGTCGCGCCTCATATTCGAGCTGGCAAGCTTGTAGGTCTGGTAATGTTCGGTCCTGATAGTGTTTCCGTTTTGCCAGATACTCCGACTGCGGCTCAAGCAGGATTTCCCGAGCTTGGGAAAATGCCTGAATGGTATGGCTTTGCGGTTCCCGCTGGCACACCTGCCAAAGTGGTAGAGCAACTCAACAAAGACTTGACCGCAGCGTTGAGAGATCCAGCGGTCAAAGCACGTCTCGACGGTCTAGGGCTTAATGCTTCTCCAAGTACGCCCAAAGATTTTGCGGAACAAATACAACGTGATCTGACAGCCTCTAAGGATTTGGTTAAAAAAGCGGCTCTCACCTCACAGTAAATATTGTTCGCATAGGTTGCTCAAGGAATCTGAAATGCTTAAAGGTAAAACCGCTCTTGTCACGGGCTCAAGCGGAGGAATCGGCTTGGCCATGGCCCAGGAGTTAGCGGCGGCCGGCAGCAACGTTGTTCTTCATGGGCTCGAGGATCCGAGTGTCGTTCAAGAACAACTTGCTTCGCTTCGATCGTTTGGCGTTTCTGCCGTGTATTACCAAAAAGATTTGCAAAATCTCAAGGAAATTGAGCAGCTTGTCACCTTGGCCCTTGAGCAATCCGGGTGTATCGATATTTTGGTGAATAATGCAGTGACTCGGCATTTTTCACCGATTGAGCATTTTCCAACGCAGCGTTGGGATCAGGCTTTAGCCGTCAATCTCAGTGCACCGTTTCACTTTGTCAAAGTATGCTTACCGTTGATGCGTCAAGCCGGTTGGGGCCGCATTATCAATATGACTTCGGTGTATGGTTCGCGTGGTACGCCAAATCGTATTGACTATGTCACAACGAAAAGCGCATTGATTGGGATGACGAGAGCGATTGCTGCTGAAGTGGTTGGACAGAACATTACCTGTAATGCTCTATGTCCAGGTTCGGTATTAACGCCTAATATCGAGAGCCGTATTCGCGCATTGATGCAGGAAAAAAAGCTTGACTGGGAGGTCGCAACAGCTGAGTTCCTGCATGGCAAACAGCCTGGCGGCAAGTTAATTCCAGCAAAACATCTAGCAGAACTCGCACTGTTTTTGTGCACGCCCGCAGGGGGTCAGATGAACGGAGCCGTGTTGCCGATGGAAAATGGTTGGTTAGCACTTTAGAGCTCTAAAGCTTTAGTGTTTTATTGTTCCAGCCTTTGAGCCAAGGGCAACACGGGAGTCGCGGTATTTCTTAATAATCAATTACTTTATGGTTTTCAGACCCTGAGCGAACAAGGCTTTTTGTTCTTGCAAAAAGTTCGCGTATTCTTTGGGACCAAGCACTCTGATTTCGCCACCCAACACGTCAAGATTGGCCGAGATCTGCGGACCATATTTCGCCACCACTTTTTGTGCCGCACCGTAGATCGTGTCGATGACTTCTTTAGGTGTGCCCTTAGGCGCCAAAATGCCGTAAAGACCCGCGCTACTGGTTTTGTAGCCGAGTTCTTTAAGTGTCGGTACATTTGGAAAAGCCTTTAGGCGTGTATCGCCGAATACGGCAAAGGGGCGCAGTGTGCCAGCTGCAATGTGGACTTGGGCTGGACCAGTAGCAGTCGAAGCGAGCTCAACGTGTCCACCTAAAAGAGCTGTAATGGCTGGGCCGCTGCCTTGGAAGGGAATATGATTCCATTTAACCCCTGCTTCGCTGGCAAAAATTTCAGCAAGTAGGTGCGTAATGCCCATTGCACCTGAGGTACCAAAGGAAACTTTACCTGGATTTTTTTTCGAGTACTCGACCAATTCTTTGAGGGTTGTGATCGATGATTTGCTTGAGCCGACAATCATAAAGCCGCCCTCAGACAGAGCGGCGATGGGCTCGAAGGACTCGGTGGAGTATTTGACGTCTTTGTTTGCAAGGGGGACGACAACAACCGAGCCGGGTGAAGTACCGACAAGCGTGTAACCGTCTGGCGCGCTACTAGCCACATATCCGGCGCCCACGGCACCTCCGGCGCCAGGTTTGTAATTCAGAATAAATTGATTTGGTAAAAATTCGGCCATCCGATCCATAAAGGGGCGTAGCATTTTGTCGGTATCGCCCGGAGCAAAGGGAATGACGACTTGAACAGGTTTGTTGGGATAGGCTTGCGCACCTGCTTGAGTCGTGACGGAAAGCCCTGCGACACAGGAGAGCGCCGCTGCAAGCATGGATAGATGTTTCTTAAGTGACATTGTCAAAGTCTCCGAATTTTTAATTGATATGAGTTTGGCCATGTGCTTGACTGCTCTGGGGCAGTTTGCAACACTTGATCATGATACGACTTTCTTGGACGAAAATGCCGCTCAACACATCGTTATCAGTTATTCTGCGAAAAATGCGATCGAGAGCGAGGATTTAAAAATATGGCCCTGACCTTGTGGCGTTGGATAGACCGAAATATCTTGGAGTTAGGACGTGAACTGCGTCTATCCTATTTGCCGCCGTTGATGGTTTACATGGCAGCGGGGATTTCCAGTTTGACGGGTATTGTAGGGACGTTTTTTGTTAAAGACTACCTCAACCTTTCCATTGCTTTTCTAGCGGCCTTAAGCTTTTGGATGGTTATTCCCTGGTCGCTCAAAATGGTGCTTGGTCACTTGGTTGACTTGCTTTGGCGCTGGAAAAATTGGCTGCTATTTTTGGGAGCCAGTTTGATTGCGGCAAGTTTACTCATCATGGTGGGATTGATAGGTAGCCGTGAGGCGATGGCCGCTGTCATGCCCGTTGAAAGTTGGTATGTGTTGAGTGCCTTGCTCGCACCTATTGGGTATGTGTTGCAAGATACCGTTGCGGACGCGATGACCGTCGAGGCAGTTCCCCGTGTCGATGACGACGGTCAACTGATTGATCCTGAGCATCGGAAATTAATGCACACCACCATGCAAACACTTGGGCGCGTGGCGATCATTGGTGGCTCAGTGTTCGTGGCCGTGATCAACTTATATGTCTTCACAGGCGTGCAGCAGCTTGACGAAGCACAGAAAGTCGAAAAGTATTTGCACATCTATCTCATTTCGATGGCGATCCCTTTGATCTCTGTGCTGGGCGTCGTTCTGGCCTCAGTGTTACAGGCGAGGGCGCACAGGAAACTCTTGGCGCGAGGTATTTCAGCTAAAGATGCACATACCCTTTTGACGGGTGACATCGAACCCACTAAACCGAATTGGGTTATTTTGGGTGGAAGCTTCGTCTTCGTTGCCTTTACGATAACAATGGGACTGTCACAGATGCCCTATGGGCAGGAAATAATTTTTGTCGGTTCGCTGACGATTGTGACGTTTCTGATTGCGAGATTGACCCGCGATTTAGAACCCGCCATGCGTTCAACATTGGTGGGAACTGCGATCGTGATCTTTGTGTTTCGCGCCATTCCGAGTCCTGGGCCGGGTGTGACGTGGTGGATGATCGATGAACTGAAATTTGATCAACACTTCTTCTCGTTGTTGTCACTGATCGCCAGTATTTTAACGCTCCTGGGAATGTTTATTTTTCGTCGTTTCATGGCAGAGCGCTCGATTTCCTACGTCGTCGGAACCTTGACTTTATTTGGCACAGTGATGGCGTTACCGACGATTGGTATGTACTACGGACTGCATCAATGGACGAGTGCGATGACAGGTGGTGTCGTTGATGCGCGATTTATTGCGTTAGTGGATGCCGCGTTGGAGTCCCCTCTTGGTCAGGTCGCGATGATCCCGATGCTTGCTTGGATCGCGCGCTCGGCTCCAGAAAATCTTAAGGCAACTTATTTTGCAGTGATGGCGTCGTTTACAAATCTCGCGCTGTCTTTAAGTCAATTGGGAACAAAGTATCTCAATCAAGTTTTTACGGTTACCCGTGATGTAAAAAATCCAGTAACCGGGATTGTTGAAGTCGCAGCCAATTACAGTCAATTAGGATCAATATTGACGACCTCGATTGTAATTGGCTTGACGTTGCCATTTCTCGCGATTATTTTTGTGAAACTCAAGCGCTTTAAAACAGCTTAGTTTTGAGCCACTCTTTTAGGTGTCAATGCAGCAAAGTCCTGAGCATAACCACGAAGTTTCTTTTGAAGAAATCTCTTTTGTTCAGGACTGGCGAGGTTGAGGATCTCGGCAGTTGCCTGTGCCCACTCTGCCCTTAAGCTATCCCGTTGTGCGTTGAGCATCGGCTCTCGGTAGCGACTCAGACTTTTTAGATAGTCTTCCAGTGCCTCTTGCGCCTGAGCAGGAGGCGCATTTTTTTGCGCTTGAATCAGTCCGATGAGGGCTTGTTGTCGCAACTGTCTTTCCGCGTACCAGGCCTCAGTGATGGGTGCACGTCGATCCGATACGGTGATCAGAATATTTTTTTGCTGCGGCGTTAATGAACCTAGCCAGTCCTCAAAGCGCTTCGTAATACGCGCATGCCGTTTTTTGATATTGGCCGGCCGCTCTGCGTTTTTCAGATAGTCTGAAATATACTCATCATTGCTATCTTTAAACTTCGTCTGAAGTTGTTTGAGCTGTTGAGGGCCCAAGGTGACAAGTAATGGAGCGAGCTGAACGGCTGCGCGCGCGCCGACAGTTTGAAGTTGTTGTTCGATGGTTTCTTGGATAGCGAGGATTTCAGCGCTTGAAAAAGACTCTGGACTCGATAAACGATTCGCCCATTGATTAAGCGTTGTCGAGTAACGCGGAAGCGTTTCGTCATGCCATACCGCAAAGGTCGCCAACTCCTGATCAAGCAGGGCTTGCTGCTTATCATTCAAATTGAGGTAAGTATTCATGCGATAGGCGATCAAACCCGGCGCGTAGTTGTAAGCCAACTGCAGAGAGCTGCAAGCGGAAAGAACCGTTGCGACGATGGCGACTAAACTTAATTTCAGAAATCGCATCAGGGTATTTGAGACACGTATCAGTATTGCCGGCTAGTATCGTGATGAATCTATTTGGCGAATTCACATTTTGCCACTGAATCGCATTTTTATAGAGATAACAGGGATCGGAGAAGGTGATATGGACGCGTTTTATGCGGATCATTTTGTTTTGCCTCTGCCAGAGGGGCATCGTTTCCCGATGTCTAAGTATCGCTTGCTGCGCGATGGGGTGTCTGGCGCACCAGGCCTGCGATTATGCGAGGCTCCTGCTGCGACTGATACGCAGTTATTGTTGGCTCATGACCCTGTTTATGTTCAAAAGGTTGTGACTGGAACACTAGAGGCCAAAGAGCAGCGCGAAATCGGCTTTCCATGGACGCCGGGAATGGTTGAGCGCTCACGTCGTTCTGTCGGCGCGACCATCGCCGCCTGTCAGTCCGCAATGCGTGACGGTATCGCTGTCAATCTTGCCGGTGGTACGCATCATGCTTATCGTGACAAGGGGAGTGGCTTTTGCGTTTTTAATGATGCGGCTGTAGCCGCTCGCGTTATGCAGCGAGAATCAGAGCGCAGTTTAAAGATTGCCGTGATTGATCTGGATGTGCATCAGGGTAATGGTACTGCCGCAATTTTTAAAAATGACCCTAGCGTTTTCACCTTGTCCTTGCATGGTGATAAAAATTTTCCCTTTAGAAAAGAGCCCAGTGATTTGGATGTCCCTCTGGCGGACGGAATATCTGACGACGTCTATATAGAAGCTTTGGACGGTGCACTCGCGCGGCTCAGCATGTTTTTCGAGCCGCAGTTATTGATCTACCTTGCGGGAGCAGATCCCCATGAAGGTGATCGATTGGGCCGGCTCAAACTGACCAATGAGGGGATGCTTGCTCGCGATCGGATGGTGTTCGACTTTGCGAGACGCTTAAAAATACCTGTTGCAGTCTCTATGGCAGGTGGCTATGGGATCAACATTGAAACAACGGTCACCGTTCACCGCCAGACTGTGTTGGAGGCGCTTGATTTTTGTCATTCTCTCCAAAAAGCGCTGTTCCCGCTTGAGTCTTGATCTTTGACAATGTTTTTCAAGGGCGAACGGAGTTAGAATCATCCAATAAACCCAAGAAAACTGCCGCTGTTTGACAGCATTCAATCAATGATTTGAAGGACGATTCCTCATGGCACACACACTTCAACAATTTGCTGGTCAATGTCACGATTTGCTCAAAGCTCATCCCGGACCTGCTGGTCGTCAAAAGGTCGCGAATCTTTTAAAAGAGGTTTTGGTGGATAAACAATTCGTTGAAGCGCATCTCGGTGCGAATGTCGGTGAGCGTGAAGTCATTTACGAAGATCCAGAATTAGGCTTCTGTATCGTGGCGCACAATTATCAGGGTGCGAAAAGTTCAACCCCGCATGACCATGCTCATTCCTGGGCAATTTATGGGCAAGCGCGCGGCGAAACTGAAATGCGCGATTACGCGTTGATTGAAGCGGCCTCGGGTGATAAGCCAGGCAAAGTGCGCCAGACCAAGACCTATAGCCTGACCCCTGGTGTGGCACATGTCTACAACGAAGGTGATTTGCATGCGCCCGAGCGCAAGGCATCGACGAGTTTGATTCGTATCGAAGGCACAAACATGTCAAAGGTTAAGCGCGCGGCTTACGAGATTATTTGAAATTGATTTGTGCGTAATGTATTGATGTCATTTGGCGTAGCCTGATCGAAGTACGCCAGATTCGCGGTATTTGTTGTGATTCATATCAATCATTAAACAGACCCAACAAAAATATAAAAAATACACCGCAAGGCGTACTTGTTGACCGAATTCGAGCAAAAGTACGCCAGCAGGCGCATGTCCCGAAAGGGGTGTCTTGACTAAACTTTGAACTCATAAACGATCAATGTTTTAGTCAGCACTTATCGGTTTGCAGACATCAAGTCTGAAACTGTACCCCTGAAGGATTATGTCATGCATTCACTACACGTGTTCGCGTTTAGGATGCGGCGTCGCCGACTCTTATTGAATAGTGTTTTATTTTTTATCATCACACTATGGATGCTTTTAGTCCATGCGCAAGCGCAAACCGGGGCGACATCGGGCATCGAAAGACAAGAAATTCGGGCGCAGTTGAAGGCAAAGCAATACGCAACCATTTCTTCTGAGCTTGGCGCGCGGATTAAGCGTTTGCCCATCAAGGATGGTGCGCGTTTTGTTCAAGGAGATGTGCTCGTCGAGCTTGATTGCTCGGTTCAAGAGGCACAGAAAATCAAAGCGAAAGCGGAGCTTGATGGTGCATCGCATACCTTGCGTGCGAACGAGCAAATGCGCGCGTTGAAGTCGATCGGCGCGCTTGAAGTATCACTTGCAAAAAGTGCGCGTGATCGCGCGGCCGCCGAGCTGCAAACTATTGAAGCGCAGCTCGAAAAATGTTTAATCAAAGCGCCTTTTGCAGGTGTGATGGGTGATCGTAGGGTTCAGCAATACGAGTACATCCAAGCCGGTCAGGCCGTGATCGATATTTTCGATGATTCGATGTTCGAGGTCGAGTTTTTAACACCCTCGCGTTGGATCTCTTGGCTCAAACCTGGTGTTCCCTTTGAAATCGAAATTGACGAACTCAATACAGTCATTCCAGTCAAAATCATACGTGTCGGTTCACGTATCGATCCTGTCAGTCAGTCGATCAAGGTGACTGGTCAGATTCAAAATCCCTCGCGTGACCTCAAGCCAGGCATGAGCGGACAAGCACTATTTAAGCAGCCATGAATAAAAAAATTAATAAGCCAGTTAGTCCTGTTGATGCTGATATGAAAAAACTTCCTGTTCGCAAGAGAGCGCTTAATAGAAATGCGCCTTCATTGCTCGCGCTTGAAGCGCGCTTGATGTTTGACGGCGCGATCGCGCAGACAGTTGATCAGACGCCAACGCAGCAGCCTGAAGCGATCCCTCAGCAACCCACGATCAGTCAAGCGGAGAGTGCTGCTCTTACGGTTAAAAGCAGTGAGCCTGTGGTTGAAACAAAACCGGTGTCTGAAAGCGTAGTCGCGCAGACAGTCGATCCCACGCCAACGCAGCAACCAGAAGCGATCCCTCAACAAACAACGATTAGTCAGACAGAGAGTCTTGCGCCTGCGGTTCAAAGCAGTGAGCCTGTGGTTGAAACAGTTTCTTACGTTCAACCTAAAAATGAGCAGGATGTAGTTGAAATACGTCCGGTGTCTGAAAGCGTAGTCGCGCAGACGGTCGATCCCACGCCAACGCAGCAACCAGAAGCGATCCCTCAACAAACAACGATTAGCCAGACAGAGAGTCTTACGTCTGCGGTTGAAAGCAGTCAGCCTGTGGTTGAAACAGTTTCTTACGTCCAACCTAAAAATGAGCAGGAAGCAGAGAAAACAAACATAGTCGCTTTGACCGAGCCAGATAACACGTCTAACAGTACTGGAATTTTAGATAGTCTTGCGCAGAGTAGTGAGATAAGCACGGTAAGTGTGGAGGCTCCGCAGCGCGTGATTTTGGCGAGTGGTTACTTGCCTGAGCTTGATCAGATTGTCAAAAATCTTACGACTAATGCATCCATTCATATTTTGCGTGCGGATGGTCAGATCGTTCAAGAAATCACTCAGATTTTGTCTGGTTTCGATCAGATCAATGAATTGCACATTTTGAGCCATGGCCATACTGGTTCGTTAGTATTTGGTAAAGAAGTGCTCGATACTCAGGCCTTAAGCAATCAGGCAGACCAGATTCGTGCCTGGGGAGCTCGTTTAGCGACAGATGCCGATATTTTGCTTTACGGGTGCGATGTC
>Ga0164292_10002843_pt1 | contig 14094 bp, 11 predicted proteins | sample GEODES117metaG_FD_111486 | JGI IMG/M metagenome (GOLD analysis project Ga0164292, IMG submission 111486) | Eutrophic lake water microbial communities from Lake Mendota, Wisconsin, USA - GEODES117 metaG | ecosystem: Environmental > Aquatic > Freshwater > Lake | place: USA: Lake Mendota... | reverse complement strand
CCATCCCAAAATAAGCGGGTTAATGTCGATACCAATCAAAAGGCTGGCGATATACTTACTTGTGCCACTTACAATAAAAATCTCCTTCAAAGCTCCTGAACCAGCAATAATAAGTAGGATAGGAGCAACATTTTTGAAGGCCTCTTCGAGTAGTTTGCCTACCTGTGGCATGGATTTTCCTTGTTTTAAACCCAAAAAATAAATAGCAACCAAAACTGAAATCAATAAGCTAAAGTTGGGTTCAATAAGCAAATGTATCTTGAAATTATCTTTCATTATTTGCGAAAAGCTATTGAAATTTTGTTCCATGCCTTCAGGTAAAACTCCTATAATAAGGTTGTACCAAAGTGAATAAGTTAACAGAAAAACAGGCAACAATGCAACAAAAAAGCTAATCATTACACTCGGCGGATTCTTGATTTCTACTTTTTCTGTGTCAAAAAGGCTAGTATTAATTTCTGGTCTATATTTTTTAAGGGTACTTCCAAAAAGTGGGCCAGCAACAGCTATGGCAGGAATGGCCACCAATATGCCATAAAATAGGGTTTTGCCAAGGTCGGCGTTAAGTTGGGTAGCTATAGCCGCTGGAGAAGGATGTGGCGGTAAGTATCCATGAGCTACGGACAAAGCCGACAACATGGGTATGCCTATGTACAATATTGGTAGTTTGGTCGATTGAGAAATGGCGAAAATTAGAGGAATGACAATTACAAAACCAGCATTATAAAACAATGGAAGCCCTATTATGAAACCGGCAAGTGCCAAACCCCAAGTGAGGTATTTGCCTTTAAAAGTTGACATTATCTTGTTTGTAATCTGTTCAGATGCTCCACTTGAAGCCACTAGTTTTCCAAGCATGGCTCCAAAGCCGATAATGAGAGTAAGTTCGCCCAAGGTATTTCCAACACCCGTTTGGATGGCTTTAGAAAGAACGGGAATCTCTATTTGATTGGCAAGCCCTAGTCCAATGGCAACCAAGATGAACGATATAAAGGTGTCTAGCTTGACAACAGATACGAGAAGTATCAAAACAAAAATGGCAATGAGCGTGAGTATTAAGGGCATTTTTTTAATTAAGATTGAAAAAGGTTAGCAATTATAAAGAAAACCTTTGATATAATTAAATTCAAGATAAAAAAAAGAGGAGCGAATGGCTCCTCTTTGTTAATAATGCCAATAAATATCAAGATTTTATTTTTATTATCTGTCCGACCTTCACCGTATTACCTGATATGTTATTCCATTTTTTTATATCTGAAATAGTTACGCCACTATAACGTTGAGAGATATTCCAAAGTGTATCTCCAGGTCTAACTGTATAAGTCGCAGATTTCTTGATAGTTTCTGATGAACTTTTGGCGGCTATGCTACTGGCTTTAACTTTTTGTTTTACATCAACGTAAATAACCAAATTTTCACCAGCATTTACTTGCGAAGAACGCTTATTGTTCCATTTTTTAATGTCTTTCATATTCACATCATACTTCATCGCTATCCTGTTCAAAAACTCACCTCTTTTAACTTTATGTATTTTCTTAACCTGTCTGGTTATGTTTTTGTATTTTACTTGGGTTTCCTCTGTTTCTTCTTGACTGCCTGCCGTTGGAAGCAAATGTGCACTTCTTCTACCTATTACTATCGTACCGTCTTCACTAGTACCTACTCCATCACCAGAAGCCAACATCGTTGGGTTTTGTTTTTCATTTATGTCATTTAAAAGCTCACCTCTTTTACTAGCAGAATCCAAAATAGATGCTCTGTTGGAATTGAAATAAGCAATGTTGTAAGCGGGTAATGTTAAATCATAACCATAAGGCATGGCAGGCAAAATGTTACCTTTGATGTGCGGATTCAATTTTTTTATGTCCTGCAAATCCATTTGACCTAAACTTGCCAAAACACCAAGGTCTACATATTTGTCAACCGTTACTTTTTCTGACAACATGATTTTTTTCTTAGTTTCAGGTTTGATGCCATGTAAATGACCATAGTTCATCATGTAAGCCAGTGCTATAAACTGAGGGACATAAGCTCTGGTGTCTGGGTGAATATGTGGGTGCAAATCCCAATAGTTTGTCAAACCAGTAGAACGCATTGTTCTTCCAATTCTACCAGGGCCAGTATTGTATGAAGCAAGTGCTAAATCCCAATCGTCAAATCTTTTGTAAAGTTGTTTAAGATATTTACAGGCTGCATCAGTAGATTTCTCAATGTGCATACGCTCGTCTATATAGTCGTTGATAGTTAGTCCCATTTCTTTTCCTGTGAAAGACATAAACTGCCAAAGACCTACAGCTTTGCTTCTCGAAACGGCTTTTGGATTCAGTCCAGATTCCAAAAGAGCTAGATACTTCAGTTCTTCTGGCATTCCGCTTTGTCTGAGGGCGTTCTCAAAAACTGGAAAGTAAATGTCTTTTTCTTCCATCATGTGTTTTGAAAAACTCGGTCTTCTTATCAAGAAGAAATCAAGATATTTCTTTACACTTTCGTTATACACCATCGGCATAGTTTTTTCTATCGCCTTAAGTCTTTGCTCAACTATTTTTGGGTCTTCTATTAAAACTTTGTATTCTTTTTTATCTCTCTCATCAAAGACAATCAGTTCGTAAGGATATATGATTTTAGGCTCTTCAAGTACTGTAATATTTGCCGCTTCTTGATCTTCAAGAATGACAGAATTTACCTGTGAATGAGCAAACGAATTAATACCGGCAATAAAAGAAAAGGTCAAAAGAATTTTTGAGATTTTCATACTAATAAATTGAGTTTTCACAATTATAATTAAACTTATCTACACTTTTAAGGAAAGCTATGGTTCAAAACTAATAATTATTTCCTAAAAAAATTTAATAAACAGTAAAAAAAAATGTTTATCGGTTGTTTAATTTATTTTTTGTACGTTCAGAGCAAATTCTAACATGTTTTTTTCTCCAAATTCGGTTCCAAGTATTTGAAAACCAATTGGTAAATCCTCTGTGTTTTTTCCATTTGGTATCGAAACTGATGGAAGTCCTACCACATTGGCATGAACCGTGAAAATATCAGCCAAAAACATCTCCATAGGGTCTTTAGGCTTTATTCCAATTTTGAATGCAGGAGTTGGAGTGGTAGGCGAAACAATGAAGTCAACTTTTTTGAAGAATGCATCGGTTTCATCCTTTATTATACGGCGTACACGCTGAGCCTTGGTATAGTAGGCATCATAGTAGTCAGCACTTAATATGAATGAGCCAAGCATGATCCTCTTTTTTACCTCTTTGCCAAATCCCTCGCTTCTTGATTTTTTGTATAAATCCTCCAAGTTTTTTGCGTTTGCGGTTCGGTGTCCATACCTGATGCCGTCATATCGCGAAAGGTTTGAGCTGGCTTCGGCCATAGTTAGAATGTAATACGTTGGTAACAAATATTTCATTTTTGGAAATGAAAGAGGTACCAAGGTATGCCCAGCTTTTTTTAATGATTCTAGTTTTGCAAAGGTCTTTTCTTTGACTTCTGAGTCAATTGCGGAAGAATTTATGGCATCTTCAAAGTATCCAATTCTGTATTTTTTTTCTGACGAATTTACTTGGCTGTAATCCTCCACATTGAGCTCCGAAACTGTACTGTCATATTGATCATTCCCAGCCATTATTTCAAGTAAAAGAGCTGCGTCTTCGATTGAGTGCGTTATGGTCCCGATACAGTCAAAGGAGGAGGCATACGCAGCTAGTCCCCAGCGAGAAATTCTTGAATAAGTTGGTTTTAAGCCAACCACACCACAAAAGCCTGCAGGTTGACGAACTGACCCTCCAGTATCTGAGCCGATGGAGGCATGGCATAAGTTTGCTTGAACTGCCACCGCCGATGCACCAGAAGAACCACCCGGTACTCGAGTTTTGTCAGCAAAGTTTAATGTAGGGCCAAATGCGGAATTTTCGTTGGAGGAGCCCATCGCAAACTCGTCGCAGTTTTGGCGGCCGATAATTATGGCGTCTTGGTCAATCAACCTTTGTATCGCCGTAGCCGTAAACTGAGATTTGAAACCTTCAAGGATTTTACTACCAGACTGCAATCCATGGTTTTTATAGGCCAAAACATCCTTTATGCCAATTACCATTCCTGCCAATTTTCCTGCAGTACCTGTATTTATTTTTTCTTGAATAAGAAGAGCGTTTTCCAATGCTTCCTCCTCATATATTTCTAAAAAAACATTCAAGTCTTTGTTTTGCTCAATGTTTTCTAAAAAATATTCGACAGTTTCTGTAACAGTAGTTTCTTTATTAAGAAGTGCCTTGCGATATGTGGCGTAAGTATAATGTATCACGTCAATGATCCTTTAAAATAAAAAACAACAGGTTCAATAAAATCTACTGAATCTGTTGTTTTAAAAAATGTTTTTGGGCTATTAGTCTTCTGAATTTGCCGCTTTTTCAATGTTTTCTTTTACATCTTTGGTAGCATCTTTAAACTCGCGGATACCTTTTCCAAGACCACGAGCCAATTCGGGTAATTTTTTTGCACCAAAAAATAATAAAATCACAAATACTATAACGAAAATTTCAGTACCGCCTAAATTTCCTAAAAACAATAATGTAGCTAATTCCATGTTTGTAAATATATTGATGTACAAATTTAATAAATTAACCATATAAAAAAACTATTTATTTTATCAATGGCGTTAAACGGTGTTAATTCATAGAGGAAAACTCAGTTTTTATCATGAAATATCTCTGTTCATTAACCAAGTTTCGAATTTTTCTATTTCCTCTGCTACGCTATTAAAAACAAACGAGACCAATGCAATGTCATCAGCAAAGCCTAGCATGGGAATAAAGTCCGGAATTAGGTCTATTGGCGACAAAAAATAGACGAATGCTGTGATGATGATTACAACGTTTTTGAGGTCAATAGCTCTGTAGTCTCCTGTTGCATAAAACTTTAGCAGTTTGCCCAGCGTCATCAATTTCGACGAAATGGACTGCAGTATGGTGTTTTTGCCTTCTTTTTGAATTTTTGTTAATACGCCCTTTAATAAAGTCAATATTCCGACTGCATTTTTCGAGATTCTCGACGCTTTTTTTAAGGAAGAAGAATAAAAAATAGAATCTAGTATTTTCTGTAATATGTTGCTTGTGTCCATTGTTTTTTCTGGTGAAAGAATACTTTTTAAATCCAATACAAATTAAACCATTCTTTTGTGATTTTCGGTAAAAAAATATTAAAAATCAAAATGATATAATTGGCAATTATTAAAATTATACAATATTTTTGTTAAAATTTTTAAATCAAATAGGGTATACCTTAAAATAGTTAAAATCACATGAAAGTCACAGTAATAGGTGCTGGTGCTGTAGGGGCTACTGCCGCTGACAATATCGCCAGGAAACAAATAGCCTCTGAGGTTGTTATTTTGGACATTAAAGAAGGTTTTGCAGAAGGAAAGGCTATGGATTTGGCTCAAACAGCTTCTATTGAGGGTTTTGATACAAAATTGGTTGGCGTTACTAACGATTATCAAAGAACTGCAAAGTCTGACGTAATCGTTGTTACTTCTGGCTTGCCACGTAAACCAGGTATGACGCGTGAAGAACTCATTGGTATCAATGCAGGAATAGTTAAAACTGTAGTAACAAACGCTTTGGCTGTTTCACCTAAGGCTATAATACTTATCGTTTCTAACCCTATGGATACCATGACATACCTTACCTATCAAATAGCGGCTGAAATGGGTATTTCGAAGAGAAAGGTTATTGGAATGGGTGGTGCTTTGGATTCGTCAAGATTTAGATATAGATTGGGAGAGGCTTTAAATGTCGCTCAAAGTGATCTTCACGGTATGGTTATCGGAGGTCATGGAGATACTACCATGATTCCATTAACTCGCTTGGCCACTTGGAATGGTATTCCGGTGAGCAGATTTTTGAGTGGAGATAAATTGAAAGAAGTTTCTGATAAAACTATGGTTGGCGGAGCTACTTTAACTGGTCTTTTGGGTACTTCTGCTTGGTATGCTCCTGGTGCAGCTATCGGTCAAATCGTGGAGTCAATCCTTCGTGATGAAAAGAAAATTATCCCTTCATGCGTTTACTTGAATGGAGAATATGGCCAAAAAGATATTTGTATCGGTGTGCCAGTAGTAATTGGAAGAACTGGATGGGAGAAAATAATCAATTTGAGATTAAGTAATGCTGAGAAAGAAGCTTTTGAGAAATCTGCAGAAGCAGTAAGGGCGATGAACGCGGCTCTTTAAATTATAGTTTCTGAAATAAAATCCCGAGACAATTATTGTTTCGGGATTTTTGATTTAAACTCAGAACCTAAAGGAAAAAAGCCTTCTTCATGTTGCTTATTAGGAAAGCTAGTAAAAAAATACTCTTAACTAGCTAAGCCAATTAAGAGTATTTCGGAACTTTACCCCAAAAAAATATTACAATTTTTTTTCAGAAATTCTAATTTTTTCCCAGTGCTTTCAACATCGTTTCACCAATTTCGGCAGGAGAGTCAACCACGAAAATGCCACACTCACGCATGATGGCCATTTTAGCTGCTGCAGTGTCATCAGCACCACCAATGATAGCACCAGCATGCCCCATTCTACGACCTTTTGGAGCTGTTTGTCCAGCTATAAATCCTACCACTGGTTTTTTGTTTCCTGTTGATTTGATATATTGTGCTGCTTCGGCTTCCATTCCGCCACCAATTTCACCAATCATTACAATACCTTCGGTTTCAGGATCATTCATGAGCATCTCTACCGCTTGCTTTGTGGTTGTTCCGATTATGGGGTCTCCGCCAATACCGATTGCCGTAGTTTGTCCAAGTCCAGCTTTTGACAATTGATCTACCGCTTCGTATGTTAATGTACCTGACTTAGAAACTACGCCGATTGTACCTTTTTTAAATATAAATCCTGGCATGATACCGACTTTGCATTCTTCGGCTGTTATAATGCCTGGGCAATTTGGCCCGATAAGGGTTACATCTTTTCCGTCAATATAAGACTTGGCTTTTACCATGTCTTTGGTTGGAATGCCTTCAGTGATACAAACAATCACTTTTATACCAGCATCCGCAGCCTCCATGATAGCATCTGCTGCAAAACCCGGTGGAACGAAAATAATAGAAACATCCGCACCTGTGGCTTGTACAGCTTCTTCAACGGTATTGAAAACCGGGGTTTCCAAGTGTTTTTGACCGCCTTTGCCCGGAGTTACTCCTCCAACCACATTTGTACCATAATCAATCATTTGTCCGGCATGAAAAGAACCTTCCGATCCTGTGAAGCCCTGCACGATTACTTTCGAATTTTTGTTTACAAGAATACTCATCTTTATGGTTTTTTGCCGCCTAGCGGACTGAATATTTAAATGATATAAATTATTACTAAATCTTCTTCAAATGTACCTTCGAAATTAGAAAAATACAAAAAAGTTCTGTAAAAAATTTGTATTAATTTATTTAAAAGTCTGATTACTAGTATTTTAATTTTTTGACGAATAAAAAAAAGTATAAATTCTAATTTTTAGAACTTATACTTTCTTTAAAAGATTCAGAAGTCTTTATTTAGATGCCAAAAGCAGCTTTAACTTTATCTATATAGTCGAGTTTTTCCCATGTAAATAATTCTACCTCAATCTCAGCTTTCTGTCCTGCATTAGCAAAAGTCTTTTTAACTATTTTTGACTCTCTACCCATATGGCCATAAGCGGCTGTTTCTGAGTAGATTGGCGTACGTAGTTTTAGTCTTTGCTCAATGGCGTAAGGACGCATATCGAAGGTTTTTTCTACTATTTTGGCTATTTCTCCGTCAGATAGAGAAACCTTGGCGGTTCCGTTGGTATCAATAAAGATACCACAAGGCTTAGCCACACCTATAGCATAAGAGACTTGTACCAACACTTCGTCGCATACACCAGCTGCTACAAGGTTTTTGGCAATGTGACGTGTAGCATAAGCTGCAGATCGGTCAACTTTAGAAGGGTCTTTTCCGGAGAATGCACCACCGCCATGGGCACCTTTGCCACCGTAAGTATCTACGATGATTTTTCTGCCCGTGAGGCCAGTGTCGCCGTGTGGCCCACCAATTACGAATTTGCCTGTTGGGTTGATATGATAAAGGATATCATCTGTAAACAATTCTTGAAGTTCTGGTTTCAATTTCGCCTTAACCCTTGGAATCACTATGTTAATGATGTCAGACTTAATTTTCGCTAACATAGTTTCGTCGGCGTCAAAATCATCGTGTTGGGTCGAAACTACAATGGTGTCAATTCTTTGCGGTTGGTTGTCGTCAGAATATTCGATAGTTACCTGAGACTTAGAATCTGGTCTTAGGTATTTAATTTCTGCGTTTTCTCTTCTTACCTCAGCCAATTCCTGAAGTATTTTGTGAGATAAATCCAGTGCCAATGGCATGTAGTTTTCAGTCTCTTTGGTGGCATAACCAAACATCATACCTTGGTCGCCAGCTCCTTGAGCATTCGCTTTGGCCTCGAAGTCGTCGCCTGACTTACGGTCAACGCCTTGATTGATATCTTTTGATTGTTCGTGAATTGCAGAAATAATTCCACATGAATCCGCCTCAAACATATACTCAGCCTTGGTATAGCCGATTTTCTTGATAACGTCTCTAGCAATAGTTTGAACGTCAAGGTAAGTGCTGGTGTTTACTTCACCTGCTAAAACTACCAAACCAGTAGTTACAAGTGTTTCACAAGCTACTTTTGAAGTAGCATCAAATGCCAAAAAGTGATCAATCAGAGCGTCTGAAATTTGATCCGCAACTTTGTCTGGGTGTCCTTCTGATACTGACTCAGAAGTAAATAAATAAGCCATTTTTTAAATTTTTAAAGATTTGAAAAAATTAGCAAGAGAATTGAATGTCAGGTGCTTTGCCGAAACTTTATTTGGTCAGGCGACCCACATCTTTTTTACCACCGCGGTGTTTCTTGGTACTCGGTTGGTTTCCTGATGAATCAGGAACTCTTGATGTACCACAAAATTCAGAATTTTTGGTGAAATTAAAAAATGTTAGTGAAAAAATCTGGATAAGTCCTTTTTGGTAGAAAAATTAACTTTTTAGCTGAGTATTTATCTTTACTAAAAATAAAAATTTCTACAAAAAGGCATTTTTTAGTTTTTTCATTACCACTGAAATGAAGGCTATTCCGAATTTTGTTTTTGGAGTTGACCACATTATCTTTATTTCTTCCATCAAATTAGTTTCACCGTCCAAGAATTTGAATACTTTCTCAATCGGATTTTTGGCAAATAACTGATCAAAAACCTCGGCCATAGGATGCCGTTTTTGTTTGATAACATTCAATAGTGTAGAGGCGTATAAAAGGTGTCTTTTCTGCCAAAAACTTTCTTTTTCGAAATCGTTTTCGCCGGTTTCTAATGTTCGAACTATCTTCTTTAGTTTTTTCTGGGTATTCGAAAAGGTGTAACCCGTGGCAGGGTTCGTTGCTCCACCGGCAGTTCCTATTCTTATGATTCTATTTGAAACTATGTCTTGTGTCTTTATATCTGACATCGGAATAATACCGAACTCTTCTTCAAGTATTTTATAATCAGTGAGTTTTAAGTTTTTTTCTATGTATTCAAACAGGCCTTGGTCATATTCTTTTTCAGACAATAGCCTCTCAGAAAAAACGGTAAACTCTAGTATAGCTTTGTTTTTAGAGAAAGGTAAAACGTACATAAATCTGCATTCTGCCTCTTTTTGAGGTATTCCAAAATTCATCATTTCGGGCACATCGTTTTCGAAAAAATCTTCTTTACATTCTATAACTAAGCCTTTGAAATGTTGGAGAAGATTTTGATAGTTTTTGTTTTCTAGGTTTAGCTTAAAAGTACTGTCAAAAACATACTGAGCCTGAAGTTTGCCACTGTCGAAAGTTGTTACTTCTACATTGTCAGTACCTTCTTCTATTTTTTCAACTTTGTCCAGTAAAAAAACGATATTTGGAAATTTTTCAAGGTGTGTGTTTACGCATTTATAAAAATCTATGCCTCGCAAAAGTTTATATCTATAGTTTTCCAAGTCGTAGCTTTTTACTTTCTTGTGGGAATCAACAATCTTGACTTTCTCCCATTTTTTAAACAAAATATGATCGAAAGGATTGTCGATTTTTTCCCAAAACGCCCAAGTTCTGTCGTTTTTGGTCTTTCTTTCTGGGTCTATGATTAGAATTTTCTTATTCGAAAGTTTGGAAATTGATAACTGATAGGCCAGTGAAAGTCCAGACATGCCACCGCCGCAAATAATATAATCGAACATATTATTTTCAACAGGTTTTGGGTTCATAAAAATTTTTGTTGGTCAGACGTTTACGTGTCTTTCTGAATGGTAAGAGGAACGTACCAATGGCCCAGATTCTACGTATTTTATTCCTCTTTTCAGACCTTCTTCTCTATAGAGGTCAAATATGTCGGGGTGGATGAACTCTATCACCTCGTGGTGCATTTTGGTGGGCTGTAAATATTGACCGAGGGTGAGTATATCACAGCCGTTTTCTGCCAAATGATCCATGGCCTCAAAAACCTCGTCTTTGCTTTCTCCCAAACCCAGCATAATTCCGGTCTTAGTACGTTTTCCGTACTCTTTGGTTTTTCTGATTTGCTCTAAGCTTCTCTCGTAGCGAGCCTGAGGTCTAACTCTTCTGTAGAGATTTTTCACCGTTTCCATGTTGTGAGAAACCACTTCTTGGCCAGCCGAAATCATTCTATATAATGCCTCCCAGTCGCTTTTGGTGTCGGGGATGAGTGTTTCTATCGTCGTTTTCGGAGATAATTCTTTGGTTTTTACTACGGTTTGGTACCAAATTTCCGCACCTTTATCTTTCAACTCGTCACGATTCACAGACGTGATAACAGCATGTTTAACGCCCATGGTCTTTATAGCTTCTGCTACCCTTTGAGGCTCATTGGTATCGTATTCAGTCGGGCGGCCTGTTGCAACCGCACAAAAATTACAGCTTCTAGTGCAAATATTGCCAAGAATCATGAAAGTAGCAGTTCCTTCGCCCCAGCATTCACCCATGTTTGGGCAGTTTCCGCTTTGGCAGATGGTGTGCAGTTTGTTGTTGTCAACTATCTCTCTTACTTTTCTGTAACTCTCGCCAATAGGAAGTTTCACTCTCAGCCAATCTGGCCTTTTTTTTCTCTCACTCGGTTCCTTTACTTCCATTCTTTTTGTTTTTTACCAATTTCTTGTTTCCAAAGTACAAAGTTAAATAAAGCGTAGCAAAGGTCTGTGGATTATTTGAAAATTTGGAAGCCAAAATCTCTGGTTTCTTTGCAAATACTTCAAAAAGGGTTCCCAATTCCACGCCAGTGACGTTATTATTGAATGTAGAAATGTCGATGTTTGTTGCCAGTTTGGCGTGCAAACCTGGATTAACTTTGAGGCCAGTGAATAGGTTTTGAAACAAGCTTCCTGCCCCGATTATATAACTCGTATTGGTATGAATATCAGGGTTGTAAGCTACCGTTTGGGGTGAGTCGCCCTTTTGGTTGGTGTACTTGATATAATACGGTTTGGTGAGTCCCAGACTTGGGCCGCCAGCTACAATTACACTGAAACCTACACTGTTTTCGTCTGTTTTTTCGAAAAAATAAAACTCTCTACCGTACTGTGGACGTATAGAGAAAAAGTAATTGGTTTTGCCATAGACATACTTGCTGCCGTAGGCACTTAAAACATTCTCTTCTCTTGAATTTTTAAGATTTACGGCCTCTACAGAGATGTAGCGGTTTACTGGCTTGTTTTTTCTTTTCGATATCGGGAACGAATTCCTTAGAACAACTCCGCCCAGCAAACTAGTGTAGTTATTAGTTGTAAGGCCATAGGAAAGAGTTTTGGTATCAATGCCCGTCTCTTCTTCGGTTTTTTGTGAAAAAACCAAAAGTGGTAATAGGCTTAGACCAAAAAATAAAATCAAATTTCTTTTTAACATCCTGAATCCGATTTGTTCTGAAGTAAATATAGATTAATATTTCAAAATACTAACGTACAAAACCTAAAAAATGTTCGGCCTATGTTTTTTGAAATGACAAATTTTGGTTTGAATTAAAAAAATGATAGAACTTTTTCTGTTTTCATAAAATATTTTTAATTCTCAACTTAAGGAACTCCGCATGACAAACTGGAATGGAATAGATAAGATTACATATTCTTGCAACCGTAGTTATGCTGATGCCATGAATTCGATTTAAGCAGGATGTTAAACTTTTTTTGAAAGTTTTCGAAAGTAAATGCCTGAACCCAAAAAAATTATAGAAATAATGAAATAGAAGGCTGAAATTTTCACTTCAGGTTCTTCAGTAAAATTGTTTTGGTATAAGATAACCCCAATAATTATTACCATTATGCCGAAAGCAAGTAGCAAGGCCCAACCCAGTTTGTTTAGTATATCTTCCAAAGTGTTTTTTTTGCAAAAATAATTAATTGAGACAAATTTCTAATTATTATGACAATATATTGAACTCAATTGTTTCAATTACACCGAAGATTTTAGAACTTGCAGATTGAAATAAATCATAACATTTATATGTCAAAAATTCAGTCATTCAAAGACGAGATTTCAAAAGGTTATACTTTTAAAGGTGATTCCATAGTTTTAGGTGCCGCCATTCTAGACGGTGGAGTGGTAGAGGGTACACAGATAAAAATACCGCTTAAAACTATGAATCGTCACGGACTCATAGCTGGTGCCACCGGAACGGGGAAAACAAAGAGTTTACAAGTTCTTGCCGAAAGCCTGAGCGATGCCAGCGTGCCGGTGTTGATGATGGATATCAAAGGCGATTTGAGCGGTATAGCCATGCCGGGTGAGGAAAAAGATTTTATTTTAGAACGAACCAATGCCGCAGGAATAGATTATAATCCGAACGGCTTCCCAGTAGAAATGCTCACTTTAAGTGATCAAAAAGGTACGCGTCTGAGAGCCACGGTATCAGAGTTTGGCCCTATTTTGCTATCGAAAATATTGGGATTGAACGACACCCAAGAAGGCATAGTATCGGTGATGTTTAAATATTGCGACGACAATAAACTGCCTTTGTTAGATCTAAAAGATTTGATTAGAGTTATACAGTTTTTGAGCGAAGAAGGCAAAGACGAGTTTGAGACCAATTACGGGAGAATGTCAAGTACATCCTTGGGCACTATTATGCGAAAAGTGATAGAACTGCAGCAACAAGGGGCTGACGTGTTTTTTGGCGAAACTTCGTTTGATATTGACGATTTGATGCGGATAGACAACCAAGGTAGAGGAATTATTTCTGTTCTCAGAGTAATGGATTTGATGGACAGACCTAAGTTGTTTTTCACATTTATGCTCAGCTTGTTGGCCGAATTGTACTCCAGTTTGCCAGAGGCAGGAGATGAAGACCGCCCGAAATTGGTGATTTTTATTGACGAAGCCCATTTGGTATTTCAAGAAGCATCTAAGGCACTTTTAAATCAAATAGAGACAGTCATAAAACTGATTCGTTCGAAAGGGGTTGGTATATATTTTTGTACGCAAAACCCGCAGGACGTTCCGGCTGCGGTATTGTCGCAGTTGGGTTTAAAGGTGCAACATGCCCTAAGGGCATTTACGGCTAATGACAGAAAAACCATCAAAGAAGCTGCCGGAAATTATCCAGAAACAGATTTTTACCAAACAGAAGATATTCTGACTGCCATGGGAATAGGGGAGGCTTTGGTGACTTGCTTAAACGAAATAGGTATTCCTACACCGCTGGCTGTTACCTATATGTGTCCACCAAGGAGTAGGATGGACGTACTTTCTGACGACGAAATTGAAGAAATAATAGAGAAGTCGAAAATTGCCAAAAAATACAACGAAGTTGTCGACAGAGAGAGTGCTTATGAAATTCTAAACGCAAAACTCAGCATTGCTGATGAATCGGAGGAGGAGGCAGCACCAAAAGGTAAACAAGAAAAGTCAACATTAGAAACCATTTTGTCTAGCTCAGTCACACGCCAAATAGGACGAACTGCCGCTAGTATCATAACGAGGTCGCTATTGGGTGCTTTGGGAATGAGTGGGAAAAAGAAATCGAGCTGGTTTTAAATATCAAAAGCTATGGTAATAGGAATCGGTG
>Ga0164292_10002842_pt1 | contig 14096 bp, 10 predicted proteins | sample GEODES117metaG_FD_111486 | JGI IMG/M metagenome (GOLD analysis project Ga0164292, IMG submission 111486) | Eutrophic lake water microbial communities from Lake Mendota, Wisconsin, USA - GEODES117 metaG | ecosystem: Environmental > Aquatic > Freshwater > Lake | place: USA: Lake Mendota... | reverse complement strand
TGAGTACATGGCCCAACCGGGGGGTGCCTCCGGCGGCCTGGCAGGGGCCTGAAGATAAAAGAACAGCAACCCAAAACCAATTCACCCAACCGCCTCACACACAGAAATACTGACAGTCCCCACTTCCGGACCTTAGCGGGCGTCTTTTGTGCCGATCGCTCGTCCCCTGATCTGCCCCAATCGAGCGCACATGCCCACGCTTCGCGATTTAACCCGGGCGCACAGGGAAGCCGACCAGTGTCATGCAGCACCGGTGCGGTACGCGGCCTAGAAAGGCACCGCATGGGATCGGTACACAAAGCCTATTACGACTGCGGCTAAGCCGCTGATGTACCGCTGCTATGCAAGCCTGAGCCGGACCCCTCAAAATTGGCCATTGTCAAAAAATTTACCTTTGGTTACGATCCATCTCTTGGCGTTAACAAGCAAACAGATATTGAAAGTGATTCCAATGGCGAAAAAAGTTGTGTTTGGTCTCTTGTATGGGGCGGTATTGGCTGGCGCTCCAAGCGTTTATGCGCAAGCGGTTGATGCCAGCAAGTCGGGTAGTGTTGAACTCAGACCCTACATCCAGGGCGCGGTGGGAGTTCAGCGGCTCAGCTCACCCAAGCTGACAGGGATGGCCATGGACCTGAATGGGTCGAAGGAAAGCACGTCGGTTCGTGCGACGGTCGGTTTGCAGCTTACCGAACGCATTGGCGTTGAGGCCAGTTGGTTTCAGTTGCCAAGTACAACCCTGCGCACCAACTCGGGGGATGCAACCTACAAGGGCGAGGTCTACACGCTCAGCGTTGCCGCCAGCATGCCCATTCACAAAGGCTTCGACCTCGTGGGGCGCATTGGTATCGGCCAGTCCAACGTGGATGTTTCCGTCCCGGCCACAACCTACAAGTCCAATTCCCGCCAAGACTCGACGGTCTGGGGCCTGAGCCTCCGATACGCCTTAGACAAGTCCAAGGACGTGTCGATTGACTATGACAACCTCGGCGCCGTGGGGAAATATGCATTGGGAGACCGTGTCAAGGCCGACATGATTTCTTTCGGTTTGCGCTTCAAGTTTTGATACGGAATAACAGGATTGATATGAAACACTTGATCATGAACGCTTCGCGCTGGTTGGCGCCCGCTCTCATGAGTGGCCTTGTTTTGGTTGGATGCGGCGGTGGCGGCACTGAATATGACTCGAAGTCGTTCAATGTCGGTGGTACCGTCAGCGGCTTGAACAGCTCCACCGCGGTTCAATTGTCGTATGGCGACGCTGCGAACACCGTAACAGTGGCAGCAAACGGCTCCTTTCAATTTACCAAGGCGCTGCCCTTCAACACCGCTTACGCAGTAACCGTGGCGACTCAGCCGACCAATCAGACCTGCACTGTGACCAACGGGAGCGGTAGTGCTCGGGCAACCGTTTCCAATATCACGGTCGCCTGTGTAACGAACGGCTACACGATTGGCGGTACGGTGTCCGGCCTGACTGCCGGGGCTCAGGTGACTTTGAGCAACGACGGATCCGAATCCCTCACGGTATCGGCCAATAGCAGCTTCACCTTCTCTACCCCAGTGCTGTCCTCCTACAGTGTGACGGTCGCGTCCACGTCCGGGCTTCCTGCCGGCGCATATTGCTCCGTCTCCAGAGGATCCGGAACTCCCTCGGCAAACGTGACTAATGTGCTTGTGTCTTGCACGACTTCGGTCAGCAACCCAAGCTGCGCTGCGGGTCAGGCCTTGGTCGGCTTCAATGGCGCCAGGGGTGCGATCATTGATCGAATTGCTGTGCGATGCGCCGATATCGTCGCCGGGGTGGTGGATACGGCCAATGCCTCAGATGGGGCGTTTGTGGGTGGCCCCGGCGGTAGCCCCTTCCCCGCATTTACCTGCCCAGCTGGCGAGTGGGTGACCAGTATTTCTGGCAACAACGGTCGCGGTAGTTATCCTACTGCATTGGCAAGTCTTACGGCTACCTGCAGTGGAGGCAGTGAGGGCGCTCGTGGCGCAGATGGATTTACTGCCTTTGCATACGCCTGCCCAGCAGGTAAGAAGGCCACTGGATTCACCATCTCTGCAGTGGGTGGTTACACGGGCTTCATGAACGGATTGATTTGCGAGCCTTGATGCTCACCGTTTGATCGAACACTTTCGACACGGGGCGCGCGGATATTCCGCGCGCCTTTTTTTACTTGTGCGCCCGTCGCGGGTGCGCTCGTGAAGGCAGCAGTTCCCCATGGATTGGTCACGGTGAGCGGAGAGAAGTGGCGCGGCACGAGGGAGAACACTACATTGATGTCCATCGTTAGACAAAGATGCTCAGATTTTTTGATGATCTGCGCAAAACAGTGATTGGGTCGAGCAGGTGACCTTGGCCCAAAGACGGGGGTGGGGGTACGGTGGGGTCTAGTCGAGCCGCTTGCTGACCCAGCATCAACCTCATGCGCGGCTTAGGCAGAGCGAAGTGGGCTGCCGTACGCTGCCCTGGGACAAGAAATTTCTTGTCCCAATTTTGTCCCACTAACCCGGCAGAAAGCGGGCCAAGGCTAAAGCCTGAGGTGGGCTAAGTTGTTGATTTGTATAGCTCCCCCAGTCGCCCTGCTCACCATCTACGACATGTGCAAAGCCATCGACCGCGGCATGACCATCACGGACGTCAAGGTGCTGGAAAAGCATGGGGGCAAGAGCGGGAGTTGGGTGGCGGGCGGATAGGCGCCAAGCAATCCTCGGTATGGCGGCGCCTTGGTGGGTCGCCTGTGGCACGCCAAGGAGCCCCCGGCATCAGACTGCCACGGGAGTCAGTCGACGGGCGCATTTGCTGGGAAGAGTCAAACGGCGGGGTTACCGACAAGCACTGCCAAGTTTGACGGCCAAAGTCGGAAATAAGGCACCCCTTAAGGTTTAAAAGGCATTGCATCTATGATCTCCAAAATTTTTCTAACAGGAGTCAGGTGCATGAGTAAATCTCAATTTATCTTGAGGTGTGGCGGTCTTGCCGCCATTGCGGCAGTCCTTGTCGCATGTGGGGGAGGCGGTGTTTCTCAGCCGCAGGCGAATGCGCCTGTGTCCGTTTTGTCCGGGGTGGTTGCAGTGGGGGCGCCGTTACCCTCCATCAGTGTGCTTGTGACCGACGCCAACGGTGTGGTTGTAACGGCTGAGACCGGCGCCGATGGCAGCTACCAGATTGTGGATCCAGCGGGCGTCCAATTGAAGGCGCCCTTTAAGCTCAAGGTCAAGGCCTTACTGGGCACAAGCGAAATTAGTCTGGACTCGTTCGCATTGACTCGGGAGGCAACATCTAATTTGACGCCTCTGACCACGGCCCTGATGTCCTTGATGAACGCCTCAGGGGCGTATAACTCGTCTGCCCTGGATGTCAGCACCATCACCGATGCGAAGCTATTGGCTGCGACCAGCTCTCTGACTGCAGCATTGGCGCCTGTGATGACGGCTGCCAATGTTTCGGCCTCGAGCTTCAACCCGGTATCGGGCACCTTTACCGCCAACAACCAGGGCATAGACTCGGTGATGGACCGGGTCACGGTTGAACCGACCAGTACCGGTCTGTCGATCAGCAACCGATTCGTTGTCTTGTCTGAAGGGCAGGCGGCACCAACGCCTGTGGTTGTGAGTTCTTCAGGAGTCACTGGAACCTTGCCCACAGGGATCGAACCGCCCAGCGCAGACACCCTGAACGGGCTGATCAGCAAGCTCAAGAGCTGTTTTGCGATCAGCGCCGCCAACCGGGTGCAGTACACGGTCAACGCCGCAGGTCGAAACATCTACACGTCCAATTCACTGCATGCCAACTGCAGTTCAATGGTGGACAGTGCGTATAAGGCGCAGGGTCAAACCTTCGGCCAAAGGTGGCTTAACTTCCTGTCCAGTGCGGACTTTGACAGCACCACGCAATTCGTTCTGGTGCCGCAGTATGTGGTCGATCGCAGCAGTGCTGGATGGCCCGGCGATGGCAATGCTTATGTCTACAACATCAACTTGGTGGACAAGAACAAGCTGACCTACACCATGCCTGAGGTAATGGCCAAGGTCGGCAATCAGTTTGTGATCAGGGGCAATCAGCGCAAGTTTGATATTTCTATCCAGCCGATGTATTCCAAACTGAGCGATAACAGCGGCAGCTCCAATTCCATTGAAGGTCGAATCAGGATCGGTATCGATCCGACCCTTACGCCCGATGCGAATGGTGTGGGCACCTTCGCTGTGACCAACACGGGCAAGCCCCTGCCCAAGATCCTTTGCGCATGGGTTACCGGGCCGCTGTTGCAAAAGGATGAGGTGCATGACCCTAACGCACCCAAGGGCGGTCTGCTTATGGTGCCGCCGCACTCGGATTTGACGGCTAGGCGCGATTACTCTGCAGTGAGGATCAAATACCCCATGAACTTTGATCCGATCAACAATTCCACCGACAAGACGCGACTCTTCAATGACTGCAAGGCAAGCCACGCGGTAGGGTCCAACGTTGAGGTGGCCTCAGCCGAAACCAACAGCGCTTTCACCATCGATGCGGTGAAAACCAACGCCTCGAGCACAGCGACCTTTGCAGCCTACACGCCACTCAATGCCCCGGTCGCGTATCCAACGTCATTGGCGAGGTATTCCTGCCCCACCTTTAATTCCAGTGGTGTGCAGACCAACGTTGCGTCGACTGGTGGAGTGGCAACGACCGCGAGCACCGTCTCCGGTTGGTGCAATGCCACCAAGCGCGAAAGCATGGTGACCTCCGCGCTGCGCACGGCTTTCGAGACCCGCTACAAAGACCCGAAGGATCTGCAATACACCTTTTATGTTTTTGTCGACTCGTCGTATTCAGACGCGACTCCTGGAACGGCCTACAGCGGCTATGCCAATGCGACCGACTTCCTGGCGTCGGCTGAAAAGGTCAACGTGCGCCTGGTCGGCCGACTGCCCTTTGTGGACAAGACCACGGTCGGTGGCGCGGAGATCTACAACGGGACTGAGCAGTTCAGGGGCGTGGGCCAAAGCATGATCACGGCTTATCTGCAATCGGGAGCCGCGACCCTTGCCAAGAACGGCTCGATCAATGCGTCCTGGACGATACCCACAGGGGCGGAAGGCATAGACCGCTTGGGCATCGGTGGCTGGTTCAGAAAATCGGACGGTAGCCGCATTGGCGCGGCAACCTTCTCTGACAGCTTTGGCCTGCCGAGGTCTATCACGCAAGCCACCTTCACTTTGTCGGAGGACTGGTACGGCTATGACCACACCACTTACTCAAATAGCAAGTTTGTAAGCGCACCTTACTCCGGAGCTGCTGCGGCTGTGGCGACCTACCGAGAAATATGGGTGCGATCCTATGATCGGAACAACCGCCAAATTCAGACGGTGGAGTTTGCGGTGCGCTAATCGCAGGCCCCTGGCCGCCTTGACAGGCAGCCGGGTAAATCAGCTTCGTCAACGAAGCGGAGGGCACGGTTTGAACCGTGCCCTCCGTTTTTATTAGGACTGCTCAAACTCAGGGTATTCCCAAGATCAGCATGTCCCCGAAAGTGAAATACTGCAGCCCCGTCGGCCCTTGGCGGCCCTATTGACCACACTTGGAAATCATCCGATGCGCCATTTCATGCGATCCGCTCTGGCCACTGTTGGCCTGTTGCTAACTGCCTTTGGCGCGAGCGCCCAATCCGACTGGCCCAACCGGCCGCTCCGGTGGGTGGTTCCTTTTGCCCCGGGCGGGCCAACCGATGCGATTTCGCGGGTGCTGTCGGCGCGCCTGGGCGAGGCTCTGGGGCAGGCGGTGGCGGTCGAGAACCGGGCCGGCGCTTCGGGCGCCATCGGCTCGGAGTTTGTGGCCCGGGCTGCGGCCGACGGCTACACCCTGGTCTTTGGCACGCAAAGCACGCACGCGTCGAACCTGATCTTTTTCCCCAACATGGCCTTCGACCCGATCCGCGACTTCCAGCCCCTGACGCTGGTGGGCACCTCCTGCCTGGCGCTGATCGTGCCGCCGGGCGTGCCGGCCACCAACGCGCGCGAGCTGGTGGACTGGATCGCCCGGCAAGCCGGTGCAGCCAGCTACGGCACTGCCGCTGCCGGCAGCTCGCAGCATGTGGCGGCCGAGCTGCTGCTGCGAAACAGCAACGTCAAGGCCACCCATGTGCCCTACAAGGGCAGTGGCGCTGCCATGCCCGACCTGCTGGCCGGCCGGCTGAGCTTCATGTTCGACAACCTGCCCTCCTCATTGCCGCTGGCGCGCTCTGGCAAGGTGCGAGCACTGGCCCAGACCTGCGCCAAGCGTTCGCCGGCGGCCCCGGATCTGCCGACCATGGTGGAGGCCGGCTTCAGGGACTTCGTGATCGAGGGCTGGTATGGCGTCTTTGCGCCGGCCCGCACACCGCGCCCGATCGCTGAGCGCCTGTCGGCAGAAATCAACAAGGCCTTGCGCCACCCTGACTCGATGGAGCGCTGGAAGACCCTGGGCTTCGATCCGATTGGCAGCAGCCCGGATGCCCTGGCCGAGCGCCAGAAGGGCGATCTGGATTACTGGCGGCGCATGATCGAGTTCACGGGCGTGAAGGTCGAGTAAAGCCATGAGCGATTTCGACTTGAAGATCGTCGGCGGGACTCTGATCGACGGCACCGGCAGCCCTGGGCGGCGGGCCGATGTGGGCGTCAAAGACGGGCGGGTGGTGGCGCTGGGCGAGGGGCTCGGTGCTGCAAGCCAGACGGTCGATGCGCAGGGCTTGGTGGTGGCACCGGGCTTTGTCGATATCCATACCCACTATGACGCCCAGGTGCTGTGGGACCCCGAGCTGAGCATCTCGCCCTGGCACGGCGTGACCACCGCGGTGCTGGGCAATTGCGGCTTTGGCGTCGCGCCGACCCGCCCTGAGCACCGCGACCTGATCCTGCGCACACTTGAGCGCGTCGAGGGCATGAGCCTGTCGGCGCTGGAGGCGGGGCTGGGCAGCCAGTGGCCCTTCCAGAGCTTTCCTGAGTACATGGACGTGCTTGAGCGCACCGCCCTGGGCATCAATGTGGCGGTGATGGTCGGTCACACGCCGATACGGCTGTGGGTGATGGGCGACGACGCGACCACGCGCGCTGCCACCGCACCAGAGGTAGCGCAGATGCGGGCGCTGGTGCGCCAGGCCATGGACGCGGGCGCGGTCGGCTTTGCCACCTCGGTCTCCAAGGTGCATGTGGGCTATGCGGGCCGGCCCGTGCCCAGCCGGCTTGCCGCCTTTGACGAAATGCTTGAGCTCGCCGGGGCGGTCGGCGAGTCCGGCCATGGCCTGATTCACTACAACGTCGGGCGCGACCCGCTGTGGCAGGCCTACGAGCAGTTGCATGCCGCCAGTGGCCGCCCTGTGGTGTGGACCTCGCTGCTGGCCGGCTCGCTCGGGCCGGGCTCGCACCGCGCCCACCTGGAGCGGGCCGCGCAGCAGCGCCAGCAGGGTCTGCCCATCCACGGGCAGGGGGCCTGCCGGCCGATACAGTTTGAATTCGACTTCCGCTCCCCGGTGGTGTTTGACACCTGGGCGTCCTTCGAGCCGGTGCGCTTGGCCGACGACGAGGCGCAGCGGCGGGCGGTATACGCCGACCCGGCGTTTCGCGCCCGCGTCAAGCGCCAGGTGGCCGGCCGCGGGCCAGACGACGCCTGGTTTGCCGGCAAGGAGGCCGAAGGCGATACCCGCAGGGCCTCGTTTCAGGAGATGACGATTTCCTGGGCCGCCGATGCCAGCTTGCTCGAACGCAAGCTGGTCGATCTGGCGCGTGAGCGGCAGGTCGATCCGGTCGATCTGATGCTGGACCTGGCCTTGGCCAGCGACCTGCAAATGCGCTGGCGCATTGCCTTGCTCAATTTTGACGAGAGCGAAGTGCGCGAGATCCTGGCCGACCCCCATGTGGTGCTGGGTCTGGGTGACGGCGGTGCGCACATGAGCCAGCTGTGCGACGCTTGCCACCCCACCTATCTGCTAGGCCATTGGGTGCGCGAGCGCGGTGCCTTGAGCCTGGAGGAGGCGGTGCGCCGGCTGACGTCTCACCCGGCCGATGTTTTCGGCTTGCACGACCGCGGGCGGGTGGCCGTGGGCCTGCCTGCTGATCTGGTGGTCTTTGACCCTGAGCGCATCGGTGCCGGCGCGCTACAGCGGGTGTATGACTTACCCGCCGGGCAAGACCGTCTGATCAGCCAGGCCAGCGGCGTCGAGGCGGTTTTTGTCAATGGGCAGCGCCTGGGCACGCAGGCACAGGGCCAGCCAGCGGCCGGCCAACTGCTGCGTCAGCGCGCCGGCCACGGCGGCTGAGCCTGCCCGGCCAAGTCTGGCGCTGACAGCGGCCTGGCCGCTGTCTCTCAGGTTCATGCCCTCGGCCTGAGGCGGGTTAGAATTTTCCAAAACCACGATATGTTTTTCGAAAATTCGAATTTTTACCGGTCGTCGTGCAAGCTGGGTCTGGCCTTCGCCCCAGACCTTTGGGCGCCTGCGGCTGCGCCGGGCTGCACCCTGCCGCCCGAACTTGACGAGTGCATCCCATGAACCGGTCCGTCGATCCCCCAAGCCCTGCGACCTGCGCCCCCTCGGGCAGTGCCACGCCCGCCGAGCAGGTGGCGGCCGATCTGCAGCGCCTGATGACGCATGAAATTCCGAGCGCGCGCGACATCCGTCTGCAGTCGCTGGTTCGCGCAGCCGGCGGACTGTCGCGAGAGAACTGGTCGCTCGATGCCACCTGGACCGATGCCGCCGGCGCCCACAAGCACCAGCTGATGCTCATGCGCGACGCCAGCGGCACCCTGCTCAACACCGAGCGCGGGCGCGAGTATGCGGTGCTCAAAGCCCTGGAGGGCACGGACGTGCCAGCGCCGCGGGTGTACTGGATGGATCCGCAGGGCCAGTTTCTGGGCGCGCCTTCGGTGGTCATGGAGCGCGTGAGCGGCAGCTGCGACTACATGGTCCTCAACAGCAGTCGCCCGCTGGACGAGCGCCTGGCTCTGGCGCGCGGCTTCATTGAATTGATGGCCGCCATTCACCGCGTCGATTGGCGCGCGCGCGGGCTCGAGCGCAGCCTGGGTCTGCCGCAGCACTCGCCGGCACGCACCGAGCTGGCGCACTGGCAGGCCGAGTACCAACGTGTCAGGCTCGAGCCGCATCCTGAACTCGATCTGATCTTGAGCTGGCTACAGCAGCAGGCGCCGGTCACCGAAACCATTACCTTGGTGCACGGCGACTTCAAGCCGGGCAATGCCCTGATCGAGGGGCAGCGCATCAGCGCCAAGCTCGACTGGGAAACGGCCCACCTGGGCGACCCCCTGGAAGACCTGGGCTGGGTCACCAACCCGGTGCGCAAACGCGAGCACCAGATCCCGGGCCACTGGGAGCGCCGGCAGATCGTCGACGCCTACCAGGCTCTCACCGGCCGCACCGTGAGCGAGCGGGTCCTGTCCTGGTGGAATGTGCTGGCCTGCTGGAAGCTGGCAGTGATACAGCTGACGGCCGTCCATGAGTTCGTGGCTGGTCGCTACAACCGCGTGTTTCAAACGCCCACCTGGCTGTACCGACCGATGTTCCAGATGATGGAGGCCGCATGAGACCGAGCGTCGACGAGCAGCTGCACGGCACCTGCCGCATTCTGGAGGAGGTGGTGGCCCCCGCCGTCGCTGACCCTTACGCGCGCACCATCCTGGCGGGGCTGATCGCCAATTTGCGCATGCTCCATCAGGCGATTCCAGCGGTAGCCGCTTTCTTGCAGCACGACAACCAGGCTTGTGCCAAGCTGCTGGCCGAGCTGGCACCGGCCTTGCCACCGCCGCTGGCCGAGGCCATCGTCCAGGCCCTGGCCCACAGCGAGCCTGAACCCACCGACAGCGCCGCGCTCGAGCAGCGCAACCAGGCTTTGCGCGAGCTGCTGGCCCAGGCGGTTTGTGGCGAGGCTCTGGCGCCCGATCTGCAAGCCAAAATCAAACGCCACATGATCGAACGGGCCTCGCGCATGCCGATGCGTTATGTGCCGACTGCACCGACCACCTCTTAAGTCTCCCTGACCAAAGTCCCCTGAAGCGATAGACCCTATGCTGACCCCTCTTGATGACACCCTCTGGCACCAGCTGCCCACCACCTTCGACCATGTCTGGACCAGCGACCCGCGGTTTTTTGACCGCTACTGGTTTGCGATTTACTCGGGCGATGGCCGGGTGGCGATCCAGGTGACCATGGGCGCCTACCGCAACATGAACGTGCTCGATGCAGGCGTGGTGATGGTGGTCGATGGCAAGCAGTACAACCTGCGCGCCTCTCGCTCCCTCAATGGCAGCGTCGAGACCGTCTGTGGGCCGGTGCGCATCCGGCCGATCGAGCCGCTCAAGTCCTTCGAGATCATCATTGAGCCGGGCGACCACGGCTGGCAAGGCAGCTTACGCTGGGACTGCGTGGAGCCGGCCCGCGAAGAGCATCCGCACTACACCCGGCTGCAAGGACGCACCGTCGAGGACTATCGCCGCTTTGACCAGATCGGCCAAGCCAGCGGCTTCCTGCAGTCAGGGACGCAGCGGGTCGATATCCAGCAATGGTGGTCCTGCCGCGACCACTCCTGGGGCGTGCGGCGCGGCATGGGCGTGCCCGAGCCGGTCACCGGACCCAAGGTGCCGCTGTCCGACAAGGGCCATGTGATGTCCTTCCTGTTCTTTTCGACCGACGCGCTCAGCGGCCACTTGTTGTTCCAGGGCCGTGGCGATGACACGCCCTACACCACCGGTGTGGTGACCGACCGGGACACCGGCGCCTTCCAGCATGCGTCCAATATCGCGCTGGAAGTCGAGCTGCACGAGGGCACGCGGCGCTTTCGCCGGTGCAGCGTGGCCGCCACGCTCGACGACGGTCGGGTGCTGCGCATCGCGGTGGAGGCGCGCGGTTCGGCCATTGCGATGCAAGGCCTGGGCTACAGCGGCGGCTATGACGACGGCAAGGGCCTGGGCGCCTGGCGCGGTGAAAACCACCTCGAGACCGATGTCTGGGACGTCTCCCACCCGTCCAAGATCGTCTACCCGGACGGCACCCACAAGGAGCATTGGCACCGTATTCAGCCGGTGGCCATCGAAGCGGTGTTGGACGGCAAGACCAGCCACGGCACCGCCAGCATGACGCTGACCATTGCCGGCCGCCTGCCCGAGCACCTGCAACTCAAGGCGCTGGGTCAGTGAGCTGCGCGGCGCATCTCTGATGATCACTTCCGTACTGGCCGAGGTACTGCGCCCGGGCGATCAGGTGCTGATCGGTCAGGCCACGGCCGAGCCGACCGACCTGGTGCAAGCGCTCTTCGAATTGGCCCCGCGCATCAGCGGCCTGGAGGCCTTTTGCGGCCTCTCGCTCAATCCCGCCTGGTCCCAGAACCTGCCCGAAGCGCTGAGCGTGGCCACCTATTGCGGCGTGGGGACGCTGGGCCCGCTGGTGGAGCGCGGCCGGGCTCGGGTGATGCCCTGCTCGCTGTCGCAACTGACGGCGCTGCTGGCCGCGCGCAAACTGCCGGCCGACGTGGTTTTCCTGCAGGTCTCAGCGGCTGACGCTCAGGGTTATCACAGCCCGGCCTGTGCCATCGACTATGCCTGGGACGCGGTCAAGACGGCGCGGGCGGTGGTGGTGGAGGTCAACCACAGCATCCCGGCCATTCGCTGTGCCACGCGCATCCACAGCAGCCAGGTGGTGGTCGCTGCCGAGACCCACAGGCCCCTGCCCCAGCAGATCGAATCGGCACCAGCCGAGGTTCATCGCCAAGTCGCGGCTCAGGTGGTCCGCCTCATTCCGGACGGAGCCACGGTGCAGTTGGGCATAGGCGGCTTGGCCGTGGCGGTGGCGCAAGCCCTGCGCCATCACCGGGGCCTCAAGCTGCGATCAGGGATGGTCGGCGACTGGTTTCTGGACCTGCTGGCCGCAGGTGCCCTTGACACGGAGGTCCCCGAGGCCTGCCTGGCTTCCCTGGCCGTCGGCAGCCAGGATCTGTATGACACGCTCTCGCCCACCGGCGTGCTCGGTTTTGCCTCACCTGCGCAGCTGGTGCAAGGCATGCCCGGCTCGCCCTTCATGGCCATCAACTCGGCGATCGAGGTGGATCTTTACGGTCAGGTCAACGCCGAGTTTCTGGGCCCGCGCTACGTGGGCACGGTCGGCGGCCAGCCCGACTACTTCAGGGCCGCCCGCCGCTCGAGCGGCGGGCTGGCCATCCTCGCCCTGCCGGCTACCAGCGGGCGGTCTGCCAGCAGCCGCATCATCCCCAGGCTCGAAGGCGCCTATGTCACGACCGCCCAAAGCGACGTTGACTGCATCGTCACCGAAAACGGCATCGCAGACCTGCGGGCCACCGACTTCAGCCAAAGGCGAAGTCTGATTGCCCGCATCGCTGATGCGCGGGTGCGCGATGCGCTCGAGCGCGGCCCGTTGGACTGAGCATCAGGGCCGGTGGGGGTCTGGCTCGGCACGGACCCGGCGGCCGCAAGCCCATCAAGCCGGCAGCACCTTGCCCGGATTGAACAGCCCCTGCGGATCGAGCGTGGTCTTGATGGTGCGCATCAGGTTTAACTCGACCGAGCTCTTGTACTGCTTCATCTCCTTGAGCAGCATGCGGCCTATGCCGTGCTCGGCGCTCCAGGTGCCGCCCAATTCGGCAACGATGGCGTAGACCGCATCGCGCATGGTCTGCAGCAAGGCTTGCGGGTCGCTCAAGCTCTGCCAATGCGCCCAGCCGATCACGATCACCAGGTGCATATTGCCGTCGCCCAGATGGCCGACCACCGGCACCCGGACCTCTGGGCACAAAAGGCGCACCGCGGCCTCGGCCCGCGCGATGAATTGCGGCACCCGCACCAGCGGTACCGCCACATCAAAGACCAGGCTCATGCCCGACTTCTTGTTGCCCTCGGAGACCGAGCTGCGGATGCGCCAGAACTGCTCGCACTGGGCTTGGTTGCTGGCCAGTGCCGCGTCGGTGATCAGCTCGCCCGCCTGCGTCAGCACCTGTTCAAGCTTGGCCTGCAGCTGCGCAGCGTCGCTGCGGTCGCTCAGCTCGATCAGCAGGTTCCAGGGCGCGGGATGGGTCAGCGGCGCGCGCAGACCGGGCACATGGGTCAGCACATGCTCGAGCTGGGTGTGGTTGAGGATCTCAAAGGCGTTCAGGCTCGCCCCACAGTGGCCTTGGGTGAGCGCCAGCAGGGCCAGCGCGTCCTCCAGGCTGCGTGGCGCCACCCAGGCCATGGCCTGCGCGGTCGGCCTGGGGTGCAATTTGAGCGTGACCGCGGTAATCAGGCCCAGGGTGCCCTCGGCGCCGATGAACAATTGCTTGAGGTCGTAACCGGTGTTGTCCTTGCGCAGGGTGCGCAGGCCCTCCCAGACCGCGCCATCGGGCAGCACCACTTCCAGGCCCAGCACGTTGTCGCGGGTATTGCCGTAGCGCAGCACGCCGGTGCCGCCGGCATTGGTGGCCACCGAGCCGCCGATCTGGGCCGAGCCTTCAGCGCCAAAGCTCACCGCATACAGGCGGTCGACCGCAGCAGCGGCGGCCTGCACCTCGGCCACGGTGCAGCCGGCGTCCACCTCGATGGAGTTGTTGAGCGCATCGACCTGGCGAATGCGCCGCAGCCGTGAAAGATTGATGATCACCGGCGGCCGGGCTTGCTCGGCCGGGTAGGGGACCGAGCCGCCGCACATGCTGGTGTTGCCGCCCTGCGGCAGCACAGGCGCGCCGTGCTGAACGCACAGGCTGACGATGGCCGCGACCTGGTCCCGATCGGCCGGCTTGACCACGCACAGCGCGTCGCCCCGAAAACGGCCGCGCCATTCGGTCACATAGGGTGTGGTGGCTTCGCCTTCGATGAGATGGTCCGTGCCAACAATCGTGCGCAAGGCTTGGATCAGTGTGCGCGTCTCGGTGCTCATGGTGTGCCCTGATTTTGCGGTGTGGGAATCAGCCGCATTCTCGCGGCGGTCGGTAGCCGCAACGATAGCAGTGTTGGGTGGGCCGCCCTATCGCGCCGGGGCGGCGCTCCCACTCCCCCATTTCCCGATCGCCGATTGCACTGTCGACAAGCCGGGCTGGGTGTAGGTGTGGGAGCCGCGCCCTCGCGGCGATGCGGCGCTTGATCG
>Ga0164292_10002841_pt1 | contig 14099 bp, 11 predicted proteins | sample GEODES117metaG_FD_111486 | JGI IMG/M metagenome (GOLD analysis project Ga0164292, IMG submission 111486) | Eutrophic lake water microbial communities from Lake Mendota, Wisconsin, USA - GEODES117 metaG | ecosystem: Environmental > Aquatic > Freshwater > Lake | place: USA: Lake Mendota... | reverse complement strand
GATCGCCGAAGAGCTCACCCCCAGCCTCGACGTGCCGGTGGAGGTGGTGCCGATGGAGGAGCTGGAGGCGGTGCTGGAGAGTTCCAGCCAGGGCACGGTGGTCACCAGCCGCTATTTTCTCCAGCCCGTGGAGGAGATCGCCAAGAAGCACGGCGTGCGGGCGGTGGCGGTCGACCTCAACGACTTCCGCCATGAGCTCGATCTGCTCAAGGAGCTGCGCCAGGGCAGCTGCGTCGGCCTGGTGAGCATCAGCCCGGGCATCCTGCGGGCGGCGGAGGTGATCCTGCACAGCATGCGCGGCAACGAGCTGCTGGTGATGACCGCCCAGCCGGACACCGGCAGCCGCCTCCTGGCCCTGCTGCGGGCGGCCAGCCATGTGCTCTGCGACCGTCCCAGCCTGCCGCTGGTGGAGCAGACCCTGCGCCAGAACCGCTCCCAGCTGATGCGCCTGCCGGTGGTGCACTGCGCCCAGAGCTACCTGGGAACGGCCACAATCGACCAGCTGCGCAAGGAGATCGGCCTGCTGGCCGACTGAAGCGCCGATGCTCGAGGCGATCCGCGCCGATCTGGCGATCATCAAGGAACGGGATCCGGCCTGCCGCGGCAGCCTGGAGATCCTGCTGTGTTATCCCGGTTTCCATGCCCTGGTGCTGCATCGCTTCAGCCATCGCCTCTGGCGCCTGGGGCTCCCCCTGCCGGCCCGGCTGCTGAGCCAGGTGGGGCGACTGCTGACGGGGGTGGAGATCCATCCGGGCGCCCGCATCGGCCGCGGCGTGTTCATCGACCACGGCATGGGGGTGGTGATCGGCGAGACTGCGGAGGTGGGCGACCACTGCCTGCTTTATCAGGGGGTCACTCTGGGGGGCACGGGCAAGCAGCACGGCAAACGCCACCCCACCCTGCGGGACAACGTGGTGGTGGGGGCAGGCGCCAAGGTGCTCGGGGCGATCACGGTGGGCTCGAGCACCCGCATCGGCGCCGGTTCGGTGCTGCTGCGCGATGTCGGCCCAGACAGCACCGTGGTGGGCATCCCCGGGCGGGTGATCCACCAGTCGGGGGTGCGGATCGACCCGCTCGCCCACTCCGCCCTGCCCGACGCCGAGGCGCGGGTGATCCGCAACCTGATGGAGCGCATCGACAGCCTGGAGGGCGAACTGGCTCGGGCTCTGGGAAACCTGCGGGAGCTACGCAGCAGCGCCGCCGATGGGGTAGTGGGCAGCGCCGTGCGGGGGATGGCCCAGAGCCTGCGCGACCGGGAAATTCTGGAGTACCTGGGCGAGGGCGACAGCGAGGGGGGCGGCGGCAACGGCACAGCCGCCGCGGCGGGAATCGACCGCTGGTGGCTCAGCGACGGCGGCGGGATCTGAACCCCGCCGCAGCGAGCGCAACGGTTCAGACGCTGACCTGCTGGGGAGCCGCGGGCTGGGGCTGGAACATGAACATGGAATAGATCACGTTGCGGCGCACCTGGATCATCATCTCCAGGAACATGTCATACCCCTCGTTCTTGTATTCGATCAGCGGGTCCTTCTGGCCATAGCCTCGCAGACCGACCGACTCCCGCAGGGCCTCCATCGCCTGGAGGTGCTCGCGCCAGAGGGTATCGATCTGCTGGAGGGTGAAGAAGCGCTCAGCCTGGCGCATCAGACCCGGCTGCATCTGATCCACCTGCCCCTCCTTGATGTCGTAGGCATTGCGCATCTGCTCCTTGAGAAACGCCTTGAGCTCCTCCATCGACAAGCCACGCACCTGATCCGGGGTGAGATCTTCGAGCAAGTAGATGAACTCCTTCACCTTGTCAACCAGCCGAGTGAGATCCCACTCCTCCGGCGGCAGCTCGGGATTGACATAGGCCTCCACGATGTCGTCGACCGTGCGCTCACCGAACTCGATCACCTGCTGCTTCAACTCCGAGCCCTCGAGCACACGGCGGCGAATGCGATAAACAGCCTTGCGCTGGTTATTCATCACTTCGTCATACTCAAACACCTGCTTGCGCTGGTCGTAGTAGTAGGTTTCCACCTTCTTCTGGGCCCCCTCCAGCGAGCGGGTGAGCATGCCGGATTCGATCGGCATGTCCTCCTCCACCCGGAAGGCGTTCATCAGGCCCGCCACCCGCTCGCCGCCGAAGATGCGCAGCAGGTTGTCCTCCAGCGACAGGAAGAAGCGGGTGCTGCCCGGGTCGCCCTGGCGGCCGGCGCGACCGCGCAGCTGGTTGTCGATGCGGCGCGATTCGTGGCGCTCGGTGCCGACCACGTGCAGGCCGCCGGCGGCGCGGACCTGCTCTTCCTCCTGGCGCACGACCACGTCGTACTCGGCGCGGACACGGCCGATCAACTCGCGCAGGGCCAGGATCGCGGGGTCGTCGGTGGGGGCCTTCTCGGCGGCCTGGGCGATGCGATCCTCCAGCTCCAGCACCGTGAGGCTGCGATCACCCCAGGCGCTCACCAGATCCCGGGCGAGCTGGCCAAGCGACTGCTCCGTGGCTTCGGTGAGCTGGCAGGGGAAGAGGTTGCCGATCGCCCGGGCCTCGCTCGGGGCCCGCCCAGAGGGGGCTGCACCGCCGAAGCCGCCGCCGCCCTCGGCGGAGCGCTGCAAGGGCACCGGAGGTCTGTGGCCCTCCTCAGGGCGCACCAGGCGGGGCAGCAGCACCTCCCGAAGCTTGAGGCGAGCCATGTAGTCGCTGTTGCCCCCGAGAATGATGTCGGTGCCGCGGCCGGCCATGTTCGTGGCGATCGTGACCGCGCCGGCACGGCCCGCCTGGGCGACGATCTCAGCCTCCCGCTCCACGTTTTCAGGCTTGGCGTTAAGCAGGTTGTGGGGCACCTGCTCCTCAGCGAGCAGGGAGGAGAGCAGCTCCGATTTCTCGACGCTGGTGGTCCCCACCAGCACGGGCCGTCCGGCGCGATGGATCTCGGCGGTTTCCAGGGCCACCGCCCGCCACTTACCGGTTTCGGAGCGGAACACCTGGTCGGTCCAGTCTGCGCGGGAGCGGATGCGGTTGGTGGGCACCACGGTGACCTCCAATTTGTAGGTTTTCTCGAATTCCACCTCCTCGGTTTTGGCGGTGCCGGTCATGCCGGCCAGGCGTGGGTAGAGCAAGAAAAAGTTCTGATACGTGATGCTGGCCAGGGTTTGGGTTTCCGGCTGGATGGCCAAACCCTCCTTCGATTCGATCGCCTGGTGCAGGCCATCACTCCAACGCCGACCGGGCATGACACGACCGGTGAACTCATCGACGATCACCGCTTCGCCGTTGCGGACGATGTAATTGACATCGCGGGTGAACAACTCTTTGGCCTTGAGGGCATTGTTGACAAAGTGCGCCCATGGATCGGCGGGGTTGTAAAGATCATCAACACCAAGAATCTGCTCCGCCTTGGCATAACCCTCATCAGTGAGGGTAACATTGCGCTGCTTCTCGTCAACCTCGTAATCACCCTCAGGATCGATGCCATCCTTACCCATCTCGGCGGAGCGCTCGAGACGCAGAGCAACCTCTGAAGCGCGCTGATATTTCTCCTGGGGCCGCTCGATTTGACCGGAGATAATCAGCGGAGTGCGGGCTTCATCCACCAAGATCGAATCGACTTCATCGATGATGCAGTAATGGAAGTCGCGCTGCACCACATCGGCGATGTCCGTCGCCATGTTGTCGCGCAGATAATCAAAGCCGAGCTCAGAGTTGGTGGCGTAGGTGATGTCGCAGCCGTAATTGCGCTGGCGATCGAAAGGGGCCATCTCGTTCTGAATCAACCCCACCGACAACCCAAGAAAGCGGTGGATCTGGCCCATCCACTCGGCGTCGCGTCGGGCCAGGTAGTCGTTGACGGTGACCACATGCACGCCCCGGCCGGTGAGGGCGTTGAGATAGGCCGGCAGCGTGGCCACCAGAGTTTTGCCCTCGCCCGTCTTCATCTCGGCGATCTGGCCGTCGTGCAGCACCATGCCACCGATCAGCTGCACATCGAAGTGGCGCATGCCCAGCACCCGCTTGCCGGCCTCGCGCACCACGGCGAAGGCCTGGGGAAGGAGCTCATCGAGCAGCCTGCGCTCGCGGGCGGCCACCACCTCCGGCGCGCCGCCGACCTCGCGGGCATTGGCGAGCTTCTGGCGAAACTCCGCCGTGAGCCCCCGCAGCTCGTCGTCGGAGAGGGGCTCGATCTCCTCCTCAAGCAGATTGATGTCGGAAACCAGCGGCTGGTAGCGCTTCAGCTTGCGGGCGTTGGGATCCCCCAGCAGGAGCTTGAGCATCTGGGAAAGCCGGCCGGAAGGGCCAAGCCTAACACTGAGCCAAGGCAGCTGGACGCCGGAAAACCAAGGTGTGGCAGGGAGTTTGCCCCCTCCCCGCAGGTGCGGGGAGGGGAGGGGCACGGCCGAAGGTGACTTCCGAGCCACGGCTTAAGGTTCACGCGGACGTCCCCACCCGGCGCTTGGGCACCCCGATCCAGATCGTTCGTCACCGTCCCGGTGCCCCTGGCCTGCGATGGGGGTTCGGACCCGGCCTGCGCCCCTGTGGAGCCCTGCGCCAGCTGCAGGGGCTGTTCGCGGGCAACACGTTCTGGGCTGCCGGACGATCCAGGGCCAGCCTGGCCGTGATGCTACGGGGCAGTGAGGCGGTGGTGAGCGCCTGGCATCGGGGCCAACTGGTGGGGTTTGGGCGGGCCACCAGCGATGGCGCTTTCCGGGCGGTGCTCTGGGATGTGGTGGTGGCCCAGGATCTTGAGGGCCAGGGCCTGGGCCGCAGGCTGGTAGAGGCCCTGCTCGCCAGTCCAGCGCTGCGATCGGTTGAGCGGATCTATCTGATGACCACCAAAAGCAAGGGCTTCTATGAGCGCCTGGGCTTTCGCGAGGTGCACAGTCAATGGCTAATGCTCAGCGAGGGAGGCAGGAGCGACCTACCTGCCCGACGCTGAGGCAACGCCGGCCACCCGCATTCCGGGATTGTGCGGACCTGGCGGCCAAGTGAGCCGGGCCAAAGATGCCCGATCAAAGACTGAACGGGCTTGACAGAATTCAGGAGATCACGGATAATTTTGTGCAATGTTCCTTCGGCCAAACTTTCACGAGTGCCCGCATCCTCCAGCCCATTCAATCTTACCCAGCTGCTGGTCGGCTACTTGGACACGGTCAGGACCTGGCTTGACCTGGACACAATTGCTGGCACCAATTTGCCACCAGCTTTGGCAAGCTTCGCCGACCAGATCCTGCTGTCCAATGCTACCGGCAGTGCGATACGAGCCGCCGTGGGATCATCGAGAAAGGCGGAGCTTAAATTCCTGGAGGAACTCGCCGAGTTGATGGAGCGGCATCTTGACAAGGAAGAGTTCTGCCTAGAGCCGCTCCCAAAGGAGCTGGTGATTGAATACCGAAGAAGAGTCGCCGACGCCATTGATGAGAGCTGGCTGGCGATTCCCACGGCGGAAGTGCGGGTCTCCATGCTGCGCACAGCGATCAAGTTCGACCACTCCTACCTTCATCGCGCCGCAAAATATTCCCAAAAACTGTCCCCCCATTCGCCCCTTGCAGCCCGAATGCGAAAGCAGGTTCTGGAGTGCTGCCTGAATCCAACCCAGTCGCGACGGGGGCGACTTCTCCCCTTTGCACAGATTGCTCCGATTCTATACATTTTTAACCGTCCACTTGACCTGATCCGAGTCCGCAACACAAAACGTCTCGCAGCTTATGAAACAGCACGTTTATCCGATCTGAGAGCGGCAACTGCCCATGAGTATCGCCAGGCTGCAGACAGCATCAACGGCGGCTCGCTATTCTCGGAAATCCACTACCTATTCTTCAATCTACCCGCAGTCCTCGCCAGCAATCCACGGGACTTGATCAGGGGGGTCGGAAGCCTGTTTTCCAATCTTGGCAACAAGCTGCGTCGATTACTGCCTGGTAGCAACAGGCGACAACGACGGATCATGGTCAGCCGGGGTTTTGGGGGGATTGGCGATATCACCATGATGAGCGGAGGATTGCACTGCCTTGTAGAGGCCGGATCGGGTGTCAGTCTTGGTATCCCGCAAGCCTTTCAGCCCTATGCCAAGGAGTACTTTGCTGCAGGGATTCGGATTTGTTCCGTGCCCCGCTTGAGTGAAATCCACCAGTACGATCAGATTTTTGATTTCAGTATCTGTCCAAGCTGGGGGAAGGAGGTAACCCATCTCTTGCGAACGGCGATTCCAAGGCATATTCTTTTTGCCCAGGCCATGGGGGTTACATACAGCAAGATCCTCGCCATGGAGCCCATCGCTCTCCGCACCAATCGCCAGGCAAAATTAACCTCCAGGCTGCAAGTCAGCATTCAGCTCAATTCCGATGAACCCTACAGAAATCCCCTCGAGATGGAGCGTCTCGTCAAGAGTATTTCCGACCTGACAGACCTCAATGTTGTTGCCATCTGCACCCGCAGGAACAACAACTTGCCAGCCCGCGTCCTGCAGACGGCTGGCATGGCCCTGGTGGATTCAGTGCGAATGATTGAAAGCTCTCATCTGTTGATTTGCCCCGATTCCGCCTTTCTTCACATCGGCGAGGGCCTCGGCATCAAGACTCTCTGCCTGGCGGGGCCGACGGTGAGCTCAACCCTCACCGCCTACTACAGGCATGCCCGCGTGATTCGCAACCCCACGTTCAGCGCTTGCAGCCCCTGCTACCGCAGTCAAAATACACCCTGCAAACTGGTAGGATGGACCAGCTCTCATTCCCCATGCCTTGAGGGAGACTGGTTTCATGAACATATCATGGACATTGTAATTCATGAACTCAATACACACACTCGCCGCACAGCTGCTTGAGCGGGAGCTGGAAGAGCTGGAAAAAGCCCTCCTCACCGTTCGGGATCAGTGCGGCGAATCCATTCAGGCCCTGGCGGCAACACTGATGCATGCTGCCGCGGAAGGTCGCACCATCTTCTTTTGTGGCAATGGGGGCAGCGCAGCGGAAAGCCAGCATCTGGCCGCTGAACTTGTTGTGCGTTACCGACGCAACCGGCGTGGCATCAGCTCCCTAGCACTGACGACCGATAGTTCCGTGCTTACGGCCTGTGCGAACGACTTCGCCTTTGAGGAAATCTATGCCAGACAGGTCTCATCGCTAGGTAAACCTGGCGATGTCCTGATCTGCCTCAGCACTTCAGGCACCAGCGCCAATATTCGCCGAGCAGCCGAGGCGGCCCGCTCTGCGGGGATGGGAACAGCCCTGCTAACCAGTGATCTTTTTTCCGCAGCAACAACAACCCAAGACAACCCCTACGACCTGGTCCTGGCAGCGCCAACAACGAGCGTCTCTATAGCCCAAGTTATCCACTTAATTCTTGGTCATGTATTGTGTGACGTCGTGGAGCAGGGTCTGAGCTGATGACTTCGATCGCCGAACCAATCCTCCGCGAAGCGCCACGCATTCTTGTGGCCGGAGACCTCATTATTGATGTCTATGTCCATGGCAACACCAACCGCATTTCGCCCGAGGCGCCGATTCCGATCCTTCTCAAGGACGCCTCCTCATCCTTCCTTGGGGGGGCTGCCAACGTTGCCTTGAACCTGGCCGCGCTGGGATGCAGAGTCTCGTTTATAAGCTTGGCCTCACAGGAGCAACAGGAGCTACTGCACCATAAATGGAGCCTCCATGGCCGCACTGTATCTGCCACGCTGCTCGAACCCTTCCCGCAGTGCAAAGCACCGGTCAAGACACGCTTTTATGCGGATGGACAGTGCATGCTGCGGGTGGATGAAGAGCCAAGTGCGCAAACTCTCCTGCCCCACAGCAAGACGATTGAAACGGCAGTGAAGCAAACCGCAGAACGCTTGTTCGACGAAGAGTCTTACGATGCCATCGTGATCTCTGACTATGAGAAGGGCACGCTTAGCTTTGATTCCATCGCCGCCTTGGCCGCAATTTCCGAACGCAAGCAGATACCCCTCTTTATTGACAGCAAGAAAAGCACTCTCGCCTGTCTGAACACGAACAGCACTCTGAAGCCCAACTTACTGGAACTCAATCGCATCTTGCACACAGCGGGCCTGCCGGAGCTGAGCCTGGCCCAGATTCGCAACCACGACAAGGATCCCTTCCCGTGCCGGGAAGCCCTGCGTGCAGTGAGCGAAGCCACCGGTGCGGGAACACTGATCCTCACCGCCAGTGGCTTGGGGGCTTTAGTTTACTCGCGCAGTAGCAATGTGCTTGAACTTCATAAAACTTCCAACCAGGATGCTCGCGACGTTTCCGGCGCAGGTGATACATTCTTCGCAGGCTACATTGCAAGCTGGTGCGAGTATCGGCAGCCAGCAGTAAGCTGCCAGACGGCCAACTATTATGCCGGCTGCGCCGTGAGAGTCACCGGCACATATCTGCCGAAGCCAATTGACATTTACCGCTATTTACGCCTGAGCGGCAAGGCAGCAGGAGTGATTTATCTGGAGGAACTGCAAGGCTATCTCGAAGAGTTTCTCCCGGCAGACCAGCGTAGCGAATACAACCTTGGCTTCACAAACGGTTGCTTCGACATCCTCCATCCAGGACACATGAGTTACTTACGCGAAGCCCGTGCCTGCTGTGATCTCTTGGTTTGCGGCTTGAACAGTGATGTCTCCGTGCAAGACCTGAAAGGTCCAAGCAGGCCGATTAACAAAGAAGCTTATCGAGCGCAGGCATTACTGGCGCTTGGCTCGATCGACCTGGTGGTGATCTTTGCCGAATCCACACCGGAAAACCTCATCCGGACGCTCAAGCCTGATCTCTTGATTAAGGGAGGAGATTATTCGCCCTCCAGCATTGTCGGCGCCGAGTTCGTCAGCTCCTACGGGGGACAAGTATTGACGATGCCGCTGGTCAATGGCTTCTCGACAACAAACATCATCAGCCAGGTCATGAGTAAACCACTAACGGCCAAGAGTTAAAGTGGGTCCTATTTGCCATGGCAAGGCACAGGGAAGTAAGTTCTCCCGTGGCACCCACAAACGTTGCTTCTGCTGGCAATCAAAATCAGGAAGTCTCTTTCTACAATGGCTACAATCCGACAAATCGTTCTAAGGATCAACACAAACGGAACATCGCCAGCCAGGGAACAACAATTCGTGATTCACGAATCAAACAAGGAACGGAAGCTGGGCTTTGTGTTTCGTGAGCATACGCAGGGCAACCGCAAGGCCGATCAGATTCATGAGCAGCACAACAAAGAAGCTGCTGTAGGAGATACTTCCATCTTGCATGGCTTGGCGAACCGGGCTGAGCACACGGTAGAACGGGTTAAAGTCAGCAATCCAGGCAATCGGGCCTAGATTGGACTTGGGATAAAGGATCGGTGATAGAAGGAATACCAGCTGAAGGACAATCGGGATCAGCTGGTAGATATCTTTGTACTTGGCACCGAGGATGCAGATGATCACCGGCGCCCAATAGATAAACAGGAAAAGGTTAAGCATGGGCAACAGTCCGTAGAGCAGAAGATTGATCAGCAGACTATGCTGGAAAAAGGAAAGGAATAAAAAGACAAACAGGAAGGCTTGGATGGTGGTTTGCAACTGAAAACCCCATTCCTCAAGCGTATAAAAGACCGGGTGGATATTCAGGTTTTTGACATTGTTGCTGTTGTGCTCAAACAGACTTGGCGCCGAGCCAATCGCAGCCGAAATGGAATTCCAAACAACGACGCCAATGCCGAGGAAGACGATGTAGTGGTTAAAGTCTTTGACGCGAAAAACAATGGAATACACGGCAGCCAACGCCGCTGTCGACAGGGTGTTGGAAAGACCAAGCCAAAAACTGCCCAGCAACGTACGGGCAAAGCGGGCCTTGGTTCGTGATGTGGCCGTGAACCACCAGGCACTGCGCAGCTTCCAAGCCTGACGGAAAGATTCAAGGATGGGATTCATGATAATGATTCAGGGCGTCAGCAAGCGGACCGTCAAAGACGATTCTGCCCTGGGCAAAGACGAGGCCTCGCGTGCAGAATCGATGCAGTAATTGATCGGAGTGGGAGGCGAGCAGCAGGGTGCCAGCGCTGCGGACGAATTCCTCCAGGCGTTGCTCTGCCTTTTCGTAGAAGCTGCTGTCGCCGGCACCGATGCCCTCATCGAGCGCCAGACAGTCGTGGCGAAGGCCTGTAAGCAGGGAAAACAGCAAGCGCGCGGCCATGCCGTCGCTGTAGGTTTTCACAGGAAGTCGTACGTAATCACCAAGGCCGGAAAAATTTACCACATCCTCATAAAACTCCTGGAAGCCGCGCAGGTTGCCATTATGCAAGAGATAATGCCCTTTGATGGCCATCTTGCCGCTGAGCTCAGGGCTCGTGAGGAAGGCCTTCTGGATCATTGGGTAGACGGCAGAATAGGCAGTGAACTCACCCGAGGTCGGTTCATAGATGCCCGAAACGAGCCGAAGGAAGCTTGACTTACCTGCACCGTTATGACCAATCAAGGCCACCCGCTCGCCGTGATAAATCTGAAGATTGATCTCAGACAGAGCCAGGACACTGGCCCCCATCCGCTGCCGGCGCAGGTTTCCGCCCGTCACGGATCGCATGAGCACATGCTTCAGACTGCGGGTTTCCGTCGAATAGACAGGAAACTCGAGAGAAACATCGCGGAGAGAAAGGGCCAACTCCCTAGACGTGGCTGCCGGCAGCACCTCTGCGGGCGTGCGGTTGGTCTGCTGGCTGGCACCGAACTCCTGGGTCGGCATGTTCGGCTGAGGCAGAGCTTGACTGAGATTACCATGGGGGCTAAATGGAGGTGGAAAAAGACGTCTTGACCCCATTGAGCAGAACAACATTTCGCGACTCCAGAACTACATTTAATGCCTGTGGTAGCATGGATTTAACGTTCGTGATCGCGAAACCCTGTGGCGCCAAAAGATCGTCTCCGCGCTTTCCTGGGTCGCACTCTGCTCGGCAACTCTCTCCCTATCAATAACCCTGAGGCACTGGCAGCCATTGTCAATGAAGCGGCTGAGCAAGCAGTCGTGAAAGCTCTCAGGCCAGAGAGCCTGGATGATTCTTCAAAACCGAATATGTCGGCCCTGGCCGAGTCTCTACGGGACCATCCGTTGCTGAAAAGAAATATCAAAGTGCTCTCTTGGAAACTGAGCCAGATCGAATCATGCGCTCTGTTGGACGAGCACCCAGATTGGAGCACGAAGCGGAACGTCTGCGAGGTTGTGGCTCGATTTGAGGATGAATTTCGGCCTAATTCGCGCCCCTGCTGTGGCAGCGATATCTATTCAGGCTGGCATTTTGGCCTCAGTTGGCTGCTAGGAGGCAATCCTCTCACCCGCAAGGCCTGGGAATGGACCTTCACCATCCAATCCCCCTGGAATCTCGGGCTCCTGAATCGGGGCACCCAGCGGCGGGTATCGGCTTCGGCTGTGGCACAGAACCCCTGATCCCACTGCTGGCCAAGTTCAACGTGTCATTGTTGGCCACGGATCTGACCAGCGAATCGGAACTGGCGAAAACCTGGCGTCAAACGGGTCAAAACACAGGCAATCTGGAGCAACTGTTCAACCCTCACCTCGTATCCCGAGCAGACTTTGAGGCCAGGATTCGCTACCGGGACATGGACATGACCAACCTGCCCCTCGAAGAGTTGGCAGGCAACTACGACTTCGCTTGGTCTTCCTGCGCCCTTGAGCACTTGGGATCCAAGCAAAAGGAATCGATTTCATTCTCAACTCCAGCCGCTGCCTCAAACCTTGAGGAATCGCGATTCACACCACGGAGTACGATCACACCGGCACTTGCCAGGACGACAATTGGCCAACTGTTCTGTACACACAATCTGATATTCGCGAACTCCAGAATCAGCTGGCAGCAAGTGACATGGAGCTACTGGCACTATCATTCCAGCAATCAGGCTATTTCATCGATGGCTACGTCGACATCCCTCCATATCCGCTCACCGCTGATTTTGACCATTCATTCTTTCCGCAAGATGGCTCACCAAGTGAGCCATCTATTCCCCAGGTCAATCTCTCCATCGATGGATTCATGGCTACGTCCTATGCCTTGATTGTGCGGCGTCTCTGAACGCCCTCTAACCTGCCATCGTCCAGGCCAATCCGAACTAGGTCACGACGACGCCGATCTCCGAGAGCTGAAGATTCCGGAGAGAATTGGTTCGGCTGGCCACAATTTCAAATTTTTCCGCAGTCCTCTCCAGCTCCAGCAATACGGGTTGCGCGAAGGAGTCGATGGAGGTTTCCAGCAGCACCTCACCAAAGTTTTTGGTGAACTTCAGCTGGAGTGCCCCTTGCAAGTCACCCTGGAAATGGAAAGCATACTTGCCGGGTGCCAGATTAATGTAAGGCCCAAAGAAGAGTACAGATTCATCGCTGCCGGCAAGAAGCTCCGAACTGCAGACCAGTTGGCGATCATTCAGCAGACGATTGCGGGAGCCATCAAGGAAGCTATCGAGATACCTCAGGGCTTCCGGCAGAATCACCAAGTGGTTGCGTCGTAGATCCTCCTCAGGGGTTCGAGTGAGCAGGAAATAGCTTGAACCCCTCGGGATTTCTCCCAGGGGAAGCAACTCCAACTGTGCATCCGGAAGAATCTTACACATCCGGAAACCAAGGTCGTGAATCAAGTTCACAAACTTTTCGACTCCATAGGTATTTTCGAGCATGCTTTCAAAAAACTCGACCACGAGTCGCACTCCTGGCGAGCGAGCCAAGACCTCTCGCATGCCCTCGATCACAAAGGGCTCGTAGCCTTCGACGTCGATCTTGACCAAATCCACGACCAAGTCAGCCGGCAGGTACTGATCGAGCGCGATCAGCTGCACATCGACAGGCTGGCGCTGCTGATCCAGTGGGCTCATGGACGCGCCGCCCAAAAATTCGGGATCAAAGTAAAGGGTGCCCTGACCGGACTGAGCGCCAACCAGCGCATTGACGAGGTGGATGTTTGAGCGGTTGAGCAACTGATTGCAATAGGCCGAACGCTCCAGAAAAGCGTAGGTGTATGGATTCCCCTCAAAGGCGTAGAGACATCCATGCTCCTTGACGACGGTGGCTGTTGTCACGGAGTACAGGCCGATATTGGCGCCGATATCAAGAACCGTGCTGTCGTGGCGAAGAAAGCGCCTGAAGACAGGAAAAATATTCGCCTCCATCTCAAAACCAAGGAGGTAGTCAAGCGAGTCCTTGGAGTTGGTGTCAATACAAAGAACCTCTCCCGTGGGCAGCTTTGCCAGGGCGCGGCCGTGGCCAATATAAAGGGGGAATCGCGACGTTTCTTGACTGGAAGTCACTTCGGTTGCCTTGAGACATGATGATTGTAGCTTATCCAAGGCTCCTGCGCCCATGCGGTGGGCGTTCACGCTTCTTTAGCTGCTGACTCGGTGGTCCTGGCCAGCACTGACCAGGCCAGTCTCCCCAAAATTCGAGTAGACCAACTCGTGCTCCGAGCAGCCCTCAACAATTGCAAATGCCGCTTTCTGGCTGGTGGTCTCCACCACCAAGCCCGCACCCCTCAGGCTGTCAACTCCGCGATCACGGATGAAATACCCTGCTGCTGGCGTGTCAGCGATAACGCCTTCGCCCTGGCGATGCCAGCCTCGGACAGGCCACGCCAGAGCGACGGATCACGCACGATCTCAGCCAGGCCCGCGGCAAGGTCTTCTCCCCCATCCCCCAGCTTGAAAAAGAGAGCGGCCTCGTCATAGAGCTCCCGGTGCACAGGGATATCGCTGATCAGACAGGGGATTCCCTCGGCCATCGCCTCCAGCACGGGGTAATCAAACCCTTCCATCCAGGTGGCGGAGACCAGGGCCAGGCACTGCCGCAACTGCCGATCCAGGTCGGCCTGCTCGAGGGAGGGCACCAGCTGCACCCGCTCCTTGAGGCCCAACTCCCGGATCGCCCGCTCGACCTCTCGCGTCCGGCGGCTTCTGCGACCGACAATCCTCAGCTGGCCGGGCCACGCGGGGTGCCCCGCCAGAAAGTGAGCGAAGCCCTGGAGGGCATGCAACACGTTCTTGTTGCCGTCATGGCGGGCCAGCATCAGCAGATCCGCCCCCCCAGGCTGACGCCGCGACTGGCCGACCACCCCGATGCCATTCGGCACCACGCGAATCCGCTCCGTCGGCACCCCCAGATCG
>Ga0164292_10002838_pt1 | contig 14116 bp, 10 predicted proteins | sample GEODES117metaG_FD_111486 | JGI IMG/M metagenome (GOLD analysis project Ga0164292, IMG submission 111486) | Eutrophic lake water microbial communities from Lake Mendota, Wisconsin, USA - GEODES117 metaG | ecosystem: Environmental > Aquatic > Freshwater > Lake | place: USA: Lake Mendota... | reverse complement strand
CCGCACAGCGTTGTCACTGCCGCAGGTGATTGACCACTACCTCTGCGATACACGAAAGCGTGTCAGTCAGCGCTCGCTCTTCCCCGAATGTCTCGACGAGCGACACAACTGTCACCCCGCACGGGTTGAGGCCGCAGGCGAGCCGGTCGACCTCGTCAGCGTCGAACACCTCGCCAGCCACGACGAGGGCCGGTATACCCACCTCACCGGCGAGCCCGATCACTCCCCCTACAACCTTGCCGTCGAAGGATTCAGCGTCGACGAACCCCTCCCCAGTGACGACGAGGTCGGCGCCCTCAAGGTGGCCGAGCAGGTCGACCTCCTCGGCGACGAGGTCGAAACCGCGCTCAAGTTCTGCACCGATCACCGCCAGACCGCCCGCCAGGCCGCCAGCCGCACCGCCCCCCTCGAGGTCACGGACGTCAACGCCGTAGTCCTCGAGGTACACCTCGGCGAGGCGCTCGAGTCGGCGGGTGAGCAATTCAACCTGAGTTGGCGTCGCTCCCTTCTGGGGGGCGAAGATCTTGGCTGCGTCGAGAAAGCGGGTTCGGACGTCGCATGCCACGGTGATGTCGAGACCTCGCAGTCGCTGAAGCGGGTAAAGGGCCCGCAAGGCCCCGAAGCCGCCGTCGGTGGTCGCCGACCCACCCACCCCGAGGACGATTCGCTTGGCACCTGCACCAACCGCAGCAGCCACAAGCTCACCTGTGCCAAACGTCGAGGCAGCCACCGGATCACGACAGGCCGTAGGAACCAGCGCAAGACCCGATGCCTGCGCCATCTCGATCACCGCCCGCCCACCTGATAGTTGCCATCCTGCTTCGACCGGATCACCGAATGGACCCGTTACCCAGGACGTGCGATTCACACCACCAAGAGCGTCGAGGAATCCCTCGCCGCCATCAGCAATCGGAACGACACGACATGACCACCCCATGTCACGAACGGCAACTGCAACCGAAGCCCCCACCTCGGCCGCCAATGCTGTCCCTCGAAACTTGTCGGGGGCAACGACCACCTGCACGCCCAGTGTCTCGCCGGTAGGCAGACGATCGAAGCATCCATCTGCTTCCATCATTCCCACCCCTCAAGACAGTTATGTCCCATCGATCGGCAGTTCGCCGCAATAGACCGTGCCTGAGGTGCATGTCTCCTTGACCTCGACTCGACTCAGAAGAGGCAGCGAGACGATCAAGCGCTCCCAGATCCACATTGCGATCACTTCGCTAGTCGGATTCTCAAGTCCAGGGATCTCATTGAGGTAGTTGTGATCAAGCAATCCGTACACCGGCTTGAATGCAGCCTTCAGGTCAGCAAAGTCCTGAACCCAGCCAGTCGTCGCTCCGACTGGCCCCTCGATGACGATCCTTACCTGAAAGGAGTGGCCGTGAAGTCGCGCACACTTATGACCGATTGGCACATTGGGGAGTCGGTGCGCAGACTCGAATGTGAAGTCCTTATAGATCTCCATCAGGGAATCCCCAGGTACTTGTGAGTCTGGAGACTGAGTCGCCAGTGCGGGTGGGTCATGCAGTATGCGATCGCGCTATCCGTATTTGAGACACGATCAGGTCCATCCATCGGCTGCAGGAACCGGTGTGTGAAGTCGCAGTCATCGAACTCGGACGGGTCGACTCCACCTTGCGGGAACACAAACTTGAGTTCATCACCGGAGCGGAGAACGAGATCAGCGCCAACCTTCGGGCTAACGCAGATCCAGTCGATGCCCGACGGCGGAAGGAGAGTCCCGTTGGTCTCGATCGCGATTTCGATCGACTTCGACTTCAACGCGCCGACCAGTTCCTCGTCGAGTTGGAGCAGTGGTTCACCTCCAGTGCACACCAAGAACGGGGGGACACATGGGTTATTCCATGCTGCGATGACTGCGTCAACAAGTTGGTTGGTGTCGTAACGACCTCCACCAGGCCCATCCGTTCCAACGAAGTCAGTGTCACAGAACCTGCAAATAGCGCTAGCACGATGGTCCTCCCGTCCCGTCCACAGGTTGCATCCGGAGAAGCGGCAGAAAACCGCCGGGCGGCCCACGTGAGCTCCCTCTCCCTGAAGAGTGAAGAACAACTCCTTCACGCGGTAGGTCACGAATCAGTCCCAGGCTGATAGCGGGTTGGGTCGGCGATGAGTGCTTCCTCGAAACCCTTTCGTCGGAGAAGGCATGAGTCGCAGTGTGCGCATGCTGCACCAGACGCATCCGGGTCATAGCAACTGGTAGTGATGCCGAAGTCGACGCCCAGTTCGACACCACGCCGAATCGTTTCCGCCTTTGTAAGAGCGATCAATGGCGCATGGATACGCAGATGGGTGGTGCCCTCGACCCCGGCGCGCGTGGCGAGATTTGCCATTGCCTCATAAGCGGCGATGTATTCAGGCCGGCAGTCGGGGTAGCCGCTGTAGTCAAGAGCATTGACACCAATGAAGATGTCCGCAGCCCCGAGAACCTCCGCCCAAGCGACGGCAAACGAGAGAAAAATCGTATTTCGAGCAGGCACGTAGGTGACCGGAATGTCGGTCCCCACGTCACTGACAGCCTCGTGCTTCGGAACGTCCACATCCCCAGTCAGGGCAGATCCGCCGAACTGGCGAAGGTCAATGTCGGCAATCACATGCTGGCGCACGTTGCTTGCCGCAGCGACCTTGGTCGCCGAGTCCAACTCAATGGCGTGTCGCTGGCCGTACCGGAAGGACAGGGCGTAGCAGTCAAAGCCCTGGCTCTTGGCGATGGCCAGAGCAGTTGCGGAATCGAGTCCTCCACTCACGAGGACAACCGCTGCTTTAGCCATACACATCCCCTTCTCGCAGTGGCGACGCAGTCGATCTCGGTAGCACCTGTAATTACTAGCACACAAATACAATAGGAGATAGGAGAATCTGCGCTCAGCTGCTCCACTGGTAGCGGACAGTTTCTCCACCTACACTAATCACCGGAGCACATCTCGGGGGGACCAGTTGGGGATGCGAGTTCGGATCGTCGTCAGTTGCACCGATCGGAAGAGCGCGCCCGCCGATGCGACACTGCAGTTACGGAACTACACCGACAAACTGACTGCTCGCGCCGACGCGTGGATCGAGCGGATCAGCAGGCCTACGAGAACCGGACGTCCAGCGGGGGACCTCTACCAGGGCGGGCACTGGCACGTGGTCCGACAGTTCGGCGCCATCGGGGACAAGAACGGTCTCGCTGTCGAGGTCTGGGTTGTGTCCGCCGGCTACGGCCTCATTCAGTCCGAATCAGTGATCGAGCCCTATGCCGCAACGTTTGCGACGCGAGGGGCGGACTCAATCACCCGTGTGGATAGCAATGCCAATGCCGGAGACGACGCAGCCTACTGGTGGTCGAGGTTGTCCGGTCGACGGAGAAGTGACCACAGGGCCGCTTCATTGGCATCCTTGGCAGCCTCTGACCCTCAATCCCCACTGTTGATTGCGCTATCCGGTTCTTACGTTCGAGCGATCCAGAAAGACCTCCTCACAGCAGCGAAGGCACTCGCCGATCCTGGACTGTTGCTTCTCGTCACCGGCGAGGACCGCGCAGCAGTTCGTCCGTTCCGTCTCCCGGTAGACGCCCGCCTGCAGAAGTCCCTAGGAGGCGCACTTGGGTCGCTCAATGCCCGGGTGGTCCGACTGCTACTCGAAACAACAGGGATGCACGGGTGGGAGGCCACTCGTATTCGAACACAGTTGTCCAATTCGCTTGCCGAAGTGCCTGCGGTCGTTCCCTTCAGTCGCCGACCCATGACCGACGCCGAGATCGAGGACTTCATCCGCGACGGGATCACGGCCGAGGAAACCATTCCCCAAACACGTTTGCTGCGCCGGCTACGCGACAACGGAATGGCCTGCGAGCAGAAGCGATTCGGAGATCTGTACCGCCGTGTGATGGAAGGAGCGCCAGGTTGAACGACCGTGCCATCAATCGACGTGCACTCTTGGTGCAACAGAGCGAGGGAACTCCCATCTACCTGTTCGCACTCACCGCCAACGAACTTGAACGAGTAGCGGAGATATCCCGTATCTCGCGTGACGAGACTGGGGACCTGATCGGCTACCAGCGTCCCGAGGTTCGCAAGCACGTTGAGAACATCATCGAATACCTCGACTCCGACGGACCGATCTTCCCCAACGCCATCATCCTGTCACTCAGTTCACGATGCCGATTCACCAGGAGTCGGGGACCGAACGTCGATGACGGGATTGTCGCAGCGGGAACCCTGGAGATCCCCATACCTGGACCAGGCGAGATCCGTCCCGCTTGGATCGTCGATGGCCAGCAACGGACACTCGCCCTGCAACGTGCTCGGAACCAAGATTTCCCTGTTCCTGTCGCGGCCTTCGTCGCCGACACTGTCGAGGTTCAGCGGGAACAATTCGTCCGGATCAATAGCACCAAGCCACTACCAGCCGGCCTAGTTACCGAACTCCTCCCCAAGATCACCGCCCAGATCAATCCGAACCTTGCACTTCGCCGGATCCCATCTGCACTGGTTGACCAGTTGAACCAACAGCCCGAATCACCGTTTGTAGGCTTGATCAAGCGTTCCTCAATGCCGGTGGAGCATCGACGTCAGGCGGTGATCACTGACACATCGCTGGTCAAGGCACTCGAGGAAGCGCTTCAGTCACCCCCGAGTTGCCTCTTTCCCTACCGCAACATAGCGACCGGCGAGACCGACGTCGACGGCATTTGGGCAGTGCTGCTCGCTTACTGGACTGGAGTCCGCGACACCTTCCCTGAGGCTTGGGGACTTCCTCCGACTAAGAGTCGACTCATGCACGGAGTCGGGATCCGGGCCATGGGACGACTAATGGACCGAGTGATGGCCACCATCGACCCGATCGCAGAGGACGCCGTACCCCTCGTGAGAGCGGAACTCGAATTGATCGCAGGTCAGTGCGCATGGACTCGAGGTCGTTGGGAGGAACTTGGCTACAACTGGAACCAACTCCAGAACGTGCCCCGGGACGTCAAGGTGCTCTCCAACTTCCTGATTCGCTCCTATCTCCACGCGAAGGCCGGGCGGTGATGGAGTTCTTCTTCCCCGACTCCCAGGACCAGGTCAGCCCGACCTTTGACTTTCTCACCGAGGAGCACGCAGCCCATCGCGTGCGCCAGCGCGACGATCTCTACGCTCACGAGGCTCTAGCCGCAGTGCCCTATGACGGACTCCTGATCTCCAAGGCCATCGTTGACGGCAGTGCCCGCGGATCTGGCAAGTACACGCTGGCCCAACGACAGCGCATCTACAGACTCGGGGCTCACCGGTTCTTTCGGGCCAGCCATGCCCCCACTCGATTGCCGATCATGGGTGACTGTGGTGCCTTTGCCTACTCCCAGGAGCCAGAACCGCCCTACAGCGTCGATGAGGTGATCGACTTCTATGAAGGTTTGCGACTGGATCGCGGCGTCTCAGTCGATCACATCCCGTTCGGGTACCTCAACGCATCCAAGAGGAGCAAGGGCGTTGAACCGGAATCGGAGTGGGTCCGTCGGCGGGACCTGACCATCGAACTTGCTGCCGAATTCCTTGAAGTTGCGAGATCACGAGAGACCAACTTCGAACCGATTGGTGTCGCCCACGGATGGGACCCTGACTCCTACCAGCGCAGTGTCAAGGAGTTGCAGGCACAAGGCTATGAGCGGATTGCAGTCGGCGGCCTTGTCCCCCTTAGAACGCGAGACCTTATCGAGGTGGTCGCAGCGATCTCCGACGTGCGAGACACCGGAACGAAGTTCCACCTTCTCGGCGTTACCCGCACCGAACACATTCCTGCCTTTGCCAGGCAAGGGGTTACGAGTTTTGATAGCACGTCGCCATTCCGTCAGGCATTTATGGATGACCGGCACAACTACTACACGCCTGAACGGACGTACATGGCGCTCCGAGTCCCTCAGGTTGATGGAAACCCCACGCTCAAGAACCGCATCAGAGCGGGCCTGGTGGACCAAAGAGCCGCCCTTGCCGCCGAGCGGACAGCCCTCAAATCGCTTCGCGCATTTGACCAAGGCAGAGCCCCCCTCGACGACGTCGTCGCTGCACTGCGCGCCTACGAGGTCCTCCATGACACAAAGGGCGAGGACCGAAGCGCTGACTACCGAGCCACCCTGGAGGCTGCACCGTGGAAGCAGTGCCGATGCGGCATCTGTGAGATGGTCGGAATCGAGATCATTGTGTTCCGCGGCTCCGAACGGAACAAACGCCGCGGGTTTCACAATCTCGCTGCATTCCGCAGAGACCTCGACGCTCAGATCGCCAACTGATGAGGAAGGTGGCTCGGAAGTGCCGAAGATGAACAAGACCAACCCTGACACCTTCTTGGAACTTCCTGCGCTTGAAGTGCGCCAAGGACCCAACCGGCGCCTGTATCTATTCGCCGTCGATGGGAAGCGCCTCGACGAGTTCGCAACCGTGTCGAGGGTGCATCGCGATCATGAGGCTCAGGTACACGGCTACCAACGGCCGGAAGTCGTCTCTCACATCACCGAGATACGCCGCTACCTAGAGTCGACAGACCCACTTGTCCCCAACGCCCTCGTAATTGCGTTTGACCACACCGTCAAATTCACTCCGTATTCAACTCACGATGATGATGCCTACTCGGTGGCGGGGATCATCAGGATCCCAATAGACCCGACTCTCGCCGACAAGGACAAGGCCGGTTGGATTGTGGACGGTCAACAGCGGACCGCTGCCATTCGTGAGGCCCGCATCGACTCATTCCCCGTGAGTGTCGTGGGTTTCATCGCCAGTGATGCCGAGGAACAGCGCGCCCAGTTCATTCTCGTCAATGCGACCAAGCCACTTCCCAAGAGCCTCATCTACGAACTCCTGCCCTCCACCAGTGGCTCACTACCAACCCACCTCGTAAAGAAGCGACTCCCCACTCGACTCCTCGAGCGGATGAACTTCGATGCCGATTCACCCCTTCGAGGAATGATTCAGACACCCACCACCCCAACGGGAGTCATCAAGGACAACTCAATACTTCGCGCACTTGATAACAGCATTAGCGACGGCGCCCTCTACTGGTGGCGCGACCCACAGACCGGGAAGGGTGACATCGAGAGCATGCTTGCACTACTCCGGTCCTTCTGGACTGCGGTCGAATTGGTGTTCCCCGATGCCTGGGGGCTACCCACCCGCAGGTCACGGCTTATGCATGGCGCCGGAATCATCAGTCTCAGCTTCGTCATGGACGCAATCGCCGAACCACTCCTTGAGCAGCGAACGCCCAATGTCGCCGACTTCGTCCGCGGACTTAGGGTCATCGAGCCCATCTGCCACTGGACCGAGGGCACCTGGGACTTCGGAGAGGGCGTCCAGCGACGATGGAATGAGATCCAGAACACGCCGAAGGACGTCCAGACCCTCACCAGTTACCTGCTCTTCGAGTACCGGCGTCGTTCGGGCCGCCTTCTTTGATCACAACCGCAGAGTGGCGGGTGGAGGCCCTGGACGAGGGACTCTGGCTTCCTGACATCTGGTTGTGGTTGTATTAATCCCCATGGGGCGGTGGTGAACGCCAACGGCCCACCCCCTAGGGGATTGCATTATCTGAGAGTGGAACGTCACAGGCACTCGATACCTCCGCGTGACTGGGGCAGTACCGCCCTCGAGACATCTCGGATGGAAGCAGCAAAGGGTAGTTGCCGTGACGGTTGGGGCTGGAGACGTAGGTAGATTTGTCTCCTCAGGTGAATACGGCTTCGGTCGACTGATTGCCGTCCAAGATGCGGGCGCAACAGTTCGCTACTTCGCGGCTCCTACTACATCGCCGTACGTGGAGAAATTGCACGCCTGTGAAGACCTTGTTGCGACAATTCTTCCAGCAAACGAACGTGTTTACATCCATGACGGAAGTCGCTGGCTATTTGGGCGGCTTGATGGCGTCCACCCGCAGGACGAAACCCAGTATCTCATAGCCCTGCCGAATGCAGATGGCCTGGTACTCCACTCGGATCAATTCGACGTGCGTTGGTCGCAACCTTTGCCGGACCCGTTCGAATTGCTGGCTGGCGGTGGGGGTGACAGTCCGATCGTCTACGAGGCACGCCTCGGACTTCTTCGGTCGTGGTCTCGCCAACGAGCATTCGCTGCGGGGGTCGAAGGGTTACTCCTTGGTTCGGTGGAACTTCAACCACACCAGTTATCCGCCGTACGTCGAGCGAGTTCCGACCCAGTCCGAAGGTATCTACTTGCTGATGAGGTGGGTCTGGGGAAAACGATCGAGGCGGGGGCACTTGTCTGGCAGTTTCTTGCTACCAATCCGAAGGGACGGGTTCTGGTACTTGCGCCCGACCACTTGCGCCAACAGTGGGCTGACGAGCTGTTGGAAAGGTTCCGGGTGGACCAGTTTGGAGGAGCCTGGATTGGCATTCGTTCGCACGACGATCCCGATACGTGGCCTGAAAGCGCCGATCTTCTCGTAATTGATGAGGCTCACCACGTCACCCGTTCAGGGGACATGGCAGAGAGGATCCGGCGAAAGGTGGTCGACCTGGCGCATAGGACTGAAGAACTCTTGTTGCTGTCCGCGACACCCGTCCGTTCAAACGAGGCCGGCTTCCTCGACCTTCTGCACCTACTTGATCCGGCGAACTATCGGCCCGATGAGTTGGACGATTTCATCAAGAGGGTCGAACACCGGGATCAACTGGCTTTGACGTATCAAATGCTGACGCCAGACCTCGAGCCGTTCATGGTGAACCTATATGCCTCCAGCCTCAAGGAACTTTTTCCCGATGACAACCGCCTCGCGCAATTGCTGGATGAATCGGTGGATGGCGAGGAATCGGTACCAGCATCCATTGCGAGGGTTCGCCAACATCTGTCGGAAACCTATCGGCTCCATCATCGACTGATAAGGACTCGTCGCACAGCGGAAATCGGCCAATCCTTTTCTGTTCGAGGTCGAACTCGCGGACGGCCTTTTACCCTTGAAGTCCCCGATTCGGCGGACAAGGTGCGGGAAACCCTGCTGAACAGTGTTCGAGACTTCATTCAAACTGAATTGGAAGAGCACAGTGTTGAAGCGATGGAGGCCGTCAGGGCTTTTCGGCAGATCGCATCTCGGTGCGGGTCTCTCGCTCATGCGCTTGTCCCCGACTTGGCAGCAATTGGTGGAGATGACGGTTGGTGGCCAACCGCCCTAGCCCGGGTGGATGATGAGACCGCCGCCCACTGGCGAAGCCTCCTCGATGAAATCCAAGCAAGTCGCAACGATCAGCTTCGAGATCTCGGCGAGGGCATTTCTCGCATGACGGTTGCGCGGAACATCAAAAGAACCGTCATCATGTCAGCATTTCCCGAGACCGCTGTGGCGGTGGCCGGCGAGATGGCTCGTCGATGGGGTCCCGATCGGGTCGCGTGCCACCTGAGTGCGCAATCGTTGGACGACAATTCCCAAGAACTAACTCGTTGGTTGGCTGATGGCCCCTGCTCCATCCTCGTGTGTGACGCAGGAGCGGAGGAGGGCATCAACCTGCAGGCCGCGGACCAACTTGTTCATATCGATCTCCCGTGGGAATCGTCGCGTGTTGAACAAAGGATCGGTCGTTGTGACAGGCACTCTGACCGGGGTCTGGGAGAAATACCCTCAACAGTGGTCATGTATGGATCCCAAAATTACGCCATGGGTTGGTTCATATTTCTCGCTGATGCGTGTCAAGTGTTCTCTCGGTCGGTGTCCTCGCTGCAATACGTATTGAACGACGTTGAACGTGACATCCACGAGGAAATCTTTACCAAAGGCTCGGAAGTTCTCTTCGATGCCGTTGAAACTGAGAGCGCGCGGCTCGAGGATGAACGGGTACGTATTGCTGCTCACGATGCGCTCGATTCCGTCGATGTCGACGGGGGCGCTGCAAGAGCAAACCTGGACCTTGAACTCGTCGCGAGCGATCAGGAATCCGAACTGACGGATGCGCTCCGAACCTGGCTGATCGGAGTAGGAGCAGGTGTGAAGTCACCAACTGCCGGAGTGATGAAGTTAGATCGAAAGCGCCGACTTCAAATTCCGTTCGAATGGCAGTTGACACTGGCTCCATTCGTCGAGACGCCATTTGCTACAGATCGCGGTCAAGCCGCTACTCGTCGGATCGCCCCGCTTCGTGCTGGCCACGGTCTGGTCGACGGAGTTGTGGATCGCCTGTGGTCCACTGATCGAGGCGTAGTTTTTATCTTCTATCGCCCATTTCCAGGGCAGCCGGCCCCAGCCCCCGTGCTGCGAGCGGACTATCTCGTTTCATTCGAGGTACCCACGGATCTGTCGGAAATCGTAATGTCCTCGGGTTTGAGTACTTGGTTCAACCAACTCCTTACTGAGTTTGCTGCACCGTGGGTCGAGACCGTGTTTGTCGATATAAACGGTACCGAGATTGACCACCGCGTCACTAAAGAACCATTTGACAAGCGGCGCGGTGATAGGAACCTCTCCTCACGCCCTCATCACTTTGAAGTACTCGCGAGCAACCTCGACTGGACAGCCATCTGCGAGTTGGGAAAGACAAACTGCCGAAGAATCTTGATGGCTCGGCCAGAGGTCACCGATCGACCTAAGGGTGCATTGGAGTCGATTCGCCAACGCCTTGAACAACGGATCGACCGCGAACAAGCTCGCATCGCAGCAGGGTTGCCCGACCATGGCGCAGAACTACTGGCTCTTCTGGGAACTCTTCCGGAAATGCTAAGTCTCCGGATTCAGCCGATTGGTTGCGGAATGATGGTCATCGCAGATCCTTCCGTATGGGACAGGGTTGATGACTGAGTTCGGTTTTGAAAGTGGCGACAAGTGGCATCCGAGGGGCGCGTTCAAATTCTCTGGGCGACTGGTAGCCGCTCTGGATGGTCATGCCCGCAAAGAGAGTGGCGCCGCTGACATTGCGGTCCTCCTGAGGCAAGAACTGCGACGAAGCGATGAGCGACGACGGCAGGATGGAGTCGGTAGCGGCGCCTATTTTGTGAATACGTTCGTGGACGTGCCAGTGTCCGAAGTATTCCCCGCACCTTTCAATTGGGAGAGCTACGGGCTGGTCGGCCAACGACGGCCTGAAGACGTTGTGCGCGTTACGTCACTGCCGTGGCGGCCCGAATGGCTTCAGGACATTCCCGATGAAGGCGTCGACGGGCAAGTGGCGCGTGCGCTGAATCAACGGAGCGACGGTTCCGTGCCCGGTGACCCATTTCTTGCCCAAGTCGACAACTCACTGAATAACTACAAGACCCCGGGTCAGAGGTCAGCTGTGCGGAGTGCCGTGGTTCTGCCTGCTGGCGGCACACTCGTCGTGAACCTCCCTACTGGCGCTGGCAAGACGCTCGCAATGCTCGCCGCTGCTGAAACGTCAGCGATCGGTTCGGTGTCGGTGATTGTCGTGCCAACTGTGGCACTCGCCCTTGACCAAGAACGCCGCTACCGAGAAAGCCATCCGGACCATCCAGCGACGGCCTATCACGGTGGTCTGGGCGCTGAAGAGAAGAAGGAATTTAGGAAACGGATTGGTGATGGCGAACAGCGAATGATCTTCACTAACCCTGAGGCCTTGGTGTCGTCGCTTTCATGGCACCTAGTCAAGGCTGCCGAGGACGGGAAACTTGCGGTGCTCGCCATCGACGAGGCCCATGTCGTTGCTTCCTGGGGGGATGCCTTCCGACCCCACTTCCATGCGGTGGCGGGTCTTCGAAATCACCTGCTGAAGAAAGCGGAGGAAAAAGGCCATCGGCCCCTAAAGACGATCCTTGCCACGGCGACGCTTTCAGGTACCACACTTGATCTACTGCAAAAATTGTTTGGCCAGCCTGGTCCCTTTTTTCACGTAGCGGCTCCGGTGGTGAGACCTGAACCAGAGTATTGGCAGGCCATCAATCTGGAAGTGGATGAGCGCACTGACCGGCTAATCGAAGCGCTAAGGCAGCTCCCACGTCCAGCGATCGTCTACACAACGCTCCGAAATAGCGAACGTGCAGGGCCGAATCTGTTGACGCCGTCGAAAATCGCAGATTTGCTCCGTCAAGCGGGCTTCAAGCGATTGGCAACAGTCGACGGAGGCACTTCGACCGCTGATCGTGAGCGGGTCATACGGGGACTTCGAGACGAATTCGAATCACCAGCTGAGATCGATGTCGTTATCGCAACCTCAGCTTTTGGCCTGGGCATCGACATCCCCGATATTCGTGCAGTCATCCACGCCTGCTTCCCTGAGAACCTTGATCGTTTCTACCAAGAGGTCGGACGAGGTGGCCGGGATGGCTGCGCAAGTATTTCGCTTATTCTCAGTACGGCGGCCGACGTTCGCAAGGCGGCTGCACTGGCAGTCCCGACGTTTCTTACCGCCGACAGCATCAGAACCCGGTGGGGTCTGATGCACAACGTGCGACAACCCCTCGCTGACAATCTGCAGCGCCTCCCACTCTCAACCGTCCATGAGAACCTCCTCGGGAACACCGATTACAACGAACTTTGGAACCTTCAGACGATCAGTCTCCTCGCTCGAGCGGGTGCACTTGAATGGGACTTCTCGTTTCCGGCGGAAGATCCAGATGCTGGTGACCCCGCCGACCTCGGGTCCTGGGTAACGGTTCGAGTGCTCCGCGGCGACCACATGACTGACCACTTCTGGTCAGAGGAGATTGAACCTCTTCGAGTGACCCTCCTTAGCAATGCGCGCAAGGGTTTCACCGACCTCCGCGACACGTTGCAGGGCGAGAATTGTGTGGGTATCGAGATTGCGAAGAGTTACTGCATAACGGAACCAGTTTCAATGGCGACAATTTGTGCTGCGTCATGCGGCGGTTGCATCACATGCCGAAAGGAGGGGCGCCATCGTTGGGGGTCTCCTGCGCCGCTTGCTCCGGCAATCAAACTGGGACAGAAAAGCGATGTGCTCAAAGACCTAGTAACGACAGGAGAATTGGGTCAACGAGTCGCGATCGCACTTTCGTCGAAAGATTTCGAAAACCGCAGACTCTTAAAGCGACTGATCGACCGACTCATCTTCACGGCCAACGTAGGTTTGATTGTCGCGCCCGGGGAGGCAATCACTGGTCCAAAGGCAGTCCTACCGAAACGAGACCTCTCGTCGGTGGCACTCATGGCGGACGAATTCGACACTTTCGATCCGATTACAACAGTTGGAGTTCCAACGTTGTTTCTAATCCCCCCGGGGCTGGATCCATGGCCCGCACTCAAAGGCAACCCGCGGATTCCCCTGTCAATCGTCTGTGCCTACGAAAGCACCATCGTCCACGGACGATCCCTTCGTTTTGCTGATCTTGATGGGGTATGTCGTATATCCGCCGTGCAATAGGAAGAACCAATACGAATGATTATCGACACTACAGAGCACCGCCCAAGCGTAATTGTCTTGATTCTTCGGCTACTCGCACAGCAGAAAGCCAGGAAGATGAACGTCGACTCTTTGATCGCCACCCTCAGTCCCGAGGGACTTCCTGGCGACCACGCGCTAAGCGTGAAGAAAAGCCTAGAAACAGCAGTGGCAATCGGACTCGTCGCTCGATCTGGCGACGAAATCCAAGCCGTCAATCCTTCGGTGAAAAAGGAATCGGATCTCATACCAATGATACGAACTGCAGTATTCGATCCCGCCGTAAACACTGACCCGTGGGGGCAACAAGGGGGAGCGCGTGACCTAACGAGTGCCCTGGCGTGGTTCCTCACGTTTTCCGCAAGCGAGGCCCCAATCAAGAACGACGGGGATCCCCGGTCTGCCGAAGTGCTTCAGTCCAGAGACTTCGGCCCGCGGGAGCAAGGTACATGGCCAATAGCCAATAACAACCGATGGAACGCTTTTAGGTACTGGGCTTGCTCGCTCGGATTCGCGTGGATTGACCCCAAGGACCGAATCATCCCTGATCCAACCCCGGTCATGCGGGAAACGATTTCCAAAACATTTGGGAACGAAAAGACGCTCACGGCCGACGAATTCCTGAGACGCACAGCTGAGTTGATCCCGGTCTTGGATTCCGGTTCCTACAGGTGCTTCATAGAATCAAACTGGAAACGTCAGAAGTCCGACCGGACCCAGCTAACAGCACCTCTCAGTTTCGCAATCCACAGACTCGAACTTGAGGGTGTGATTGAAGTGGCT
>Ga0164292_10002837_pt1 | contig 14121 bp, 15 predicted proteins | sample GEODES117metaG_FD_111486 | JGI IMG/M metagenome (GOLD analysis project Ga0164292, IMG submission 111486) | Eutrophic lake water microbial communities from Lake Mendota, Wisconsin, USA - GEODES117 metaG | ecosystem: Environmental > Aquatic > Freshwater > Lake | place: USA: Lake Mendota... | reverse complement strand
ATGTTCAGATAAAATCTTTGTAAATGAAACCGGATCATCTCCGGTTACTTCACCTAAATCCTGACCGGCAGAAAATGCTTTACCATTTCCGGTTAAATAAATGGCCCTTACTTCAGGATCTTCGGCAACTTCATCTAACCGTTTTTGTAACAGTAATGCCATTTCCCTGTTGAATGCGTTGAATTTCTCCGGCCGGTTGAGGCGGATAATACCTACCTGTTGCTGCACTTCCAATAAGATAGTAGACATGCGAAAATATTTTACACTACAAGGTTAAAGAAAAATTGTACATTATTATCAAATAACCCGATCTGAGGTTGTAATCGTATCAATGACATTTGAAATAATCGAAGGGCTCTTTACAGTTGTTACACTGATAAAGTGCTTTACAGGCCGTTGAACCGAATTGGCTGAGGAGGCGTGTATTATTTGATTTACATCTTGGACAAACAACAGCCTCCTCTTCAGCAAACAGCATGCGGTTGATTCTTTGTTGCGATGAAGATTGGCTGCGTGTTTGCGGTGGCGCAATACCGTATTCCTGCAATTTCTTTTTTCCGTTTTCACTCATCCAGTCGGTGGTCCAGGCCGGGGATAAAACCGACGTCACTTTCACCTTTTTAAAACCTTTATCTATCAATTTTAGTTTGATATCAAATGCAATGGCATCCATGGCCGGGCAGCCGGAATAAGTGGGTGTGATAAAAACTTCAATGGCATCAGCTTCAACTTTAATATCACGAACAATACCCATGTCGAGAATCGTTAATACCGGAATTTCCGGATCGGAAACTTCTTCCAGCCATTCCATGATATGTGCATTAATAGTATCCAAGATAAATATAAGTTAAGGCGATAGTATCAAAAGTTGCATGTGCGATAACAGCATGCCAGATATTTACTTTTGGCCAAAGCATGATGGCATGGTAGCCTAATCCTGCCAGGAAAGCATTGATAACACCCATGATTCCTAACTGTGCATGATAAAGGGCAAAGAGCGTTGTGGTAATCAGTATGGAAATAACAATTAAGCGGTTATTGAAAAATTTATTTATCGAGCTAAAAATAAATCCCCTGAAAACCATCTCTTCATATAGCCCGCCTACCAACCAACCCATCAGCAGCATAAAAATATACATCCCGCTATTGTGACGAATTGATGAAAAATCATCCAGATTTGCTTCGGGCAACGGAAGTATTTTATCAATCAAAGGAAAAATAGCATATTGCAATGCAATGAAAATACCTATGCCTGCTACTACTCCTGTAACAATCGTTTTGATGTTCAGCAGTTTACTATCGAATCCTAAGTTTTTGAATTTATTGTTTTCTTTTTTTAAGAAAAACCAAACCAATAAAGTTAGTGGTATCACATATAGAAATGGAAGTGGCCATCCAATTACATGCGGAAGTACAAGCAATGCAACAGTAACGGCTAACTGCAACCAGCTATTTATAAAAACTGAAGTTACCATGTTGCTCCGGGATGGCTGCGTTGAAGATACTGCATCTCAGCCAGCAGGAATCCCAGGTGTTCGGTATGCGTACCAGTTTTTCCGCCAGTGTGCATGAAAATATTTTCGGGAAGGGAAAGGTTCGCTTCTTCAAATACGGCACTAATTTGTTTTAACCATTCATATTTCAGTGCGGATAAATCAAATCCCAATAAGGTTTCTGTTTCATATGGGGCAGGTATGAAGAGTTCGCCGGTGTAGGGCCAATAATCCACTAATGCTTTCTTAATGCGGGAATGGCTTTCTTCAGTACCATCACCTAACCTGATTACCCATTCGCTGCTCCATTTTATATGGTAAGTGGTTTCTTTTAATGATTTTGTGGCAATGGCAGCAATTTGCAAATCGGTGCTTTTCTCCAATTGCTCAAAAACCAGGTATTGATAAACACTGTAGAAGAGCTGACGTAACACTGTATACGACCAATCAGCCGCTGGCAACTCTACCAGTAAGAGATTTTTGTACTCCCTTTCATTGCGCAGGTAAGCGAGACTATCTTCAGTAACCACAGGATCACCGGAAAGGGTAGCGGCATACTGATAAAAATTTCGGGCCTGCCCCAACAAGTCGAGCGTAATATTGGTAATGGCAATATCCTGCTCCAAAATCGGCCCATGAGCGCAAAGTTCGGCATTGCGTTGGGAGAGGATGTGGGAGGAGTCGGCTTGGAATTTGAGGAAATCTAGTTTTGATATACTCATGTTTCAGTATGTTAGTAATTGGTAATTTGGAATTAGGAATTTAGGATTATGGTTTCGAATTGATTTCTCAATCAGATAAGGAAATAGTGGTTTAATGATTATTTGTTTTGTTTCGACTTTTCTAGGTAATGAATGTATCCATTTATGAGCTTAAACACTAGTTCACATTTTTCTTCACCTTCATTAAGTATTGTTTCGGAAATGTATTTTTCATCAAAAGCAGTTGTTAATTGTTCCATGGTTTCTGTCACTGAGCCCCTTGCTATGATAAAAAAGTTCTTTGTGTCTACATAAGTAAATCTGCCATAACCCTCAGCTATATTTCGGGTAATTGATCTGGAGCAATCAATTATTTGAGAGATTAAAAGAAATTTTTCATGGGAAGGAAAAAGTTTGGAAACTTCAGAAATAAAAATCCTTAGTAGCCTTGCTTGTTTATAGCACTCCAGATCCTTATAACCTTTATATATCATAAGTAAATTGGTTCATTTACTTTTTGCACTTTTTTTTCTAATAACTCGGGTATATACACGAAAATTTCTTTTTCAAAAATTGAAGCATGTTGCAGCCCCAATCCCTAATTCCCAATCCCTAATCCCTAATCTCCCAATCCCCCCAACCTACATATGCTTAACCTCATCCGGTAAATCGTAAAAGGTAGGGTGACGGTAAACCTTATCCGAAGCAGGGTCGTAAAAACTTTCTGCATCATCGGGATTGCTGGCATGTACATACTTGCTTTCTACCACCCATATACTGATCCCTTCCTGGCGGCGTGTATAAACATCGCGTGCATTTTCAATGGCCATCGCTGCATCGGCTGCATGCAAACTGCCGGCATGTTTATGATCAAGGCCTTGTTTGCTCCGGATGAATACTTCCCATAATGGCCAGCCCGAGGAAGCTTCATTGGCCATTGATGAAGGCATGAAAGCTCCGGATTTTTCTTCCGGGATATCGCCGTAATAAAATTTTTGTATGCGAATAGACATGATATAATCATTTAAAGAATAAAAATTAAGCAACGCGTTTTTGTAACCTTTCCGCTTTCTTAGCTGCGTAAGCCAATGCCGCTTCCCGAACCCAATCACCTTCCTGATGGGCTTTTCTTCTGGCTTCAAGCCTTTGTTTATTGCAGGGACCATTGCCTTTAACCACATTCCAGAATTCTTCCCAATTGATTTCGCCAAAATCATAATGCATTTTTTCTGCATTCCATTTCAAATCTGGGTCGGGAAGTGTCATGCCCAATAATTTAATCTGTTCTGCAATCATATCCACAAAATGCTGCCTCAACTCATCGTTTGTTTTTCGTTTGATTTTCCATTTCATGCTTTGATCGCTGTTGGTGCTTTCGCTGTCTTTCGGACCAAACATCATCAAACTGGGCCACCACCAGCGGTTGATGGCATCCTGGCACATGGCTTTTTGTTCGGGCGTTCCCTTACTCAATACCAATAAAGCATCGAACCCCTGGCGCTGATGAAAACTTTCTTCTTTACAGATTCTAACCATTGCTCTGGCATAAGGGCCGTAAGAAGTGCGGCACAGCATCACCTGATTTAGTATTGCAGCACCATCAACCAACCAGCCAACTGCACCCATGTCTGCCCAGGTAAGGGTAGGGTAATTGAAAATGGAAGAATATTTCGCCTTACCGCTATGCAAATCATCAATCATCTGTTCACGACTGGTTCCTAAGGTTTCAGCAGCGGCATACAGATACAGACCATGCCCGGCTTCATCCTGCACTTTGGCAATCAATATGGCTTTTCGCTTTAGCGATGGGGCCCGTGTAATCCAGTTTCCCTCCGGAAGCATACCAACAATTTCACTATGCGCATGCTGGCTGATTTGCCGAAGGTTTGTTTTGCGATAGGCATCCGGCATCCAGTCTTTCGGCTCAATTTTTATTTCAGCATCAATCTTTGCCTGAAAGGATTTTTCGAGATCATGTAGTGTCATCACAATTATTTTAGATGATAAATGTAGCGATAAAAATCAAAAAAACTAACAGCTGTTCGTAATTTATCAATAAAAGATTTTCTTTTCTTCAACAATAAGTTTGGGTCATTCTATTTGAGATCGAAATTCACCACTACATTTTCACTGGTAGGATGACTCTGGCAAGTAAGAATATATCCGGCTTCCACTTCTTCAGGTTCAAGGGCATAGTTAACATCCATTTGAACGGAACCATTAGTTACCTTGGCTCTGCATGAACAACAAACCCCTCCTTTGCAGGCATAAGGCAGATCTGCTCCCTGCTGAAGCGCAGCATCGAGTATGCTTAAACCTTTAGCAGCCAGTTCGAAATGAATGGTTCTGCCATCAAGTGTAAGTTCAATCTTACTCCTTGGCTGATCATCTGAAATATAAGTTTCCTTTTTGCCTGAAACCGAACTGGCCTGGCCGGGTACATGAAACAGTTCAAAATGGATTTTACTTTGATCTAAACCTTTCGATTCAAGAAAATTACGAACTGTGAAAATCATGGCTTCCGGTCCGCAGAGATATACAGCATCCATTTTTGCATAATCAATGATTTTTTCGAAAGCTTTAAGCTTTTCATCATCAATTCTTCCATACAATAATTCCGCATCCAGGCTCTCGCGGCTCAGCACATTGATGAATTGAAACCTGCCGATGAATTTATTTTTCAAGGATTCCAGCTCTTCAAAGAAAATAATCGATTGCCGGTTTTGGTTGCCATACAAAAGCGTGAATGTGCTTTCCGGTTGGGTTTGGAGGGTATGTTTGATGATGGCAATGATTGGTGTGATGCCACTTCCGGCAGCAACTGCAAGATATTTTGCAGCGGGCTCGGAGCTGATTTTTGAAGTGAATTTTCCGGAAGGTGGCAGCACTTCAAGAGTATCTCCGGCTTTCAGCTCTTCATTGGCAAAACCGGAGAAACTTCCTCCGGGTACTTTTTTGATGGCAACCCTCAATTCCTGTTCATGAGGGGCGGCGCAGATAGAATAACTGCGCCTGATTTCTTCGCCGTTGATGTTTTTTTTGAGGGTAAGATTCTGCCCTTCTTTGAATTTAAAAACCGGTTCGAGCTCTTGTGGAACATCAAAGCATAGAGAAACACATTCAGGTGTTTCTTTACGTATACTTTTAATTACCAAAGGATGAAAATGTACTGCCATAAATTATTGTATGAGTCCTGTTAATAAGTGGTTGATCATGTCTGTTTCCAGTTCATCGGCTGTTACACTTTTTTTGTGGCGCTGCCAGAATTCGAGGCCACGCACTGCCGATAGCAGCGTGAGTACTGCCACATGGGGATGAATGGGCTTCAGCTCTTTTGCAGCAGTTCCCTCTTCAATCAAAGCAATCAGACTGTTTTCGTAAGCTTTTCGTTCCTGTAAAAAATTGCCGAGGTAAGGTTCATGAAGTTGTTTCCATTCATGGTTGGCCACATGAACTTCATCATAGGCATCTATCATCATATGGATATGAAAGCGGATCAAGGCTTCCAAACGGGGAACTACTTTTCCTTTTGCCGAAGTGATGGCAGTAAGTTCATTGTTAAATTTCAAGGCAACTTTAAAACATATGGATTGTAACAATTCTTGCTTTGAGCCGATATGGTTGTATAAACTCGAAGCTTCTACCCCCATACTTTCGGCTAAATCACGCATCGATGCAGCTACATATCCCTTTTTCCGGAATAAAGTGGCCGCTTTTAAAATGATAGCGTCTTTTTTAGTGCCGTTGAGGGCTGGAATAATTTTAGACATACAATTACCCAGCAAAACTAACGCATATTAGTTTTTTTGAAGCATTTCTTCTTAGTAAATTTGGAAATGTGGTTAATTTTATTGGTAATTTAAAAGCTATGCAATTAAAAGCAGTTGAAAAGGTAGATCAAATCAGTGCGGAAGCGTTTCACAAAAATTATTATGTGCCCCGAAAGCCAGTAGTCATTTCCGGGTTAGCCAAAAACTGGCCGGCTTACAGCAAATGGGATTGGGATTTTTTTATAAAAGAGGTGGGAGATAAAGAGGTTGGGGTTTACAACAATGTAAAAAGTGATGCCTATACTGCCATCAACACTGCTGATGAATACATGTTGTTTGGCGAATACCTGAGGCGTGCTAAAGCCGGGCCTCTCGATTTGCGCATTTTCCTCTTTAATATTTTTGAACATGCACCGGGCATTACTAAAGATTTCACCTGGCCCGATCATCTGATGAAAGGTTTTATCAAAAAGTACCCGATGCTTTTTGTGGGGGGGCAAGGTTCTATCACGCATATGCACTTCGATATCGACATGAGCCATATCCTGCATACCCAGTTTATCGGAAAGAAAAAGGTGCTGCTTTTCCCATTTGAAGAACAGTACAAACTGTATCGAAAACCCTGGGAAGTACTGAGTATGGCCAATTATGCCAATTATTCCCAGAGCTTCGACTATGAAAATTTTCCCGCTGTAAAGCTGGCAAAAGGTTACGAAGTCATCCTCGAACATGGGGATACCTTATTCATGCCCGCAGGTTATTGGCACCATATGGAGTACCTTGAAGCCGGCATTGCTATGAGTTTAAGGGCTATGCAGAATGGTATAGGAGGTAAACTCAATGGTTTATGGAAACTATTCGGTATGAGAGGAATAGATACGATGATGAAAAAAACAGCCCCCGAATGGTGGTATAACCAAAAAAAGGGAAAATTATACCGTTTGGCCAGTCAGGAAATAAAAAAGATGAACAAATAGTTGAAAAAAATTATGTTAGTTAACAAAAAGTACTAATTTTACCTTCTACACCCAAGCTAAGCTCCTCCAATATTATCTTATTTAAAGCTCACTCAAGAATTGCATATCCTGCAAAGAAAATCCTGTTTTTTGACCAATTCAATTAAATAAGTAATTCAGTCTTATTCAGTATAGCCTCAACTTTTTTCTTGTGGTTTCAGAGGTAAGCAAGGCCGGTGATTTTTATCACTGGCCATTTTTTTGCCCTTATTCCAGCGAACGATTAAGGAAACTTACAAAAGGAGCAGCTGATTTGAGGGTTTTGCCTATTTCTTTTGGTAAAGATGGCTCAGGAAGTTGTTTATCGGGATAGGCAGTTGTAACCACAAAACTCTTCAACTTGAGGAATGCAATCGCAGGGTTGTTTTCATCGTAACCTTTTGGCGGACGAACCAAACTATTTTCCTGATTGGGGCCTTTTGGAAAGTTATTCTTGAAAGCTGCAGTATTTAAGATTTTCTTGAAATCATCAAAATAGTAATCTATTTCCTGGCGAATTGCAGCCAGATGTTCCGCTTCGGGCATCCAAATGCCTGCGGCAATAAAACTACTGCCCGGTTCAATATGAACATAGTAGCCTGCTCCTAAACCTTTTTTACCAGCTTTGTTGAAATATGCGGCCATATTTTGTTTGTATGGGCTTTTATTTTTGCTGAAACGTACATCCCTGTTAATCCGAAACGTGCAATTTTTGGGTTCCAGTTCGCCGATACTTTTATCAAATGAAGCAATTTCTTTTATCAATGCCCCAACAAAAATTAAAAAATCGGCTTTTGCGTTTTCGTAATTATTTCGATGTTCGTTGAACCAGACCTTATTATTATTTTTTTTCAACGCCGTTAAAAATGGCATTACATTTTCCTGTAGCATACCGATGGTTAATTGAATGAACAAACAAAAAAATAACCGGCTTTGTTGGCCGGTTTGTATGAAATAAAATAGGAATCAAATTCTTCCCCAGTTTTCGCCGCTTCTGATGCGGTACAAGGTCATTTCACTTACGCCGTACTTTTCTGCCATCTGTTTGTAAGTGAGTTTTCTTTTTGGATTATTGATAGCGTCTTTGATGGATTTTACTTGTGTGGATGTTAGTTTCAAACCGTTTGTACGGTTTGCCTGGCGCTTTTTGTATGCAATTTTCATCGGGCTTTTTTGCTGATGTTCACTCACTTCTTCGAGAGTTGCCCAAAGCAGATTTTTTGCCGTATTGTCGGTTTTTTTATGATTGATGTGAATTACAAATTTATATTTTGGCGATTTTTTCTTACAAAATAATTTAGCTACTTCACGGTGGATATAAATGGTTCCGTTTCCGTCCTCAACATGGAGATTGAGTGTTCGGTAACCTGAAGTAAGCGAGCCATTGAGTAATTTACCATCTTCATCGATAGATGTAGAATAACTGGCAGCCCGGCCCAGATTAGAAACTGCATATTTTTTTCTTAACTGTTTGTAACCGGAGAATTGCATTTGTTTCCAAACCTCACCGGGAATTTTTTTAATCATGTTAGGTTGATTTTAATGTTAAGTTGTAAAATTGATGATGAGTCAATCTGATTAAGGGTTGATGTGTTATAAATATAAATAAAATTTACACTACCCCGGCAAGATTTTTAAAAATTCTTCTTCATCAATGATTTTTATACCGGGAATTTTTTTTGCTTTTTCCAGTTTGCTTCCGGCATCTAAACCTGCAACAAGGTAATTGAGTTTACTGCTTACTCCGCTGAGCAGCTTGCCACCATTGCGTTCTACGCGTTCTTCGGCTTCCGTTCTTTTAAGTTTGGATAGTGTTCCGGTAAACAGGAAAGTTTGTCCGGCCAGGTTACCCTCAACGGGTAGCATTAGGGGCTTTTTGGTTTGTAAACCGGCAGCAGCCAATTGCTCCAGCATGGTAATATTATCCGGGTTATGAAAAAACGCATAGATGCTTTTCGATACTTTATCGCCAACATCTTCCATTTGCTGAAGTTCTTCTTCACTTAAATGCTGGAAGGCAAAGATGTCATCTACCTGCTGGGCCAGGGTTTTTGCAGTGGTGACGCCCACATAGCGGATACCCAGTGCATAAATCAGCCGGTGTAAGGGTTGATCCTTGCTGTTTTCAATGGCTTGTTTAAGGTTTTCAACCGATTTGGCACCAAACCCTTCTTTACCCAAAAGCTGGTTCGCCTCAAATTGATAGATGGAAGGTATATCTGTAATCAGTTTCATCTCATGGAATTTCCGCACATTGGCTTCTCCAAAACTTCGGATGTCCATGGCATCTTTACTCACAAAATGAATGATCCGTTCTAAAACCTGGGCCGGGCAGTTGATATTGATACATCGCCAAACCGATTCATTTTCGGGTTTATATAAGATGTCGCCGCAGGCAGGGCAATGGGTAGGGAACTGTATGGCTTTTTCATCACCGGTTCTTACTTCCGTCATACTCTTTACAATCTGGGGAATAACATCGCCACTGCGTTCAATCAGAATCTGGTCGCCGATCATCAGGTTTTTTTCACCGATATAAGCTTCATTATGTATAGAGATACTGCTTACCGTAACACCACCAACCTGTACAGGCTGTATTTTAGCAACAGGGGTTATGGCACCGGTACGGCCTACCTGAAACTGAACATCCAGCAACCTACTGCTGGCCTGACGTGCTTTAAATTTAAAAGCGATCGCCCATCTCGGGTGATGTGCCGTCATGCCCAACTGATCTTGTAAGGGAAGTTCATTTACTTTGATTACCATCCCATCTATTTCATAAGGAAGCTGATCACGTTTTTTTTCATAATCCTCTATAACTTCCTGAACCGCATCTATGCCTTTCACCACTTTCATTTCCTGAACCGGGGTTCTGAAACCCATATCCCATAACAGTTGAAGGATGCCACTATGGGTTTGCGGAATGGGTAATTGATTTGATTGTTGATCGGCGGTTTGGATATAACTCACATGGTAAAGGAAAGCTTCCAGGTTTCTGCGGGCAACCACTGCCGTATCTTTTATGCGCAACGAACCTGCGGAAGCATTGCGTGGATTGGCCAGGGGAGGCAAACCTTCTTCCATCAGCGATTCATTATATAAACGGAAATTATTTTTATTCATCAGCACTTCACCCCTGATTTCAATCTGCTGGATACCGTAATCAGAAAATGGGGCTGATAATGGAACTGATCTGATCTGTTTGATATTCGGGGTGATGTCATCCCCGGTTTCACCATCGCCTCGGGTGAGGCCGAGTTGCAGCAGGTCGTTTTCATACCTCAATGAAATACTGGCTCCATCAAATTTCGGCTCTACTGTGTATTCAGGCAATTCTTTCCCGGAACGTTCCCGCACTTTACGGTCCCAATCGTATAAGTCTTCTGCATTGTACGAATTTTCGAGAGAAAGCATCGGCACCAGATGTTGCACTTTGGGAAAATCTTTGATCATCCCGGCCCCTACGCGTTGGGTTGGTGAATCTTTACTGATCCATTCCGGGTGTGTTTTTTCAAAGTTTACCAGAAGTGTATACAGCCGGTCGTATTCTTCATCGGCGATCAGTGGGTCGTTCATCACATAATATCGGTATTCATGAAAACGGAGCAGATGCCTGAACGCTTCAAGGTTAGCTGTTGTAATAAAATTTGAGCCAGATTCCTGCAACCAGTTTAGGGTTTCGTGCTGAAGAATTTTTGCTTGTTCTGCTGTGTACATCATGCGATGGGGATTGTTTCAAAGTTATCATTTTGCTTGGTAATCTTTCTATACCAGTACCATTATAAACTACTCTTTTTTCATAGAATGGTTTTGATTGCTTTGGCCTACATTTGAAAAAAGCTTATTCATGTATTGTTTAAACGTATTTCTTCGAGGCAATAAAAAAATTCCCTTCATCTCATTGCCAGTTTTTTTGTGTTGTTTACTGGCATTCACCTCCTGCCAATCTAAAAAAAAGGTAGCCCTTATCGTTCACCATGCAAAAATCTATACCGTTGATTCCGCCTTCAGTTCTGCAGAAGCGATGGCTATTGAAAATGGAAAGTTACTGGCCATCGGATCGGATAAAGATATTATGGCCACTTATGTTTCCGATTCGATGCTGGATGCCGGTGGGAATGTTATTTTTCCGGGCTTTATAGATGCGCATTGCCATTTTACGGGGATGGCCACCGACCGATGGAAATGCGACCTAACAGGTACACGCTCTTTTTTGGAAGTGGTGGAGAAAATAAAAGCCTATGCCACAAACGCCCCGATGGAATGGATTTATGGCAGGGGATGGGATCAGAATGACTGGCCCGGGAAACAATATCCTGATAAGCATATACTCGATAGCTTATTTCCTAACCGACCGGTGTTCTTAAAACGGATCGACGGACATGCAGCCCTGGTTAATCAGAAAGCGCTGGATCTTGCGGGTGTTCATGCCGGCACTGCTATCAACGGAGGCAGTATTGAAATGAAAGATGGGAAGCTCACGGGTATCCTGATTGATAATGCCATGGATCTTGTAGATACCAAAATTCCGTTGATAAGTGATGTACTGGCTAAAAAATATTTCAATGAATTGCAGCAGCTATGCTTTGCCGTTGGCTTAACCGGAGTACACGATTGCGGGATCGGGGAGCATACCCTGGAAATGGTAGATGAGGAACAACAGGCCGGCCGGCTGAAGATGAAAATATTTGCTTTGCTTTCAGATAGTGCCCGGTATTATCCCACGTGGATCAAGCGTGGCGCGTACCGTACAGCAAGGCTGCATATGGGAGGTTTCAAACTTTATGCCGACGGGGCATTGGGTTCAAGAGGTGCCTGTTTGCTGCACGATTATAGCGACGAGCCGGGGTCGAAGGGCTTTCTGCTCAGCGATACAGCCTATTTCCGGTCGGTTACCCGTATGCTTGCCCAGTCGAACTTACAGTTGTGCACACATGCTATCGGTGATAGCGGCAACCGGCAGCTATTGAATATTTATGCCGAAGTGCTGAAAGGAAAAAACGACCGCCGCTGGCGCATCGAGCATGCACAGGTAGTGGATGCGAACGATTTTCATTTTTTCAAAGATTATTCCATCATTCCTTCTGTGCAACCCACTCACGCCACCAGCGATATGTACTGGGCTGAAGAGAGGCTTGGTCCTGAGCGTATCGGTAACGCTTACGCCTACCTGAGGTTATTACAGCAAAACCAATGGATGCCGCTGGGTACTGATTTTCCGGTTGAAGACATCAGTCCGTTCAAAACGTTTTATGCCGCTGTAATCCGGAAAGATGGCAAAGGTTTTCCCGGCAATGGTTTTCAAACGGCAGATGCATTGAGCCGGCAGCAAGCGATAATGGGGATGACCATCTGGGCAGCTAAAGCGGCATTTGAGGAAGAAGAGAAGGGGAGTTTGGAAAAGGGCAAATCGGCAGATTTTATCCTGCTGAACACCGACCTGATGAGTTGTAAACCGGAGCGTATTTTAGCAACGGAAGTATTGGCAACTTATATCAATGGTGAGAAAGTGTGGGGAAGAAAATGATATTTTTTTTTGCTGTGAGGTATAAGCATCCATTCTTTCTTGTCAGCAATGTCTCCGGAACGGGACATTGCGTATCAACTGTATTTTTAAACTTGTAACGACGATTCCATATAATTTACTTATACATGTGAAGAGATTGGGGAAGGAGACTCGTTTGGAAAGGATGGTTCGTGAGGACACGAACCAAGGCTTAGGAGCTTTAGTCTGTTTTTCAGAATTGTTCAGCTATTCATTTGTATGCAGACAAGAAAAGATTTTGGAATTTTTTCCTACTTTTGTTTAAAAATAAATTCAAATGCACATAAGGTATTTTTTTCTTCTTTTGATAGTTGGATTTCTCTCCTGTAAAAAAAACAGTCCAGACAATATTGCACCCGCTACCAGGGCAGACATCACCGGATTTGTAAACCTTTATGATGAAAATACTACGCTGTTAAACAATTCGGGCATGCAGGTAAGCGTTCAGGGGAGTTCACCTTCAATATCTGCCATTACAGATGCAAATGGTAAATTCATTTTATCGAATGTGCCTTTTGGCACTTACACGCTGGTTTACGAAAAAACCGGTTATGGAATATATAAAAAACCGGGAGTTGTACATTCTACAGATGGATCTCCAACATTCATCACCAACACAGCATCTCTTGGTAAGACATCTACAACAACCGTTACCAACCTTACTGCTTCTCAAAGCGGTTCTAATATTTTAATAGCCGCTACAACGAATCCGGCAGGCTCCCTGGGCAATACCAGATATATTCGTTATTTTTTGTCACCATCTGCAACCGTAAGTAAAGATAATTACAGCTATGTGTCAAGCGGATTTGTATCTCAGATAAATCCTTATCAGGCTACACTTACTTCTGCTAATTTAATCGCATGGGGTTTTACTAGTGGTCAAACCGTATTTGTAAAAGTGTATGGTGACGCTTTTTGGAGTAATGAATATCAGGACCCTACAACAGGGCAGAAGGTATTTCCCAATTTAAATGACACATCGGCCAACTCCGTATCATTTATAGTACCGTAGATTATTCATGTTGACCCGAAAAGCCATAAAGGGTGAAAAAATATCAGGTGGAAGTGGTAATAACACGAACTGTGTAAAGTGGTATGAAGTGCTTCACAGTAATGAATGGATTTGTTTTAAATCGCGTTAAATAAAAAATAAATGAGCAATATCCTATTTCAAGCTATTGACTGGTCTCAAATTGAAAAGGTAGCGTATAAAGGAGAAACAGGCACAGCATTCTGGCAGACAATTCAATTCAGTGGACTTCGAATTCGATTGGTAGAGTATTCCAAAGACTATATGGCTGACCATTGGTGTCAAAAAGGTCATATAGTTCATTGTTTAGAGGGATCTTTTGTTAGCGAACTCACAACTGGTGACAATTATATGCTAAGTAAAGGAATGACTTATATTGTATCAGACGACCTTAGTTCGCACCGTTCAGTTTCGGTAAATGGAGTTAAATTACTTATTATTGATGGAGACTTTTTAAAAAGTAAATAATACCAATGTGATTTATATAATATGCCAATATTTTATAAATCTTATCCCGAATGCTTTCGGGAGTCAATGCCGATGGTATCAAACAAATAGTACAATGAGGCGATAGCCGATATTGGACT
>Ga0164292_10002836_pt1 | contig 14122 bp, 9 predicted proteins | sample GEODES117metaG_FD_111486 | JGI IMG/M metagenome (GOLD analysis project Ga0164292, IMG submission 111486) | Eutrophic lake water microbial communities from Lake Mendota, Wisconsin, USA - GEODES117 metaG | ecosystem: Environmental > Aquatic > Freshwater > Lake | place: USA: Lake Mendota, Wisconsin... | reverse complement strand
GTTTTTTGCTTCACAGACCAACGTTAAAGCGGTGTATGGGTATGAGCCACTGCCCGATACTTACTTGCAGGCTAAACACAATTTTTCAATCAATCCGTCTATATCCTCCAAAATAAACCCGGTGCTTTCCGGTATCAGTGATTATGATGGGAAGATCAGGGTGCCCGCTGCGGTGTCAGGCTCGGCTGTTTTTTCCACCGATCCAACTTTCATTGCTGCCCATGGAATGAACTCCGGTCCTGAGGTTGAAGTCGATATCATTCACATCCGGGGCGTGTTTGAAAGTATTCGAAACGGTTTTCCCGGAACGAGGGTTCTGCTGAAGCTCGACTGTGAAGGTGAGGAATACCGGATCATGGCGTATTTATCCCAAAACGGTATGATGGACATGATTTCCGTTGTGGCCCTCGAATGGCACGTGAAAGGGTACGAGACTTTATGCGACATCCTGAAAACGCATCATTTTTCCATATTCAACCTCGGGCGCAAAGACATTGATCCGCCTGTGGGTATGATCTATGCGTTTAACATGAAAACCAATGCTGATGCGTAATCTGGTCCGAAAGATCCTGAACAGGTATGGGTATGATATCGTTAAACTTCCTCCGCAGATCGGTGCCGATGAACGAAAGGACCTGAAAAAACTCTTTAGCCGCATCTATCATGAGAATATGTGGGGCGGGGTGAAAGGTGAATTTAATTCCGGACCAGGCTCTGATGATTTTGTGGGTACGGCCTATGCAAATCTCATCAAGGCGTATGTACAACAGCACAACATCAAGTCAGTAGTGGATATCGGGTGCGGGGATTTCCGGATCGCCCGCCAATTCATAACCGATGAAATAGATTACACAGGGATCGATGTAGTGCCTTCGCTGATCGAAAATAACCAGCGCCTGTTCGGCAAGTCAAACATACGTTTCCTCAATATCGATGCAACCCAGGAAGCCATTCCCGATGCAGAGCTTTGCACCATCCGCCAGGTATTACAGCATCTTTCAAATGATCATATCCGTTCCATCCTGACAAAGTGTAAAAAGTATCCTCACCTGATCGTGTCTGAACATGTGCTGACGGGAGAGGCTGTGACGCCGAACCTCAACATGCAGGCCGACTGGAATACGCGGATCGAAATGAATTCCTGTGTGATGCTTGACGAACCTCCATACAGCGTTAAAACAGAGCTGTTGCTGGAAGTAGATCCCTTGTTCCATAATCATCCCAATTCCAGGATCAGAACATCAAGGGTTTTTCTATGATCCCCAATATCTTCCATTTTGTTTTTGGGATGAAGCCCGATTTCGGCGGGAAACCTTTTAATATGGTCCACTACCTTGCTGTCCGATCTGCAGCGGAATTGAACAAGCCAGACCGGATGTACCTCCACTTCCAGTATGAACCCCGCGGAGAATGGTTCGAGAAAGCGAAACCATACCTTACCCTGAATAAGATCACGGCACCCACTTCGATTCATGGCAACCCGCTCCTTCACGTTGCCCATCAGGCCGATATCGTTCGGCTGAATATGTTGAAGGAACACGGGGGCATTTACCTGGATCTGGATACCATCTCAAAAAAGCCACTTACGAGTCTGTTGGCGCATGATTTCCTTATTGCAAAAGAATTCAAGCCACCGGTGTATTACACCCGTTGGGATCGGGTGAAAAATGCGGTCAGGCAGTTCAGGTTAGCTCCACTCACGGAAACACAAAAGGTCTACGGCCTTTGTAACGCCGTGATGCTGTCTACCCCCGGAAGCCGGTTTGTAGAGATGTGGCTCGATAACTACGTTACCTTCAGGTCAAGGGGGAAAGACGAATTCTGGGTTGAACATTCTGTTAAAGTGCCCTATGAGCTGGCTCAAAAACATCCTGATCTGTTGACCATATTGGAACCCGAGGCCTTTCATTATCCCGCCTACGATCCCAAAGGCCTTGCCTGGTTGTTTGAAAAAACAAACGATTACCAGGATGCTTATCTCCATCATCTCTGGGAAACCAATGCATGGAACTACATCTCTGCCTTAACGCCGGAGATCGTAAAGGACAAAGACACCACCTACAACATCATTGCGCGACAGTACCTGGCATAAAAAAATCCTTTCCGGGAAAGGATTTCAGTATAGAGGCAAACGGCGATTAAGCCATGTGCGATTCGATCTTTTTTACAAAATTGCCTTTGGGCTGTGCGCCGACTAATTTGTCTACCACCTTACCATCTTTGATAAAGAGGATGGCAGGAATGCTGGTAATGCCATAGTTCATGGAGAGCTGTGGATTATGGTCCACGTTTACCTTTCCAACGTTTACTTTACCGTCGTAGTCCTTAGACAGCTCTTCAATGATTGGCCCGATCGCGCGGCAGGGACCGCACCATTCAGCCCAAAAATCAATGACGGTTAGTTTATCTGAACTGATCACTTCTGTTTGAAAGTTAGCATCTGTGAATTCTTTTGCCATGATATACTTTGGTTTAGATTTTTACTGAGTTGCAAATTTAGGCCCATTTCCCGAACTATGATGTATTGACATTAATTACTGTTTGACGTGATTACATTAATGTCAATATAAGGATGGTCCATCAGGAAAGCCGACAATTCGTCATTCATCTCGAAGCCCTTTGCCATCGATACCATGGTCACATGCCAGTTCTGTTTCGGTTCATAAACAACCAGTTTCATTCTGGAGTTCCCGGGATGTTTTTTTATATTCAAGGCGAGGAAGTTTACAATATCTATTTTAAGTAACTCGCCCATAATGCTCATTTCCAGTCCTTTAGTCATTGATTTTTTGATCGTTTCGAGCAGGCAGATCTCCATCACCCGGAAATTCCATTCATTCCTTTTCTCCCATTTTTCAAACTTGCCGGTTACATACAGGCAAGTGCCCGTTTCGAAATAGTTGATGTATTTCATGTATACCTCTCCAAACAGCGTCAGCTCGGTATTACCGGAAAAATCTTCGAGGGACAATACGCCATACTTCTTTCCTTTTTGCGAGATCCGGTGCTGTGCGCCCGTCACCAGGCAGGCAAGCCTGATGGTCTGATTCGGGTGGGGATGAAGATCCACCGTTTGCTTGAATTCGTTATACTCAAATATAGGCATCACGCCATAGTAGGTATTTTCAAACCTAAAATGGTCAAGGGGGTGTCCACTGATGAAGATGCCGGTTACGTCTTTTTCGTGGTCCAGCAGTTCTGTTAAACTCCAGGGCCTGCAATCCGGTATTTTGGGGGGTGGGATCTGCATCACCGGCAGGTCACCGAATAATGTATTACTGACGTTTTGGGTCTGTGCCTGCCAGACGTTACCAAACTTAATGATCTTCTCCAGCCCTGTTGAATTGTCGCCTTCGGGCATGTGAAAATATTGGGCACGGTGCATTTCGGGGAAGCAGTCAAATGCCCCCGAATAAGCCAGGCATTCCAGCGATTTCTTGTTTACGGTCCGTTGGTTCACTCTTTTTACCAGGTCAAAAATATTGTTGAACGATCCTTTTTTGGCCCTTTCCTCAATCAGGGTCTCCACCGCAGCTTCTCCAACTCCTTTCAAACCACCTAAACCGATCCTGATCTCGCCCTTCAGATTCACAGCGAATCCTTTGCCGGATTCATTGATATCCGGCCCAAGTACCTTTAGCCCCATCCGCTTACACTCTTCCATGAAGAAGGTCAGCTTCTCGATGCTGCCGGCATGATTCAGTACACTGGCCATGTAATCTGCCGGATAGTGAGCCTTCATGTAGGCGGTCTGGTAGGCAACAAAGGCATAGCAGGTAGAGTGGGATTTATTGAATGCGTACTGGGCAAACGATTCCCAGTCGGTCCAGATTTTTTCCAGTTTATCAGCCGCAAATCCCTTGGCCGTTGCTCCCTTGATAAAACTCCCCTTCATTTTATCGAGGATGGATTTTTGCTTTTTACCCATGGCCTTTCGGAGCACATCTGCCTCACCTTTGCTGAAACCGCCCAGTTTCTGGGCCAGCAACATCACCTGTTCCTGATACACCGTGATACCATACGTGTCTTTCAAATATTCTTCCATTTCAGGAAGGTCATAGCTGATCTCTTCACGCCCATGTTTACGGTCGACGAAGTTGGGGATGTAAGACATGGGCCCGGGTCTGTACAGGGCGTTCATCGCAATCAGATCGTCAAACTTATCCGGCTTTAGTATCCGGAGGTATTTCTGCATACCCGGACTTTCAAACTGGAACGTACCGATGGTCTCGCCGCGCTGATACAGTTGAAATGTTTTTTCGTCGTTCAACGGTATACTATCAATATCCAGTTCTATTCGGTGGTTTTGGCGAATCAGGGAGAGGCAGGTTTTGATGATGGTTAGGGTTTTTAATCCCAAAAAGTCCATCTTGATAACGCCGGCGTCTTCGATCACGCTGCCCTCGATCTGTGTTACCCAAAGATCAGAGTCTTTGGCTGTACATACCGGTAGAAGTTCAGTAAGGTCCCTCGGCGCAATGATGATACCCGCCGCATGGATACCGGTATTCCGGACTGATCCTTCCAGGATCTCGGCCTCATGAAGGATCTGCGCCCTCAGGTCATCGCCCTGGTAGATCTCTCTGAGTTTCTTGACCATCTCGATCTCGTCACCCGAAAGACCTTCCTTCTCGGCCAGGCTTTTTTCGCCGGCCAGGTTGGCATGCAGTACCCTTTTCAGTTCGATGCCGGGTTTTTCCGGGATCAGTTTGGCCATGGCATTGGACTCTGGCAAGGGCAGATCCATCACCCTGGCTACGTCTTTTATGCTCATTTTGGCGGCCATCGTACCATAGGTCACGATCTGGGCCACCTGGTTCTTGCCGTATTTCTCCACTACATAGTCGATCACCTTCTGGCGACCATCATCGTCAAAATCCGTGTCGATATCGGGCATGCTCTTACGGTCCGGGTTCAGGAATCGCTCAAACAGGAGATTGTATTTAATGGGGTCGATATTGGTAATGCCGATGCAGTAGGCCACCACGCTTCCTGCCGCGGAGCCGCGGCCTGGTCCTACGAATACGCCCATATCGCGGCCCGCCTTGATGAAGTCCGACACGATCAGGAAGTATCCCGCGAAACCCATGGTGCGGATCGTGAACAGTTCGAAGCGAAGGCGCTCATCTATTTCCGGCGTGATCTCATCGTACCTTTTCTTTGCACCCTCCCAGGTCAGGTGTTCCAGATATTCGTCCTGCGTCTCAAAATTGGGCGGCACCTTGAAGTGGGGCAGGAGGATGTCCCGTTTCAGGTCCAGCACCTCCACTTTTGAAACGATCTCGTTGGTGTTATCGATCGCTTCCGGCAGGTCCTTGAATACTTCTTTCATCTCGTCAGAAGTCTTCAAATAGAACTGATCGTTCGGAAAAGCGAACCTCTTGTTCTTCATCAGCACATCATCGTCCGTAAACTCTCTCAGCGCTGGCGTGGCCTGTTTCTCGTTGGTGTTGATACAAAGCAGTATATCATGTGCGTTAAAATCCGACTGGTTCACATAATGTGAATCGTTGGATGCGATCACCTTGACGTTGTATTTTTCGGCGAACTTTAGCAGCACTTCATTCACTTTGTCCTGTTCCGCCATGCCATGGCGCTGGATCTCCACGTAATAATCTTCCTGGAAAATATTGAGCCACCACTTGAATTCATTTTCGGCTTCTTCAATGCCTTTGCGGATGATCATCTGGGGCACCATGGCACCCAGGCAGCAGGTAGTGGCGATGAGGCCCTCATGGTATTTATGGATGAGTTCCTTATCGATCCGCGGGTATTTTGAATACAGCCCTTCTATATAACCTAGCGAAGTCAGTTTTACGAGGTTACGGTAACCTGTTTCATTTTTTGCTAACAGTATCTGGTGATGTCTGGGATCTTTTTCTTCCTTTGTAAACGTTTTACGGTGACGGTTATCGGTGATATAGAATTCGCATCCCACGATCGGTTTTACCTTGAGCGGACTCTTTGGGTCAGCCGGGTCCACCCGGTACTTCTGGGCCTCCGAAACGAATTTGAAAACGCCGAACATGTTCCCGTGATCCGAAATGGCAAGCCCTGGCATGTTGTCTGCCGCCGCTTTCTTGAAGAGCGACTCAATGCTGGCGGCTCCGTCCAGCAGGGAGTATTGGGTATGGACGTGGAGATGGGAAAATTTCGACATGTTTCAATTATGGTCTGGTCTTCGGGGAAGACGGACAAATTTCGGAAAACGGTCTTCAAATTTTCCACTTAAATTTGCACAACTTGTACATCCTCAGGATATATGGCCCCTTTTTGCTGTCTGCTTTTCTGATGCTCAGTGGCTGCAAGGCTTTCAAGCCCCTGCAATCCCCTGCCAGAAGCAGCCAGTCGCAAAGTCAAAGCCCATTCTTAGACGATATTAAGGTAAATGCAGATGGCTCCAGCGAGAAAATGGACGATAAAATGCCTGCGCTGGTGGACAACTACAATGCCCCCATGAGTTTTAATACCGGGATGACCATCAATGAGGCCGCTTCGCTACAGTTTCGATATTCAATCCGGTTGAATACCGAGGTTGAGTATTTAGCCAATCTATCTTTATACCGTGTCATTGATGAATGGTGGGGAACCCCATATAAAATTGGCGGAATTACCAAAAAAGGAGTGGACTGTTCAGCTTTTGTGCAAAATTTGATGACCGTAGTTTATGAGGAATCACTGCCCAGAACGGCGCATGAGCAAAAAGCCTTTTGCAGGGAGGTTGGTAAGGATGAACTCAAAGAAGGCGATCTGGTTTTCTTCAATACCCGGGGTGGCGTTTCTCATGTGGGCGTTTACCTTCATAACAATAGATTTGTGCACGCCTCTTCCTCGGGCGGGGTAACCATCAGCGACCTAGCTGAGCCGTACTGGCAAAAAAGATTCATCGGCGCCGGCAGGCCGGGTAATGACTAGCCTATGCCGTACCGGGTATTTTTTTTGATGTTGCTCGCATCCTGTGTTTCCAGGGAAAGCAGGGACAACAAAGTGTTTCGTTACAATCAACCGGAGGGCCTTACTACCCTGGATCCCGCATTCGCTAAAAGCCAGGCGGTGAACTGGGCTACCCATCAGGTCTATAATTCGCTGGTGGATATTGACAACAACCTTCGTATCGTTCCTGCACTGGCCGAAAGATGGGCCATTTCAGAAGACGGTCTTACCTATACCTTCATCCTTCGGCGTGACGTCTACTTTCACAATAACCCGGCCTTCCCAAAAGGAAAGGGCAGGCTGATGAAAGCCAGTGATGTGGTTTATAGCTTGGGCCGGATCATAGACAGATCAGTGGCTAGTCCGGGTGCCTGGATTTTCAACGGCCGTGTCGATTCCCTGCAACCGTTCACCGCCTTGAACGATTCTGTTTTTCAACTCAAACTGATCAGGCCTTTTCCGCCCATACTTGGTATCCTCAGTATGAAATACTGCTCCATTGTGGCAAGGGAAGCGGTGGCATTTTTCGGAAATGATTTTCGAAGGAACCCATGCGGTACCGGCCCTTTTTATTTTAATCAATGGGAAGAAGGGCAGGCCCTGATCCTGCACCGAAACCCCGTCTATTTTGAACGGGATGAGAAAGGGGCACGACTACCATATTTTGATGCTGTGAAAATTTCTTTCCTGGATAATAAGGCTACCGAGTTCATGGAATTCCAACAGGGCAGACTGGATTTTGTCAACGATATAGAAGCCAGTTTCAAAGACGAAGTACTGACCAAGAAAGGGGAATTGAAGATGGACTGGGAGGGTAAGATCGTGTTGAACAAACATCCCTATCTGAACACCGAATATCTTGGGATCCTGTTCGATCAGAATAATGATTTGGTCAGGAATTCAGCCTTGAAAGAAAAGAAGATCCGGCAGGCGATGAACCACGCAGTGGACAGGAAGAAAATGATGATGTATTTGCGAAACTCCATTGGTACGGCTGCGGAATCAGGGTTTATCCCGGCAGGCCTGCCAAGCTTTGATTCCAGCATCGTGAAAGGTTATCATTACGATCCGGATAGGGCGAGAGCCCTGCTGAAAGAAGCCGGGTATGAACAGTACCAGGGCCGTATTACACTAAAGACAGTACCCGTGTATGCAGAACTAGGAGCCTTTGTAGCGAAACAGCTGGAAGAAATTGGAATGCGCGTCAATGTAGAGACCGTGCAAAGGGCTACCCTGCTGGAAGAGATCGCTAAATCCAGGGCTTTGTTTTTCAGGGGCAGCTGGATCGCAGATTATCCCGATGCAGAAAATTACCTCAGTGTTTTTTATGGTAAGAATCCTGCACCGCCAAATTATACCCGATATAAAAATCCCGAGTTCGATAAGCTTTACGAGGCTGCGCTACTGGAAACACGCGATTCAGTCCGTTATGAGCTATACCGGAAAATGGATCAGATGGTGATGGATGATGCGCCTGTTATCCCGCTCTGGTACGATATGGCTATTCACCTTGTTCAAACAAACATAACGGGATTCAAGCCAAATGCGCTGAACTTGCTGGAACTTCGAAGGGCCGGTAAGAATAATTAACGCTGTTACTGCTTCAGTTTTTTTCCAAAAGCCTTTTCAAATTTTTCAAGCTTAGGCCTGATCACAAAATAACAATAGGGTTGGTTGGGATTGTTCTTGAAATAATTCTGGTGGTAATCTTCAGCAGGGTAGTAGTTCTTTAATGGCTCCACTGCGGTAACGATGGGTTTGTCAAAAGCACCTGCTTTGTCCAGCGCTTCCTTATAATGCTGCGCTTTCAATTTTTGGTCATCGTTGTGGTAGAAGACCACACTACGATACTGTGGACCTGCATCATTGCCCTGCCTGTTCAGGGTGGTGGGATCATGGGTTTGCCAAAATACTTCGAGCAGTTCATCATAGGTGATCTTAGACGGATCAAAAACGATCCGGCATACTTCTGCGTGTCCTGTGGTTTTCTCACAAACCTCCTCATAGGTTGGATTCTCCACGTGTCCGCCGCTATATCCGCTGGAAACGCTGACTACACCATTCAATTGTTGAAAAACAGCTTCTGTGCACCAGAAGCATCCATTGCCAAACGTTGCTGTATCGGAATTCATGTTATGCGATGTGTAAATAGGTTCAAAGTTCGCCTGGGCATTGGGAGACTGCCGCTGCGCGCAAGATATTAAAACCAGAACAGGAAGTAAGACAAGCGTAAAGTTGACCTTCATATTTTGATTTAGGTGGACAACAAATGTCAATTATCCTAGGTGATAAACAATGGAGATTGAGTTAATGGTTGGGCGGGGGCTAAACTTTAAGGAGTCGTTAACATAACCGGCTTTCACAGGAACTTTCTGGTCCTGAGCTATATTTGCATAAAAAAGGATTGAAGTTATTTCCGCAAACGGCTGATTTACAGCTGGAATTCGATAAAGTGAAGCAGATCGTGATGGAGTACTGTTCCTCCCAGCTGGGTAAGCTACGGGCTGGGGAAATGCGTATTCATACCAGGAAGGACTATATCGAAACAGAGCTTTCCCAAACAAACGAGTACCTCATGCTGATACGTGGGGGGCAGTTCTTCCCGAATAACCACACCCTCAATCTGGCTCGTGAACTCAAACTACTAGGCATATCAGGCGCGATGCTGCTTGGGGAGGATTTTGTGCAGATCAGAAAACTCGCAGAAACCCTGCAACAACTTTTTCGCTGGTTTGACGCGGAAAGAACCTCGAGCTATCCGTTCCTCTACAAGGTGCTGGGCGACTCTTACTATGAAAAAGCAATCATTAAAAGCATCGATGAGGTATTAGATGAATCCGGCGCCGTGTTGGATAAGGCCTCTGGAGATCTGGCGCGGATCAGGATGAGTCTTTTCCGAAAAAGAAATGAACTGCGGCGAATGTTCGAGAAGATCATTCAGCGGCTTAATAAAGCCGGATACGCTGCCGATATTGATGAGGCTTTCCTGAATGGAAGACGGGTAGTTGCGGTTCAGGCAGAGTTTAAAAGACAGGTCAAGGGTATTTACCACGGCGAGAGCGATACACGCCGCACTACATTCATTGAACCGGAAGAAACCATTGAGCTAAATAATGATATTTTTTCCCTGGAAACAGAGGAGAGCCGTGAAGTATATCGCATCCTCCGTGAGCTCACCAGGAATCTTTCCGGTTATGCGTCTTTGTTAGTAGGGTGGCACGCCATACTGGGCGAATATGATTTTATAGAAGGGAAGGCGAAGCTTGCAGCCGACATAAACGGTGTTTATCCGGAACTTGCAGATAAATCCTGCATTGACCTGGTGAAAGCATACCATCCTCTACTTTTACTCTACAACAGAAAATTGGGAAAGCCAACCATACCGGTTTCGCTTACGCTCGATGAGAAAAGCAGGATACTGGTGATATCGGGTCCAAATGCGGGTGGTAAAACGGTCACCATGAAAACCGTTGGGCTTTTGCAAATGATGGTTCAATCAGGACTGCTTGTACCGGTTGCACCTGGAACCACCTTCGGTATTTTTAAACAGCTGATGATCCATATCGGCGATACCCAAAGTCTGGAGTTTGAACTCTCCACCTACAGTTCGCACCTTAAGCACATGAAGCATTTCATGGAGAATGCAAATGGCCGCACACTATTCTTCATCGATGAACTGGGAAGCGGTAGCGATCCTAATCTGGGTGGCGCTTTTGCGGAGGTGATCCTGGATGAGCTTCTGCGTAAACATTCTTACGGAATTGTAACCACCCACTATTTGAATCTGAAAGTGATGGCCGGAAAAACGTCGGGGATCGTGAATGGCGCCATGGCTTTTGATGAGCAGAACCTGCAGCCCATGTACCAGCTGATCCTGGGTAAACCCGGCAGTTCCTACACCTTCTCCATTGCAGAACGAATTGGTCTTGAAAAAAGACTGATCGACAGGGCTCGAAAACTGGTGGATGAAGACCATTTCAGTCTTGATAAACTGCTGAACAGAACCGAGCAGGACCTTAGGCAGATCGAGGAGAAAGAAAAGGAACTCCACAAATTACTCCGGCATAACGAGAAACTGAAGAAGGATCTCGAGATCCAGCTCGATAAAGAAAAGCACAGGCAGCAAGTGGAAATGCTCAGGGAGCAGAACAGGGTTTCAGAGGAGCGGATCAAGTACTTGCGCGATATGGAACGCAAACTCAAGCAGGTGGTGTTCGACTGGCGCAAGGCGGAGTCACAGGAAGACAAGCGCGAACTGATGAAGCAATTGCATTCGTTGTTGTTCGCGCAAAAACAACAGCAGGTTACCGATAAAAAAAGGAGAAAATTAAATGCCCGCTGGATCGAAGTGGGTGGAAATGTTAAGGTGGGAGACCTCGCTCTCATGTTGCAAAATAACCAGGTGGGTAACATTAAAGAGGTAAGGGGTAAGAAAGCGATCGTACAACTCGGGCTGATCCAGATCACGGTAGAAACGGCAGACCTGGTGGTGGTAAAGGAAAGGGAAGAAGGCGTTGCTTAGTCGGGAATAATTCTGTTCATGTTCATCACGGATGTAAGATCAGCCTGCCCGATACCATTTTTTCTATATCTTTTCTATTCATGAGTTCTGGCCTTTTTCCACCTTCCGCGAACATAGCAGCCTGATCCTTGTAATGCTTGCTCATGAAATAACCGGATTGACCTGTAGGGTTCACACTGTATGCCCTTTCCGGGTTTCCAAAGTCGATGATCCGTCGTAAGGCAGGACCAGCCCTTACTGGATACTTCCCTGAAGAGTCAATGCGGAATTCCAGGTTGTTCAAGGTCTCCCTTCCACCGGGAACCGGAATGGGGCCAACGTTGAAATATTTACCTATCAAGGGTATGATACCCAGCGGATGTTTATGCTCCAATGTATGTACTTTCTTCCATGCCCAGCCTTTTCTATCTTCCCCCATTTGTGTCACAAGCCAGTTGCTGGCCTCGTTCAAAGACCTGGTCAGGATCTGGCTCCGAGTTTCTTTTATTGTTGTGCCGGTAACGTCCCACCATGAAGATGCATCGTTCATTAGTAAGGCTGCGGCGTTTCTTCTAAAACTCAGGGTGTATTGCAATTTTTCGGATGTTTCTTTGCCGAGTTCATCATGTAAAGTATTCTGATACACGTGGTATAGAAATCGATAATAGATAGTAGGTTCAATGTCTTCCAGATCATGGCTGCCGTCCCATTTCATTAACAATTCATAATCCCGTTTTGCATCGGGCGTCAATACATTCATTTCCATTACCGGCAATACAGCCTTTAAAAGCCTGCTATAGGAAGTTGCCTTAACATCGTTGATCATTGCCCGGCTATCCTCTTCTGTCCAGTCGTTCTTACTGCTGTATAATATTTCTTCAATTCTTTCCGCGCGGTCGGAAGGGACATAATATCCTGCCACCAGTCCCGTGCCCATGTCGGCAGGTTGATTATTGGCCGTATATATAACCCCGCGTTCCGGATTCAAAATCTGCGGGTTTTGTGAAAAATCGAGCCAGCCAATAGGATCATCAGCTCCGGTGGATCCATCAAGTATGATCTGGGGGTCAACATGCACCGGTCTTACAGGTAATCTGCCTGCGGCCCACCAGGCGATATTCCCTCCCGTGTCTCCCCACATAAAGTTAAGCCCGGGCGATGTGAGCGGCGCAACTGCCCGCCCTGCATCAGCAGCATTTTTTGCGCGACACAGGTTATAAAAAACGCTAGCGTGCTGCGACGGAAACTGATGATAAACCCACCAGAGCGCGATCGGCTCTTTGATATCCCTTGTTTCTTTCAATACTTCATTCATTAAATATCCGTGCCTTGATCTCTTTACATTCAATACAACATCCGGCGCGTCTTTTACTTTGATGATTTCCGGGCGGATTTTCAAGTCTTCCCAATGGTCTTTGTACCATACCTGCCCGGGGTTATCTGGATGTAGTTTTTCTCGGTACAGGTCGGCATCATCATTTTCAAACATGGTTATACCCCAGCCGCCATGCAGATTATGGCCCAGGGCAGGGAAGGGCACCCCGGCAAGAAAGCTGCCGTAGATGTTCAGGTCCGGACATTCCAAATGTGCCTCGTACCACACAGAGGGTTGAGCAAATTCAATATGGGTATCGTTGGAAAGCAGGGGTTTTCCCGATTTGGTTTTTTTTCCCGAGATCACCCACCCATTTGATCCATAGAATGGCGGAAAGGGCAGGTCATTTTCGAGTGAAGACACAAATGCGGATAATTGCCCCAGTACTTTCAATGTACTGTCGGATCCCCCTGCATTCACCGGGATCCTATGTGAACTGTCCGGCCATTGGGAAAGCACATCATCGTAATAAGATTTACCGAGTTTGCTATAAATTAAACTGGCAATGCTTTCAGTTTTAAAGGCGCCAACAAAAGTGTAACCCATGTATCCGGTAATGATCTCCATGTCTTCCAGGGTAAATGGGGTTTTAGGAATTCCGGCAATGGTGAATTCGATGGGAGTCTTTCCGGTGCTGATAAAATGATTGACCCCATTCACATAGGCTTTAGCGGCCTTTACAAGTGGAGCGTTATCATCCTTATACATCGAGTCGATAGTCCATTTGGCCTGCTGCCTGAAGCTGAGGGTTCTGAAAAACTTATCCGAATCGAGCGCTTTTTCCCCAAATAATTCTGATAGCCTTCCATCTGCCAACCTACGCAGGATCTCCATCTGAAACAAACGGTCCTGCGCGTGCACATACCCAAATGCATACATAAGGTCCTCCTCATTCGATGCATAGATATGGGGAATGCCATAGTTGTCGTACAACACTTCTACTTTGTCTTTCAAACCCGGCAACTTCGATACTGCATTGCGATCGGGATGTAAGTACTCCAGGTAAATAAATATTCCTCCAATGACCAGCAATGCCAGTGCAACAACAGAGATCAGTAATCTTTTGAGGAACTTCATAAATGGTGAAATAGGTATTGAAAATAGGGAAATAATATGATTCAGCTTTGCCAACTTGTCCGTTCAGCGCTGGGGATTTGTGCTGATATTATTGATTAGTCAACAATAGCTATGGGTCGTATTCTGCTTGCCTTATCTTTCGGTTTTAACCTGTTGTCCTGCACACCTGAAGTGGATCGTGGAGGTCAGGACCTGGAGTGGCGGCGTTATGGTAATGAAGGCAATAAAAGGTATTC
>Ga0164292_10002835_pt1 | contig 14133 bp, 16 predicted proteins | sample GEODES117metaG_FD_111486 | JGI IMG/M metagenome (GOLD analysis project Ga0164292, IMG submission 111486) | Eutrophic lake water microbial communities from Lake Mendota, Wisconsin, USA - GEODES117 metaG | ecosystem: Environmental > Aquatic > Freshwater > Lake | place: USA: Lake Mendota... | reverse complement strand
GGCCTCGATCCCGGCCGACGAGGACATCCGCAGGAAAAGTGCCAACTATCACATCATTGGCCGCCCCGGCGACCGCTGGGGTCCGATGTTCGAGGAACTCGTACAGAATGTGGGCGACTCCAAGCCGATGCGGCCGGCACCGATGACCTCCGATGGTTTGCTTGGCCTGTTCTCTGCCGACACCACAGGTCGCGATTACGTGCTTCAGCCAGCCTCTCTTGCCGACATGTGCGGTGGTGTTGTGCTTGAAAAGCAGACCCTCGAAGTCGTCTACGACGAAGCCTGAGGTCGACGGATATGGTCACGCTGATCAATAATCTTGACAAGCCACTCAAGCCCGCCGCTGTCGAGGTGACTCCGGTCAAGGCTGTTCCGTCACCGGCCGAAATCACGGCGGCTACACAAAGCGTGGCCAAGGCCGAGGCGCTGGGAAATGGCTGCCATGCCGGGCGTGACCAGATGCGACAAGCGGCGATTGCCGCCGGCGCAAGCGATACACTGGAGCGCTATGCTGCCGACTATCCGGTCGGCCCGCACGATCAGCCGCAGAGCATGTGCCCGGCCTTCGGCTCCCTGCGCGTCGGCCTTCGCATGCGCCGTACTGCCACTGTCCTTTCGGGCTCCGCCTGCTGTGTCTATGGCCTGACGTTCACCTCGCACTTTTATGGTGCGAAACGTACAGTCGGTTATGTGCCGTTCAACTCCGAGACACTGGTCACCGGCAAGCTCTTCGAAGATATCCGCGAGGCGGTGCATCTGCTGGCCGATCCGCACCAGTACGACACCATCGTGGTGATCAACCTGTGCGTGCCGAGCGCTTCGGGTGTGCCGTTGCGGCTCTTGCCCGACACCATCGACGGCGTGCGCATCATCGGCATCGACGTGCCTGGCTTTGGCGTGCCGACCCATGCCGAAGCAAAAGACATCCTGGCCGGTGCGATGCTCAATTTCGCCCGCAAGGAAGCCGAGGCCGGCCCGGTGATGGCCCCGCGCGGTGGCCGCAATGACAAGCGCACAGTGACGCTGCTTGGCGAGATGTTCCCGGCTGATCCGGTCGGCATCGGCATGATGCTGGGGGCGCTTGGGCTGGCCGCCGGCCCCGTCGTCCCCACTCGCGAATGGCGCGAACTCTACGCCGCGCTCGATTGCGCGGCGGTTGCTGCGATCCATCCGTTCTACACTGCCTCTGTCCGCGAGTTTGAGATCGCCGGCCGTCCCATCATTGGCTCCGCCCCTGTCGGCCATGACGGCACCGCTGCCTGGCTCGACGCCATCGGTGAGGTCTGTGAGGTTTCAAAAGCGACCGTGCAGGCCGCAAAGGACCAGTTCCTTCCGATGATCAAGGGCGCTCTCGCCGCAAAGCCGATCAACGGCAAGATCACAGTTTCAGGCTATGAAGGCTCGGAATTGCTGGTGGCGCGCCTGTTGGTCGAAAGCGGTGCGAATGTGCCTTATGTCGGCACGGCCTGCCCGCGCACGCGCTGGTCCGACCCGGACCGCGAATGGCTCGAGGCGCGCGGCGTCCACATCCAGTTCCGCGCTTCGCTGGAGAACGATCTGGCGGCGGTCGATTTCCACGATCCTGATCTGGCCATCGGCACGACGCCAGTGGTGCAGCACGCCAAGTCACGCGGCCTGCCATCGCTTTACTTCACCAACCTGATTTCCGCCCGGCCCCTGATGGGTGTGGCTGGTGCTGGCTCGTTGGCAACCGTGGTCAATGCGGCCATGGGCAACAAGGACCGCATGGATGTGATGAAGGAGTTTTTCGACGGCGTGGGTGAGGGTTTCTCCGCCGGCATCTGGTCCGACACGCCGCGCGACCGCCCGGAATTCCGCAAGAAGCAACTCGCCAAGCTCGGCAAGACCGACATGGGCATGTCAGGGGAGATCCTCTGATGCTGGTGCTCGATCACGACAGGGCAGGCGGTTACTGGGGCGCTGTCTATGTCTTTTGCGCGGTGAAGGGCCTTCAGGTCATCATTGACGGCCCGGTGGGTTGTGAAAACCTGCCCGTCACCTCGGTGCTGCACTACACTGATGCCCTGCCGCCGCATGAGCTGCCCATCGTTGTCACGGGGCTCGGCGAGGAAGAACTCGGCCAGCACGGCACCGAAGGTGCCATGAAGCGTGCTCACAAGACGCTTGATCCCGGCCAGCCTTCAGTGGTCGTCACTGGTTCCATCGCCGAGATGATCGGCGGTGGCGTCACGCCGGAAGGCACCAACATCCTTCGCTTTCTGCCGCGCACCATCGACGAGGACCAGTGGCAATGCGCCAACCGGGCCATGGCCTGGCTCTGGAAGCAGTTCGGCCCGAAGAAGACCCCTGCGCTCAAACCCCGCAAGGAGGGCGCAAAGCCAAAGGTCAACATCATCGGCCCGAGCTATGGCAACTTCAACATGCCGTCAGATGTGGCCGAGATCCGCCGCCTGATCGAAGGCATTGGGGCCGAGGTCAACCTCTGTTTCCCGCTCGGTACACATCTCGCCGACATCAACAAACTCGGTGATGCCGAGGTCAATGTGTGCATGTACCGCGAGTTCGGCCGCCTCCTCTGCGAGGCGCTGGACCGGCCTTATCTCCAGGCCCCGATCGGTTTGCATTCTACCACCAAGTTCTTGCGCAAGCTTGGCGAGTTGACCGGGCTCGACCCCGAGCCGTTCATCGCGCGTGAGAAGCACACCACCATCAAGCCGCTGTGGGACCTCTGGCGCTCGGTGACGCAGGATTTCTTCGCAACCGCTTCGTTCGCGATTGTCGCCAACGAGACCTACACCCGTGGCGTAAGGCAGTTTCTCGAAGTCGAGATGGGCCTGCCCTGCACGTTCGCGGTTTCGCGCAAGCCTGGCGAGAAAACCCTGAACGACCAGGTCCGCGAACTGGTGAAGACCAAGACCCCGCTGATTCTATTCGGCAGTTACAACGAGCGCATGTATCTGGCGGAGGCCGGGGGGCGGGCGATCTACATTCCCGCATCATTCCCCGGTGCCATCATCCGCAGACATACCGGTACCCCGTTTATGGGATATTCCGGCGCGACCTATCTCGTGCAGGAGGTCTGCAACTCGCTGTTCGACGCGCTGTTCAACATCCTGCCGCTCGGCACCGACATGGACGCCATCGAGGCAACCCCTTCGCGTCTGCATGAGGAATTGCCCTGGAGCAATGAAGCCAAGGCCATGCTCGACCGCGTGGTCGAGGATCATCCGGTTCTGGTTAGAATTTCGGCTGCCAAGCGCCTGCGGGACGCCGCGGAGCGTGATGCGCGTGAGGCTGGCTCCGGCGAAGTGACCGAAGGCTCGGTATCGCGCGCGCAAGGCGTCCTGTCAGGGCGAACACCGCGCTAAGCACCTAAAAAAACGAAGTTTTCGGTTAAAATTTCAAGACAAGGACTGAATTTCTAAATCCACAAGTGTCAAATTAAATTGACAAACTAGGTGTCAATTTAGACAGGCAGTGCTATAAATAGTCTCAGAGGTGACTCATGACCGACATGCGACTGGAAATGCCCCGCTCCCGCTCCCGCAACGATGAACGCTTCGCGTTCCGCCTGCTGGTGGCCCTAACGTATCCGCTGTTTCTGGTGGCCGCGATCATCTCGCGGCTTGCCCCGATCGGGCGCGGCCTGCTGGCCCGGCCCGAGGGCCGCGCCTCGATTTTTGCCCAGGCCCGCCGTTCGAGCGAGGCCGCCATCGCTTTCGCCTTCATGGGCTGAGCGTGGGTCGACCGAATCCTGCCCGGGCAACCGGACAGGCAGTCATCGTGGCTTCACGAGGACGATCCCAGCCGCGCGGGATGAGCGCGGTAACGGCTTCGGCCAGTATGAGGAGTGTCAGGTCATGGCTGACAGAGACAGGCAGTCCCTCACGGGACTGACAGAAGGTGAGGCACAGGAATTCCACAAGTTCATGATTCAGGGAACTTTGGGTTTCGGCGCTGTTTCGCTGTTCGCCCACATCCTGATCTGGATGTGGCGTCCTTGGTTCTGACGATCACTGAAACGTAGAGAAGGAGAATTCGACATGTGGAGAATCTGGCTGATTTTCGATCCGCGCCGTTCGCTCGTTGCCGTCCTCGGCTTCTGCTTCGCGATGGTGCTCGTCAACCACTTCGTGCAGCTCAGCACGCCGCGCTACGGCAGCTGGCTCAGCGCGCCTGTGGTTGTGAAGAGGTAAGGCAGACCAGGGCGGACGGGCTTCGGCGCTTGCGCTCGAACTTGCCCGCCCTACTCGCCCAACGAGGCGAGAGAGACGTTTCTGGGGGACCACGCGGAGGCCAACACTATGGCAATGCTCAGTTTTGAAAGAAAATACCGCGTCCGTGGCGGGACGCTGATCGGTGGGGACCTTTTCGATTTCTGGGTTGGCCCCTTCTTTGTCGGGATTTTCGGCGTCACCGCCGCCTTCTTTTCGTTCCTTGGCACCGTGCTGATCTTCTACGGCGCGTCGCTGCAAGGCACCTTCAATCCCTGGACGATCAACATCGCGCCGCCCGACCTCAAATACGGTCTGGGGCTGGCCCCGCTGGCCGAAGGCGGCCTTTGGCAGATCATCACCATCTGCGCCATCGGCGCATTCGTGTCGTGGATGCTACGTGAGGTCGAGATCTGCCGCAAGCTCGGCATGGGCTATCACGTGCCCTTCGCCTTCGGTGTCGCGATCTTCGCTTATGTGACCTTGGTGGTGATCCGCCCGGTCTTGCTTGGTGCCTGGGGCCACGGCTTTCCCTATGGCATCTTCAGCCACCTCGATTGGGTGTCCAACGTCGGCTACCAGTACCTGAACTTCATGTACAACCCGGCCCACATGATCGCGGTGACCTTCTTTTTCACCACGACACTTGCCCTGTCGCTGCATGGTGCACTGGTCCTCTCGGCCACCAATCCCAAAGACGGCGAGCCGGTCAAAACCCCCGAGCACGAGAACGCCTATTTCCGCGATTTCATCGGCTACTCCGTCGGCACGATCGGCATCCACCGCCTGGGTCTGTTCCTCGCCCTGTCGGCAGGTTTCTGGTCAGCCATCTGCATCGTCATCAGCGGACCTTTCTGGACCCAAGGCTGGCCCAGGTGGTGGAGCTGGTGGCTCGACCTGCCAATCTGGTCTTGAGGGGAGGGGGACATGGGTCTTCTCACAACAATCGATTATCAGAACATCTTCACGCGCGTTCAGGTCCGCGGACCGGATGATCTCGGGGTTCCCATCGCCAAGGGCATCTATGAGCGCGGCACCAAGGCAAGCCACAACTACTGGTTCGGCAAGATTGGCGATGCGCAGGTCGGTCCCTTCTATCTCGGTGTGTGGGGTCTGCTGTCCATCGCCTGTGGCATCATTGCCTTCGAGATCATCGGTCTCAACATGCTGGCTTCGGTCAACTGGGATCCAGTGCAGTTCATCCGCCAGCTCTTCTGGCTTGGCCTCGAGCCGCCGCTGGCCAAGCATGGCCTCAACCCGTTCATCCCTCTAAACGAGGGTGGCTGGTTCCTGATGACCGGCCTGTTCTTCACCCTGTCGGTGCTGTTCTGGTGGGCCCGCACCTATACAAGGGCGCGCGCGCTCGGCATGGGCACGCATGTTCCATGGGCTTTTGCCGCCGCCATCTGGCTGATGCTGGTGCTCGGCTTCATCCGCCCGGTCGCCATGGGCTGCTGGTGCGAGGCGGTGCCCTACGGCATCTTCCCTCACCTTGACTGGGTGCAGGCCTTCTCGATCCGCTACGGCAACCTGCACTACAATCCGTTCCACGCCTTCTCGATCGTGTTCCTCTATGGTTCGGTGCTGCTGTTCGCCATGCACGCCGGCACCATTCTGGCCGTCACCCGCTACGGCGGCGAGCGCGAGATCGAGCAGATCGTCGATCGCGGCACGGCGTCCGAACGTGCTGCTCTGTTCTGGCGCTGGACCATGGGCTTCAATGCCTCCATGGAATCAATCCACCGCTGGGCCTGGTGGTTCGCGGTCCTCACCCCGATCACGGGCGGGATCGGCATCCTTCTCACGGGCACCGTCGTCGATAACTGGTATCTCTGGGCCCAGCATTATGGCTTTGCGCCAAGCTATCCGCCCGTGAATCCCCCTGTCGTTGACCCAGCCCTGCTTCCGGGAGCGCGGTGACATGAGCACGCAGATCAAGTCGTCAATACGGTTCGGGGCCATCGCCGCCATGAGCCTCGGTTTGGGCCTTCTGTTGGCAGGCTGCCAGCAGAACCCGCCCGAAGCGACCCAGCAGAATGGCTATCGAGGCGTTGCCCTCGAACAGGTCCAGAGCCCGAAGATCCTCGCCAAGCTGGCCGAGGCCAATCAGGCTCCCGAGGTTGTTCCGCCAGGTGATCGGACCGGACCTCGCGCCAGCCAAGTCTACCAGAACGTCAAGGTGCTCGGCGATCTCAGCGAGACGGAGTTCACCCGGATCATGGTCGCCATGACAGGTTGGGTTGCGCCAGGCGGCGTGTCCGGCTCGGATGAAGGCCAGGGGTGTTCCTACTGCCATAACCTCAACAACATGGCCGACGAGTCCAAGTATCAATATCAGACCGCGCGCCGCATGATCCAGATGACGCGCGAGATCAACAGCAACTGGACCAACCACGTCGGCGCAACCGGCGTCAGCTGCTATACCTGCCATCGCGGCAACCCGATCCCTGCCCAGACCTGGTTCACGGGCGGCGGCCATCCCAAGAACCTCGCCGATGGTGGAGGCTGGATTGGCGCGAACAACGGCCAGAATCTCGCTGGAAAGCACGTCGGACGTGCTTCACTGCCTGCCGATCCGTTCACGCCACTGATCCAGTATGCCGAGACCATCCGTGTCACCGGGAAAACAGCGCTGCCGACAGCCAAGGGCGAAACCATCGCAGTGGCGGAACGCACGAACGCCCTGATGAACCACATGTCGGAATCCCTCGGCGTCAACTGCACCTTCTGCCACAACAGCCGGGCCTTCGCAGAGTGGAAGGATGCTCCTCCGCAGCGCGTCAATGCCTTCCACGGCATCCGCATGCTCAGGGAGATCAACGCCAACTATCTTGCTCCGCTGAACACCACTTACCCCGCGACCAAGCTTGGTCCGGAGGGTGATGCAGCCAAGGCCTACTGTGCAACCTGCCACCAGGGTGCCCAGAAACCGGTCAATGGCGCTCCGATGCTCGGCGAATATCCCGAGCTTGGCGCTCCGCGACCCTGATCCATCCCGCACCGGAGCGGGAGTGCCTGGCACTCCTGATGTGGTGCGGACTGCCTCCGGCCGGTCCTGTCCCGACACCGGTGGCGGCAACGCCATGGTCCTCCGCAAGGCCCGGCTGCCAGCGCAGTTGGGCCTTGCCTTTGGCGGCGGGCACGGCTGGGCGGTGTGTTGAAATACAAAGCAGAATCGGGGTCGCTTCGGCACGATCAGGTTCAACCCGAGGCCTTGATCAGGGCGGACAGTCGTCTCCCGACCTGGCGATCCGCAGAAAAGTCGCTGGCGTGAACATTCAATCCGACGTGCCCGCTTCCGGTCCGGCCAGCGCTCCGGAACTGACGTTCTGGGGCGTGCGCGGCTCGCGTCCGGTGCCAGGTCCGGGCATGCTCCTGTATTGCGGCGACACGGCCTGCATCGAGGTACGCCTGCCCCAGGGCCGCTATGTCGTGGATGCTGGAACGGGGATCGTCAATCTGGGACGCCGGACGCACTGGCCAGACGATGAGCCGAGCCACCTGCTAATGACGCATGTTCATCATGACCACGTCACGAGGTTGCCCTTCTTCGGGCCGGTTCATCAACAGGGCTGCGAAATCCATGTCTGGTGCGGCAATCCCGGTGGCGCATCCGCCGAGGCGGCCCTGCTGGCCTTGCTCGCGCCGCCGCTGTTTCCGCTCACGCCGGAGCAGATGCCGGCCCGCTTCATCGTCCATGGCTTCCATGCCGGCAAGACGCTGAGCATCGGGCCGGACCGCATCCGCGCCAAGGCATCGATCTCACCTCGGGCGCAACCGGGTAGCGTTTCGATACGAGCGCCGGCTCGGCCGCCATCATAACCGAAATCGAGCACAGGTCGGGAGTGCATGACCCCGCGGTTGTCACCCTGTGCGAGGGACTCTCTACGCTCGTCTACGATATGATGTTCGACGAGGCCGAGCAAGGATCGCGCAGGGGCTGGGGGCATTCCACGGCCGAGGCCGCTGTCAGGCTCGCCGATGCAGCCGGAGCGTAGCAACTGGTCGGGTTCCATCACTCTCCCAGCCATACCGATGCGGCATGGGCTGCCGCCGATCCGCTCATTGCGCAAGCCGACAAGATCGTCGAGGAGGATGCCGATGGCTTCGTGGTCGGCACCGAGGATGGCTTCCTGATTACCAGCCGTGGCCGGCACTTCCTGCGCACGGTCGCCGCGCGCTTCGATGCCTATCTGCCAAGCCGTCCGAACGGACACTCGCTGGCAGTCTGAACCGGACGTTTCCTGTGTCCGTCAGCGCAGGTCGAGCGGGCTCCTCATGGCTGCACGCCGGATGATCCGGAAGGGCTCGCCGGTCGATGGCTGTTCGAACAGCACGAGGGCATCAACGGCAAGGTGTGCCGTGCCAATCTCGTTGGCCATCGCATCGGCGAGTTTGTCGGCGATCTCGTGGACATCGGCGACCTCCCCGCTCAAGGTCATGTGGAACCGGTAGTCCGGACCAACATGCGGATATCCGAATCGGTCGAGAGCTTCGCGCTGGCGGGCGCTGAGGTGCTGCGGCTTGCGCCTAGCGCGCTCCGTCTCGCTCATCGGGGCGCGGAAGTGATCGAAGCCGGCCACGACCTCCGCCTCAAGGCTCACCAGCTCCGGTGAGGGCTGCGTCTGGGTCAGGGTCACGAAGCCATGGCCGGCATCGTCGGCAAGGCTGGTCACGGCCAGCGGCCCCAGATCGAAGGCATCGCGCGAGGCGGCATAGCGCACCAGATCCTGTTCCAGTTCAGCCCGGCTGCGACCTTCGGCCAGCCGGAACGGTGCCTTCAGCGTGGCATGAAAGCCGTAGCTCCGGGGCCGCATGGCGATCCGTCGCCAGATCGCAGGCTCGATTCCCTCTGGAGCAAAGCCCGGACGGTCAAGGCCGCTCGCAGCATCGTAGCCGAGCACCCGCGAGCCGAAATCCCAAAGCGGCGTGTCCTGCGGCGGTGCCAGATAGATCGCGTATCGGCTGTCCATCGAAGTCCCTCGTCAGCGTGGCAGGAGCGACCGGAGGGCAGCAACGAACTGCTCGATGCCATCGCTGAGCGCGCCGTTGTTCTCGATCCGTACATCCGCTTCAAGCGCCTGATCCTTGAGCAGCGCGCGGGCCAACCTGTCGGCCCGGTCGCCAGCTTCCTCGCGGCCTCGATGTTCAAGCCGCGCTGCAAGCGTCTGGGCTGACGCGGTGACATGCACGATCAGCGTGCGCGAGAACCGGTCCCTGATGACGGGCGTCATATCGCGCGAGACATTGGCCACCACGACCCGGCCCCGGTCCAGTTCGTCCATCAGGGATACAGGCAGGCCATAGCTCAGCCCGTTCGCATCCCACCATAGGGCAAACCCGCCTTCCGCCGCCCTCAGCCGGAAGGCGAGTGGCGTGACGGACTCGTAGGGCTCGCTGGTGTCGGCCGGGCGCGTGATCACGCGGCGCGCAAAGACGATACGGTCATCCTGAGCGAACACGGCCTGCGCACCCGCGATCAGGCTATCCTTGCCAGCCCCGCTCGGACCGGCCACCGCCACGAAGATGCCCTTGCCGACGGCCTGCTCGGCCTTGGGCAGCACAGGCTCCAGCGCTACCCGGCGGGGTGTCATCGCGCCACCGTCAGGCCACGCGCACGGCGTCGCGCCAGACGGCGCGGACGACGGGGTGATCGCCCGGCATGGTGACGCGGATCAGGTCAGCCCGCTTGCCCTGCCGGATTTCGCCACGATCCTCGAGGCCCGTGGCCTTCGCAGGGTTGCGCGTCACCAGATCGATGGCTCCCGGCAATCCGCCCACGGCCGGCACATCGCGCAGAGCGAACGCGGCCATCAGCAAGCTGCCGGGCACATAATCCGATGACAGGATGTCGAGGATGCCCTGCTCGGCCAGCGTGACGGCCGCGACATTGCCAGAATGGGAACCGCCGCGGACTACGTTCGGAGCGCCCATCACGGTCGCCATCCCCGCCTCGCGAGAGGCGGCGGCGGCCTCCACTGTTGTGGGGAACTCGGCGATGCGGACACGCTGGCCGATCGATTCGCGCACCTCGTCGAGCGTCGTGTCGTCATGGCTTGCCAGTGCGATGCCGGCCTTGTGCGCCATTTCGACCACGGTGGGCCTGTGGCGCGCCGCGCGGTCAGAGCCGACACGTTGCCGATGGCTCACGACCGCGTGCACCTCATCCATGGATTTGCCGGTCTTGCCACCGTAGTAGATGAAATACTTGTCCAGATCGCGGAACTGGCGCTGGCCGGGGGTGTGGTCCATCAACGAGATGAGGTCGACCGGATAGCGCGCGATGAAGGCCTCCAGCGCGTCCAGTACATCCAGCGTCGGCACTTCGCAGCGCAGGTGCGTGCGATGATCGACCCTCAGGAGCCCTGCGGCCCTTGCCCGCTCCAGCGCCTCGGCGAGTTGCATCGTCATCGTGACGAACTCGGTGCGGGTCTCGTGTTCGTCCGTGCCCACCCTCAGGCTGTCGAACACGGTGGTGATGCCGGACGTGGCGATCTGTCCGTCATAGGCCTGCACGGCGCTGTCCACCTGCCACAGCACCTTCGGGCGCGGCAGGAAGTGGGCCTCCAGATTGTCGGTGTGGATCTCGATGAGGCCGGGCAGCAGATAGTCGCCCTTGAGATCAAGCCCGCGTTCGGGCGCGCGGCCCTCGCCGACCTCAGTGATCAGCCCATTCTCGGTGAGCACGTAGCCATTGAACATGTCGTCCGCCGTCACGACCAGCGCGTTCTCGAAGATCTCGGTGGTCATCTGCCCTGCTCGTACCTGCTGAGGAAAGCCTCGATGTCGAGGCTTCGGAAATCGTCGAGTGCGTCACGCAGCCTGTCGTGGCTCCAGTCCCACCAGGCCATCGTGTCGAGGCGCGCCCCGGTTGCCGCATCGAAGCGCTCGCGGATCAGCCGTGCCGGCACGCCGCCGACGATGGTGTAGGGAGCAACATCCTTCGACACAACCGCGCCGGCCCCGATCACTGCCCCGTTGCCGACCGTGACGCCCGGCAGGACCGTCGCGCCGTGGCCGATCCAGACATCGTGGCCGATGATCACGGCATGACGGCGGCGCCAGTCGAAGAACTCCTGCTCATGGCTGGCATCCGCCCAGTAATCGCCAGCCCGATAGGTGAAGTGGTGCAGCGTCGCCCGCCAGGTCGGATGGTTGGTGGCGTTGAGCCGCACGTGGCTGGCCATGTTGACGAACTTGCCGATGGTTGCGGTCCAGACTTCGCACTCGCGCATCATGTAGGAATAGTCGCCGAGGCTTGAATCGGTCACCGTGCATCGCTCGGCGATTTCCGTGTAGCGCCCGATCGTGCAGCCATTGACCGCCGCCGTCGGGTGGATCAGCGGGTCATCCGACAGGCGCGTGGCGCGCTGCGCCGTTGTCGCTGGCGCGTTCATGCGGCCTCCCGCGCGGCGAAGGCGGAGACATCGATGATGCGGTCGGCGACGCGGGCGCGGACCTCCTCATCATGGAAAATGCCGACAAAGGCCGTGCCCGTCGCCTTGCGGGCTGCCATCAGACCGATGACCGCCTCGCGGTTGGCGGCATCGAGAGATGCCGTGGGCTCATCGAGGATGAGGATGCTGTGCTCGCCGGCGAAGCCCCTGGCGATGTTGACGCGCTGCTGCTCGCCGCCCGAGAAGGTGGCCGGCGGCAGGCGCCACAGCCGTTCGGGCAGGTTCAGCGCTTGCAGAAGGCTGCTCGCCCGCTCCAGCGCGGCGGCCCTGTCCACACCGGCGGCAAGGGCTGGCTCGGCGATGATCTCAAGGGCCGGCACGCGCGGGATGACCCTGAGGAACTGGCTGACATAGCCCAGCGTCATCCGGCGGATATCGAGAATTGCGCGCGGTTCGGCCTCGACGATATCGACCAGTGCTCCGCCATGGCGCACGCGGATATGCCCGCTTCCGGCAAGATAGTTGCCATAGAGCATTTTCAGGATCGAGGATTTGCCCGCGCCCGACGGCCCCCCGAGGACAACGCACTCGCCGGCATGCACCTCAAAGCCGACCTGCGAGACGACAGGCAGCCGGGTGCCGCCATGCATGTGCAGCGTGAAGCTCTTGCCGAGATCCTCGACAGCGAGGGCGATGGTGTTGGGTTGAATGGTCATGCTGCCAGCACCGAGGAAACCAGAAGCTGCGTGTAGGGTGCCTGCGGATCATCCAGCACCCGGTCGGTCAGGCCGGTCTCGATGACATGGCCCTGCTTCATCACGATGATGCGGTGGGACAGGAGCCGCGCCACGGCGAGGTCATGCGTGACCAGAACCACCGCAAGGCCGAGGTCGGCCACCAGCCCGCGGATGAGATCGAGCAGGCGCGCCTGCACCGAGACATCGAGCCCGCCGGTAGGCTCGTCCATGAACACGAGGCGGGGCGAGGTCACGAGGTTGCGGGCAATCTGGAGTCGTTGCCGCATGCCGCCCGAATAGGCTGTCGGCTTGTCGTCGATCCGGTCAACCCCGATCTCGACGCGGGTGAGCCAGTTCGCCGCCGTGTCGCGGATCTGGCCATAGTGCCGGTCGCCCACCGCCATAAGCCGTTCGCCGATGTTGCCGCCGGCGGAAACATTCATGCGAAGGCCAAGCGCGGCATCCTGATGCACGAAGCCCCAGTCGGTGCGGGCCAGAAGCCGCCGCTCGGCCTCCGACAACTGCGCCAGATCACGCTCGACACCATCGCGCATGCGATAGCGCACCTCGCCTGTGTCGGGCGCAAGCCGGCCCGACAGGAGGTTGAGCAAGGTCGACTTGCCCGAGCCGGACTCGCCCACGATGGCGAGCACCTCGCCCTCGTCGATGCTCATCGAGACCTGCTGACAGGCGAGCCGGCCGCCATAACTCTTGGCCAGCGAGCGGGCGCTGAGCAGCGGCGTTCTTGGGGCAGGGGGGGTCATTCTGCTGCCTCCCGCGCGGAAGCGGCAGCAGGATCATCAGCCAGCATCGCACCACGATGGCCGCTGGCGCGCCGACCCTCGCAATGGTCGGTATCCGAGCAGACATACATGCGCCCGCCCCGGTCGTCGGTGACGACCTCGTCGAGGTAGCTGTCGGATGCGCCGCACAGCGCACAGGGCACATCGAAGCGGCTGCGCTCGAAGGGGTGATCCTCGAAATCCAGCGAAACGACCTTTGTGTGGGGCGGAATGGCATAGATGCGCTTTTCGCGGCCGGCACCGAACAGTTGCAGCGCCGGGCAATCATCCATCTTTGGGTTGTCAAACTTCGGGATCGGCGACGGGTCCATCACGTAGCGGCCGGCGATCTCGACGGGGTAGGCATAGGCCGTGGCGATGTGGCCGTGGCGCGCGATGTCCTCGTACAGTTTCACATGCATCAGCCCGTACTCCGCCAGCGCGTGCATGGTGCGCGTCTCGGTCTCGCGCGGCTCGAGAAAGCGCAGCGGCTCGGGGATCGGCACCTGGTAGACCAGCACCTGTTCAGGCCCCAGCACGGCTTCCGGAATGCGGTGCCGCGTCTGGATGATGGTCGCGTCCGCTGTCGCGGTGGTGACGGCGACATTCGAGGTCCTGGCGAAGAAGGCGCGGATCGAAACAGCGTTGGTGGTGTCGTCAGCCCCCTGGTCGATGACCTTGAGCACATCGTCCGGCCCGAGGATCGCCGCTGTGACCTGAACCCCGCCCGTTCCCCAGCCATAGGGCATCGGCATCTCGCGGCTGGCGAACGGCACCTGATAGCCGGGGATGGCGATGGCCTTGAGGATGGCGCGGCGGATCATCCGCTTGGTCTGCTCGTCAAGGTAGGCGAAGTTGTAGGGCATGCTGTCAGTGTGCATGGTCATTCGGCAGCCTCCGCCTGGTGCTGGCCGGAAAGACGTGCCGCGACCTCGGCCCGCATCTGGCGCAGCATGGCAATCTCGGCCTGGAAGTCGACATAGTGCGGCAGCTTCAGGTGCTCGACGAAGCCGGTCGCCTG
>Ga0164292_10002831_pt1 | contig 14143 bp, 21 predicted proteins | sample GEODES117metaG_FD_111486 | JGI IMG/M metagenome (GOLD analysis project Ga0164292, IMG submission 111486) | Eutrophic lake water microbial communities from Lake Mendota, Wisconsin, USA - GEODES117 metaG | ecosystem: Environmental > Aquatic > Freshwater > Lake | place: USA: Lake Mendota... | reverse complement strand
TCATCCAACCCAGCCCTTAGAGCTTGCTCCTGAGGGAGAAGTGGTTTCCCGTAAACTCTGGTAGCCACATCTCTGTCGAAGATGATGTAATCGTCCAGTTTCACCTTCAGCTTGAGAATATGAGGACCGTAGCCACCTCTCTGGGTTTGAGTGCCCTCCAGTTTATGAACTGCGTAGAACCCCTTCCCGTACATATAGCCAGCACCCTCACCGGGGTTGAAGGTGTCGTCTAAGAGTGCCCGAATGAGCACTTGAGGTGGAGCTTTGGTGCCATGATAGACAATGGCTTGGGCACCGTAGACCTCCTCCAGGAGAAGAGTTTCACGAATGAGGAAGCGAAGGAGTTGTGTCATTTTTCATAATGGTTTCATATAAGTATTGTCTTATTGTAAAAATATTACATCATTGAATCAAATTTTACACTGAACTCGTCGATCCATTCAGCATTGAACAAATTAGCCCTAAACAATGCCAATATTTTTTCTCCAGCGGATGACTTTGGTGTTCCTTTTTCTTTGTTTATTGGCAGATAACTAAATGTAGCAATGTTATCATTAATAGAACGCAAATTAACTGTAAGCGTAATAAAATTGTTAAGAAATTTTTGAGGATCTCTTTTGTTGGAAGATAAAAATTCTTCAACTTCCATTTCTACATCACCAAAAATTTTGTAAACTTTGCATACAAGCTTTTGATTAGATCCCACAATTACTTCTTCTTCATTTCCATGATGGCCTGTTATGCCTGTCTTGTTAATGTCAACAAGACATTGCTCAGGATTTACTCTTGCCCCAATAACAAATCCACCATAACCATCATATGATTTTTGATTTTTTACTCTTGATAACCATCCAAACATAGCATCATTATGTGATGCGGCCGCATGGTATCTTCCAAATTTTTCTGCGACATTTAGTGATTTTGACCATGATGAAAATCTATCAGAAATAAAAGGAAACGCTTTTTTAGTATTTCCATAGTTCTTAGTAAAGACAACTAATGAACCGATGTCTTCAAATTGTATTCCTCGATAAAGAAGTAATGTTGAACTTGGCCTATAAGCTTCAAGTTCAACTTGAATTTCCCCGTCAGGATTAGGCATATGATGAATGTTTGTGTTCATCCAATCCCGTAAAAAGTTTTTTGATTTTGCACTTAATGCAGTGGATGTCGTTGATGTACGAGATAAAAGAAATTTCTTTAAATCACGAAGTCCTGATTTTCTAACATAAGCTGCAAAATTTACTGGATTGGATTCAGAAAAAGGCATATCAAAAGGTAATTTATTGCCATATTGATTTATGGTTGTTTTTAGCAGTTGATTTGTTCTAATGGCTTGAATCGTAGGCAATGCCTTAGTTGCAAGTTCCTCAATCTCAGGAGGAGGCTTAGAGCTACCATACCAATTGTCACTCATATGATTGACAAGTGATCTGAAGGCTTTAGCAGAAGGACTTCCTCCAAAGATCAACTGATACAATTCAGACAATTGTAGGTTTTGTGCTGCTTCCAGAAGAAGAGTCTCACGAATGAGGGAGCGAAGAAGCTGCGTCATTTGATTTTTGCCTGTAGATGCGGAGGGACTTTGGAGAGATCACCTTTGAATCCCCAAATGTTTTCTCCTACTACCAAGTCCTGAGGAAGGGAAGTGATGGGAGTTTCCGTAAGTATAAGACTACCACCTACTTTCAAGCCCTGAGGTAGGGAAGTGATGGGAGTGCGTGGAAGATAAAGATGTTTATCAACTACCAAGCCTTGAGGAAGGGAAGTGATAGGAGCGTCGTTAAGCCAAAAAACACCACTTACTTTCAAATCCTGTGGGAGAGAAGCGATGAGAGTACCTGCAAGACTAAGATTACCACCTACTTTCAAATCTTGAGGAAGGGAAGTGATACTTGTGTATGAAAGATCAAGATTACCACCTACTTCCAAACCTTGAGGAAGGGAAGTGATGTGAGAGTCTCGAAGTTCAAGATTACCACCTACTTTCAAGCCCTGAGGAAGGGAAGTGATGTGAGAGTCTTGAAGATCAAGAGTACCACCTACTTTCAAGCCCTGAGGAAGGGAAGTGATGTGAGATTTTCGAAGATCAAGATTCCCATTCACAATCCTTTGATCAGGAGGCAGCTTCTCTAACCTTCGAAGGATTACTAAGGGGGCTGCTGTATACTTCTCCTCTTTCCATTCACCAGAGGCGGATCGACGAAGTGCTCCTCTCAAAGAGCTCTTCTCCACGGGTTTCCAAGATTTAGCTCTTATGGACTTCCACGCCATTGGAACCACCGTGGTGGGATCATAAACGAGAACACAGCGACCGTCCCTTCTTCCGGTGTAGACAATTCCCTTACAGCTACCGGCTAAGAACTTGGAAGCCCTCTCAGCTGTGCCGGAGCTGAAATCTTTAGGATCAAAAAGTCGATTGAAACGAGCCTCACCCAACCTCTCCACAATGGCATCATCCAGCCCAGCTCTTAGGGCTTGCTCCTGCGGAAGAAGTGGCCTCCCATAGACTCGGGTGGCCACATCTCTGTCGAAGATGATGTAGTCGTCCAGTTTCACTTTTAGCTTCAGAATGTGAGGACCGTAGCCACCACTCTTGGTTTGAGTGCCCTCCAGTTTATGAACTGTGTAGAGTCCTTTCCCATACATATCACCAGCACCCTCGCCGGGTTTGAAGGTGTCATCTAAGAGTGCCCGAATGAGCTCTTGAGGATCGGCTTTCGTGCCATGGTAGACAGTGGCTTGAGCACCGTAGACTTCTTCCAGGAGAAGGGCCTCACGAATAAGGGAACGAAGAAGCTGTGTCATTGGATTTTTCTTTCAGTAGATATCAGGATTTTGCTGCCTTAGTTGTGCAAGGGTAAGTCTAACTGCATGTGCTGAATCATTGGTTGTTTCTCTCTTCTGCAAATAAATTTCAAGAACAGCCTCGGCACCTATTGCATCAATGTACTTTTTCAATTCGGCGTCTTGATTAATTTGTCCTCGTCTGTATCCATAACTTGCTTCCTTCATAATTTCGCTTCTTACAATGCTGCGAAGCCTCGATTCAGTTATTCTAGTAGCCATTTTTCTATTCTCCTTTTCTTCATAAATTTGAATTTTAAGTGAATTATTTCCAGGAATAATTCGATGCCACATCATTGATGGAACATCATAAATATGCCCCTCAATGAGATCAAATGGTAATGCATTTTCAAATTGTAATTGCCATCCATGCCCATTTAAAATTTTAACTTTTCTATTTAAGCGATCCTTATGCCAGACAAATTCTTCAGGATTGGTTTTATGATGAAATTCTCTTATGATAAAACCTCCTTTGCGAATCTGTGTGTAAGGATGAGGTGTTTTCATTACCACCATCCTGCAATGTTTCGACCAAACATTTTTGTTGCCCTGCAAGCCCAATAGCTGGCAGACATTTTGTTTTTGTTCTTTGAACAACCGTGTCGATTTCCAAATGATTTTCTTCTTTTACGATGCGCATCTGAGTCGCCCATGGCATCAGGTGCTCCTGAACCGAAAGAAACTTTCTTTACTTTTCCTGATTTTGGATCTCTAACATACACATGGGCTCTGCCACCTGATCTTTTTGCACCTTTTGCACCTAATGTCACTTCACGGCCCTTGTATTTGGCTTCTCCAAGAGTGCTTATGTTTGGAATTCCCACCATGATTTTAACATGATCCTCTCCACCAATTTTTCTACTGTACCAGCCATTGGCATTTGTGGGATCGGCAGCTGCACCTTCGGGATGTTGTCCGTACCATGTGATTGATTTGCCTGATAAAATTTTTCTTACTATCATTTCGTCACTAATAACAGGCACATTATTTCTTAGCATCAATTTTGCCATAGCATCACTAACTTCTGCGTAATTTCCTTTTTCTTGATTTTTGCTTATTAGCCTTGTTTTTAACACATTTTTTGCAGAGCTAGAACCATCTGTTGCTGATGCTAATGATTTTCTACCAAAAGCGGTTGTTTTGGCAAGATTTACTGCATCAACCTGAGGTTCATCATCAATGTTAATTAATGAAAATACAGAAATGTCAGCATCTTTGATAAGATCATTAGGAGTCTTATAGTTTGCATGACCGCCTATGTAGCTATAGGATAAATCAATTAAATTGAAAATTTCTTCAAAAACTTCTGGATGTGAAAGCATTTGAGCTTTAGTGACCTCAACCCATTTTCCTTTCATCGTAGGGTAATGATCAGCAAATGCTTCATCAAGTCTTTCACTCCACATTGGAAAGTCAAGAGGAACTTTCTTTCCCATATACATTCCCCACTCACCAATGTCAGATTCTAAAATTTCTCTCTCATCTTCATTGGCTTCATAAAGTCCTGCCTGATACAGTGCTTTTGCTTCACGAAAAAGTGAAAAGAACTTTTCAGAACCTGGACGATAAACTGGGCTGTCAAGCTGAACGGCATGCGTAATATGGTATAGCATACCTTCAGAAAGACCCATCTGATGCCCTCTATTACTCTTAGCTGAATTTGATTTGCTTGTTAATATGTTTCTATTGATCACAGACATTGATTCACCAAATTAATCCTCGTTAAATAGCCAGCTTACCTGATCCAGAAAAAGCATTCAATGATTCCTGAATTTTAGGAACATATTTTGACATTTCTTTGTTTTCATTGGCTTTATCAAGAATTGCATCAATGATTTTTCTATTCTCACCGATCAAAGCTTTCAAAGCCTTAATTGCTTCAATTACCTTAGGCCCGTATTTAGCAGTGGCTTTTGCACCTTTAGGAAAAGTTTTTGTCACCCAAATTGCAAGTTTTCCACCTTTACCAATCACATCACCAACAGCAGGAATGGCAGATATTAAAGAAAGGGCTGCAAGAAGCCATTCTCCTTTTCTTGCGTAGAGAAGAGCATTAATAGCATCAAAATATTCACCTACACCAGGAATGAGACCTGCGATGTCAAGAATCACATTAAGTGCAGATGGACCTCTTGAGTTTTCTTTAAGTGTTATCTTTTTTCTTTTGGCATTAATGATGTAGCGCTTTGATTTATTGGCTTTCATTATTTTTTCCTCTTATCACCTTTTTTCGTGATAGGTTGTCCTGTTGACACAATGTGTGCTGCTTGAGCAGCAGCATAGGGCTCATCAGCCCAATCAAATGCGCCTGATTTCACGGCTTTTCTAGTTGAGCCACCTGCTTTTTTCAATGATTCAATTGAACCTTTTGAAGCAGAATATTTCTTACCACCGTATTCTCTTGAAGCTTTCTTTGATTCTCTTACATGCGTGTTTTCTGCTACTTCGTATTCATATCCAAGGTAGTCGCTAATAACATCCATGTACTCATCACATACGGCTATCTTTTCTTGAACCCACTCAGGAAGATCATCACTATCTCCTACCATATCATGCAATGCTTGTGCCTTGTTTGCAATAGAATAAAGATTTGACTTTATCATTCCGGCTTCTTCATGAGGATTTGAATCTTCAAACCTCATTCCACCTTGCATGTCCATCATTGGATGATATGAAGAAGTTTCAACATCGTCCATTTGCTGCTCATCACAAGCACACTCACGAATTATTTTTTTCATTCTTGCAATAATTCGGGTTTCTTTAATGTCTTCCTTCAAAGAAAAACCAGGTGATGCATTCTTTTTACGAATGATATTGATGTTTTTAAGGACTTCAGCTGCATCATCAACCGAATGACCAAACTCAATAATGAGATCTCCTACAGTAAGATTTTCAAGCAAAGAGATGGTTTCTTGATCAAGAGTTTGTCCTCGATATGGACCGCATATGGCCTCCAGGACATTGTGTATTTCATCAATTTTTTTCTTATCAAAAGACATCTTAATCTCCTCACTACATATCTATATCATGCAAAACGCTTCTAACTACACAATTGCTTACATTTCGTTCATTCGTGCAGCTTATAATTGGTTTCATGCAGCGCATCATGTCACAAGCGGAACAGGATTCTCAGGAGACCACGCTCTCTATGCAGAAATTTATGAAGACTACCTTGAAGTGCTTGATGGGATTATTGAAAAATCTGTTGGCACTTGTGGAATTGAAAACATTGCAGCACCTCTGCCCACATTGAAGTTGTCATTAGAAATACTTGCAGGATATCCAAGCCCTGAATCCTTAACTTCATTAGCAATTGCAAGCGCAGCGCTGAAAATCGAAAGAGACTACTTAGAAGTTGTAGAAGAATTTTTCACAACCCTTGAATCGTTAGGCCAACTTCCATTAGGGCTTAATGATTTTCTTGCAGCCTCAGCAAACAAGCATGATACTTATGTGTACAAGCTAACACAAAGAGTAAAAACAGAAGTTCAGGACTAGCTTGTTCTAGTAGTTCTGAAAAGCTTATCGATAAAGGGATAAACTATATCGAAGTTTTTCAGAGGATTTTTGAAATGATGATCATGATGATGCCTGGCAATTTTTCCTGATGCGCCCTCATGTGCTCTCTTATGCCTCCATGAATAAAGAAGAGCGTAGCTTAAGAAACCTAAGCCCATAGGCAGGCTTAAGATCAATGTAAAAAATATTGCAAATAGTAGCAGAGCATTCCATCCAGGTGTGAAAAGAAAACCGCCTGGATCTCGAGGCTTTTTATGATGCATTCTATGCTGCAACATCAGGGGGCGAAAGAATTTTAATGTGCCTACTTTTCCATGCAAAACCCATCTATGGGTTGCATAAAATGCAAATGCAAGTAAAAAATGCCCCATTAGGCATTGCAACATAAAAGCCATTGCGCCCTCCTCATTATTAGATATTGATTTCTTTTGTGTAGCTATTACATAAAGCCTCTTGATTTTTCATAAAGAAAATACAACAAACGCCCACCGAAGTGAGCGTTTGAAAAGGTTTATCTATTTTGAATCAGGTTCGACCGTATACATCCTCAATACGACCCGTGATGTAGGGACGAACACCTGGACCGCCGAGCACAGCCCAATAATGACCCCTAAAACGCACAACAGAATACCCAGATCGACGAACTGGAATGCGAGTGAAGGTTTCACCAGTTGCAAGATTACGAATATTGATAGAGCCGTTGTTCATGTTTTCCTCTTTGTGGTGTGTGTCAAAGAATTCATTTCCTTGACTTGATGATTTTATTCTAATGATACCAGATTTACAAAACTTAAACTACAATTCCGTCAATTTGATCAATGTAAGAATCGCACTCAGGTTCAGAGTCACCAAGACGCGACTTAATCTTTACGATTCGAATTGCCGCTCGAAGCGCCTTGAGATCGATCTTGTCCTCGTACTCTTCCATCAACAGCTTTCTGTCCTCTGCCAGGAGACGCATCTCCCCCTCGATTCGAGTAAGCTTCTCCATGAACTCCGCTACGACTGTCTGAGACATCCTTTTCTTCCTTTGTTGTTAGAATTTCCTTGGGAACACTGGGGAAAACATTTGAAATGAATTCCTCAGGCGGAGGACCAATACCCCTTCCAGCAAGAAGTGCTAGAAGCTCTTCCTTTCCTGACACATTATGAAACTTTACAAAAGCTTCAAGTGTGACATTTCGACGAGATGAGAATGAAATCCAATCAATCATGCTTCAATTTCCTTGTCTGACCAGTGTGTCACCGATACCATGAAAGCATTGATGGCCATTTTTGCGATTTCTTCGCCAAGAAGAAGTGATACATCATTCTTGAGTTGCAACATCTTCCTCTCAGCATCTATTGGATCCTTGATGTCGGAAAGGGTTGTGACAAACATGACCATTAAGCTTTCAAGCATTTCTTCATCCCAATCAAGAGCTTCCAAAAGCTCAGTGACCATGTGAACACCCGGAGGTGTCATTGGAACTTTCACTTCTTGTTCCTCAATTGGTGAGTGATAATTTCAACCATGGCTTCTTGAAATCGAGGATCCGCAGCAACACGATAAGCTTCCTCATCAAGCTCATTTCCTGTCTTGCCATGAAGAGCAACCAGAGGACGAGAAATCTTATGCAGGGCTCGATGAAGAATGTTTCGAGCAGTTGCATGATTCATTTCATCGCCGTCCTCGGTCATTTTAGCGGCAATTTCTCGAAAACCGAGACCCACGCCAGTGACAGTGGAGTAGCCATGGTTGAACTTTTGACCCTTAGGCATAGACATCAGATATCTCCATTGCGAGAATCGAGAGTTTCAATCTCATCAGAAGTGATGGGCCAATCAAAATCGTTATCGGCATCCTCGGTAATACCGAAACGAAGACGAATGATTTTTTCCTCACGAGGTGAAAGGGCCTGAAGAGCATCCCTTACAATTGCAATCATTCGATCACGGTCGATAGTTTCGGTTGGATCAAGTGCCTCATCATCAAAAAGGGTTTCATGAAGACGAGGACCTTCAGCATCACCACCAGGAACAGCCGCATCGAGGCTTAGAGTGCCACGATAGGTGTTCATAAGCACCTGGTATCGATCAAGGGAAACACCCATGAACTCGGCAACTTCTTCATCGGAAGGAGGAGAACCAAGCTCACGAGTGTAATCTTGAATCATCAGCTTAGCGCGATAGTAAAACGCATTTGCTGAGGCAGGCATTCGAATATTGCATGATTGATCGGTCACATGCCGTCGAACGGACTGCTTGATCCACCAAGTGGCATAAGTAGAGAACTTAAAACCACGACGCCAATCAAACCGGTCCACAGCCTTGATGAGGCCGATGTTCGATTCCTGGATCAGATCCTCGAAAGGAGCTCCTTTGTTCATATACCGCTTGGCAATAGAAATTGCCAAACGAAGATTGGAAGAAATCATAAACTCGCGGGCGCGCTTATCACCTGCTTCAATGAGCTGGGCTAGTTCGGCTTCTTGTTCACGAGTAAGAAGCTGATGCCTACCAACATGCGTGAAGAAGTGTGTTAGTGTATCTGACAAAGGAGCTCCTCAATTTACGTTATTGCCATCTTACTTGTAGAATATAATCACCTTTTGCGGTGAGTGACACTACAAAGTGATGATCATGCGTAATATTCTTCATTTTCTTCATACATTTCGTCAAGGCTTGCAATACCACCGTTCTTTAGCCATGTCTCATGAGCTTCACGACGCTGGTTTCGAACTTCGGATTCGCGATAGAGATAGCACATCTCGATCTCAATTTCAGAATTTCGATTACCACGGCGGATTTCACGATTAATGAAACCGTTAAGGCTCGCAATACGACGAGCAAGTTCTTCATCAGTCATAGCAACAATTTCATCGGTGGAAAGAATACGAGACTTCATTGTGTTTCCTCTTCATCATCACGGGTTGTGTCGGTAACAATTGCAGCACCTACCGACAGAAGCATTATAGACGCAGAATGAGAATGTTCAAGGCTAGATTTAACAACTTTTAGCGGATCAATAACTCCTGTATCAAGCAAATTAACCCAAGAATGTGTGGCAGCATTGAACCCAATGCCAGGCTTTTGACGACGTACTTTTTCAACAATGGTATCATCATTAAGGCCACAGTTAGAAATAATGGCTCTTAGTGGGGAAGTAAAGCATTCCTGTGCAGCCGCATATGCCGCCTTGTAAGAGTCATTTCCTTGTGGAATTTTTCCTTTTGACGCATGAATGAGAGCTGTTCCACCTCCAGGTACAATTCCGCATTCAATGGCAGCTTGCACAGCGTGAAGAGCATCATCTACCCTGTCACGCCTTTCAAGCATTTCTGACTCGGTAGCTCCTCCCACTCGAATAACTGCTACAGCGCCTGCAAGTCTTTTCTTTCGACGGCGCAACAAATCCTTTTCACCATCTGTAAGAGCGGGGTTTTCCTCAATTTCACGAATAGCAGCAATTCGAGCAGCCACCTTTTCCTGAGAACCCTGTGGATTTACAATGATGGTTTTGCTTCTTGAAACAACAGCTCTTTTACATGAGCCAAAGTGTTCTGAGGTTACCTTTTCAAGGGAAATTTCAGGTTCGAATCTTGCTCCTAAAAGTGAAGCAAGATCTTCCAAGGCATGAATACGCCCATCACCAAACTCAGGAGGCCTGATAACACAAGCTTGAATAATCCCCTTTGTCTTGTTCATAAAAATTGTTTGAAGAGCTTCACCTTCAACATCATCAGCAACTATGAGAAGGGGACGACGAAGAGAATGGGCTCTCTCCATTGCAGGAACAATCTCTTTAGTTGTTGAGATCTTTTTATTTGTGACAAGCACAATAGGATTTTCAAGAACTGCAACCATTCTCTCGGTGTCAGTAACAAAATACGGGCTTACATACCCTCGATCAATTTCGGTTCCTTCTGTTACTTCAAGAAATGTATTGAAACCCTTCGCTTCTTCAACGGCAATAATTCCATCTCTTCCTACACGATCAAAAGCCTCAGCGATGAGTTCACCGATATTTCTTTCGCCATTTGCTGAGATAGTTCCGACAGAGACCAAATCTTCTCTAGAATCTACAGGTCTTGAAAGAGCTGGCAAAGATTGCAAGGTATGATTTACGGCATCAGTAATACCTCTCCTGACATCAACATAAGAGTGTCCTGATGAAAGAAGTCGCATTCCTGATTCAAAAAGAGAATGCGTAAGAACCGTTGCGGTTGTTGTTCCGTCTCCTGCAACTTCGCAAGCTCTTGAAGCAGCCTCCTTAATAATTTGAGCACCTAAATTCTGATACTTTCCTCTAAGATTTACAGATCTGGCAACTGTTACTCCATCCTTAGTGACAATAGGTGGAGCACCCTCTTGCTCAATAACAACATTCATTCCGCCCGGACCTAAGGTTACACCTACAGCCTTTGCAAGGATTGTTGCTCCTTCAAGAAGAGCTCTTCGAGAATCTTCTCCAAACTTGAAGTGCTTAAAATCATTGCTCATCCTTTTAGGATCCTTCGCCCTTCATTGAGGGAATTTCCAATAAGCCTTCTTTGCCTTGTAATAACGTTCTCAGCAAAAAGAAGATCACCCACTTGGCAGGCAACTTCATTTTCCTGGATTACAAAACGCAAACGCAGCTCTGCTTGTTTCTCTTCTGGCAAGTAAATACTATCCATTAGCTACTCCTTTACACAATCAAAGGTATTGACAAACTTTTTCCACGACTTATCGTTCACAATTGAACTGAAGCCGAGTTCGGTCATTTTATTTCGAACACTTTCCCAATTGACACTCTCGTGAAGATGCTCAACACCTTCATCAATGGTGTGGAATTGAATGAGTCCATAGTTCATTTGGAACTTCTCAAGATTATTGTCTTGAGCAAGAAACTCATTTAGCTTTTGAGGATTTGCTAGAAGCTTCTCAGCTGTTTTTCCACCAATTCCTTTGAAACCTGGAATATTATCAGATCCATCACCTGTAAGTGATTTCCAAGAAACATAATCATAATTTGGCGCAGTGATCAAAGTATCCTTAATAGGATTCCACAATTGAACTCGTGTGCTATCCACCTTCAAGAGCTGAATAAAGTCAGAATCAGTTGAGACAATGGTGCAAGGTTCATTGGCATGAACAACATTGACAAAATGCGCAATGGTATCATCACACTCTCGAAAAGGATGGCGTACAATTTTAACAGGCATACTCTTCAGCATTTCTGAGATGTCGGAGTGCTGCCTCCAGAAATCATCACCTGCTGAGGCTCGATTTGCCTTGTATCCTTCAAGTGTATCATGGCGACGCTGTGGCTTGCCTTCCTTTACAATGTAAACTTGTGAAGGCGAAAACTTTTCGATAGTCTTACGAAGAATAAGGAAAAACGTATATGTTACAGGATGCTCGCCTCGACCAAAGCCTGCGCGTGCACGATGAACCATGTTATTGAAGTCAATTAGCAGGATTGACATACAGCATCCTCCAATGAGAATATAATCACATTTTCAATATGTGAACACATTTATTGAATCAAATTTGGATATTAACAATTTCACCAGTAGGAAGCTTTACTTTTTTCATTTCTTGAGCTTGCCTTGGTTTTTCTGGTACTTCAAATGAAGTGGCACCTTCAGAGAAAGCATAAGATGCTGTCATTGCTTCATTGCAAATAGCATCAATTGCATGAGTTGCATTTTCAATCATGTATTGGCGAGCATCATCAATGGTAAGAAATATCTTTTGCTTAGAAGTTTCAAGTAAAAGAATTTTAGCATCAGGTGAATTTGATGCTCTTACATAGTATTTAATTTCCTCACCATTGATTTTTCGATGAACCACCTCCTCAACAACCTGTACAGGTGCTATGCGGTGATCATCTCGAAGAAGAATAAAAATTACTTGGCCGACTGTGAATTTTATCATGAATGAATAATAAACAGTCGGCCAAAAATGTTCAATTAACGCTTAAATCCAATTCCTGGAAAGCCCATTGTAACGGTGCCAGGTTTTGAACGAGTTGTTCTACCGAATACCTGACCTGAGGTATAACCACGTGTAGCTCTATCTCTTGCGGAAAGTGCCCTAGTGATTTCGGAACGAATTGCTTTACGAAGATCAAAGCTCTCTTCAAGCTCTTGCATTGATGTTTCATCAACTTCGTAATACTGATCATCCTCTCCCATTTCACCATGCATGTCACCGTCAAGAACATCCATTTCGTCCATTTCACCATGCATGTCACCGTCAAGAACGTCCATTTCGTCTAGCTCATCTGTTCCTTGCATTTCATAGGTTTCATCTACTTCTTTGCTTTCCCTAAGAAGGCCTGCAAGTTTTGCGACTCTTTGAGTTGAAAATTTCATACTATCCTCCAACTAATATGTATTACGCTGGAGACATTTTTATTGAAAAAGATTCGTTCGACGCGTCTTGCCAATAAGCTTTGCGTTCAAGAAGCTTTTGATAAGCTTGCGTGCTCTTCTTAGTTAGAGAAAGTTTACTTTCAATCTTTGAAAGCTGTTCAACTGAATTGGGTGAATAAGAACCATGAAGAACATTGCATTTTGAGAATGTCAGCTGTTTCTTCATTTTTACCTTTCCCTGAGACGAAGGCAGGGATTCACCAAAATCTTCTCTTGTAAGACCGTGAAAATGAAGAACGGCAAAATGTGAAAAATCTGAATCAGCAATAACATAGAGAAAATCTTTCTTGTTATTGCCGAAGCTTTCACCATATGCCTGAAAATTAATTGAACCTGAGGATGATGGAGTTGTAAGCTTGCATTCAAGCTCGCATGAAATCTCAGGAATAACGATATCAGCTTTTCCAGAGCGTCCATCACACCGTGCAAGCGGAAAATTCTTTGCAAGCTCACGGGCAAAGAAAACTTCCTGTGCATGTGACAGATAAGCGTTTCTACGACCTGGATTGTCTTCCAGGGAAAGTGAATGAACTTCAAAGCACTTCAAAAGATCATCATGAAAAGACTTCATGGAACGAAGTGCTGTCATGGTCATTTCTTTTGTAAGATACAAAGCAACCTCCTTATGCAGTATAATACACTGCGTAAGGAGGTGTTCAAGTATTGTTTTCTTTAGTCACATTAGATGCAATTTTTTGTGTGATCTCTTTTCCTTTTTTGGCAGCCGTGGATCTTTTTTCAAGACCTAACACAGCCCTTACCTTATCATAGTCTTCAGGCGTTAATTTTTCTGACAGGATACTCATGTCAACATACTGCCTTAAAGACATGTCATAAACAGGAAGTTCTTCACCATGAGGACCCAGCTCAGTTTCACTGGATTTTCTATTGACGAAAATAAAAAGCATGGCGGGATCTTCCTCACCCTCGGGGACATCTATGAAAGGGATTTGCTCACCTTCACCATACATGATCTCCGGAATCCAATTTGAAGTACGTTTTTTAGTTTTAGGCATACTCAATGGTAATCATTACACAAATGATCGTTTACCTGCTTGCTTAATTTTTTCTACACCTTGAGAAATAATTTTTTCAAGCTCAGAACCAGGTGCAACTTCTTTGATAAGCTCAGGTGAAATATCCGCTGTAAACTTTTTTAGAAACTCTTCTCTCATCTTTTCGGTTTGAGGAATAAGGGTTTTCTTTGCCTGAAGCATTGATTGCCCCAAAAGATTGCGAAGCTGATAAGCTTTTACTGCTTCAACCAAACCTTTTTCATCCTTTTTGGTAGAACCTTCAAAATTAATTTGTTTCATAAGTTCATTAAGAAGATTTTTTGATTTTGCTGTCTGTATTACTTTTTCTGCTTGAGCATC
>Ga0164292_10002830_pt1 | contig 14144 bp, 11 predicted proteins | sample GEODES117metaG_FD_111486 | JGI IMG/M metagenome (GOLD analysis project Ga0164292, IMG submission 111486) | Eutrophic lake water microbial communities from Lake Mendota, Wisconsin, USA - GEODES117 metaG | ecosystem: Environmental > Aquatic > Freshwater > Lake | place: USA: Lake Mendota... | reverse complement strand
GTAAGTGTGATATACAACAGTTCAATATGTGACGCTGGTATAGAGCAACGCGAGGCGGAGCGAGTGGAGCCTTAGGCGCAACGAACGGAGCCGAGCGAGTGGAGCCTTAGGCGCAACGAACGGAGCCGAGCGAGTGGAGCCGACCCCTTTGGGTCGGCGCAATGCGAATCTACCGAGAAAGGGGTAATGAATCAGCGGAGGCACCGGCACCCGCAGCCCCTACTCCAAAGTAACTTCCCGCCTTCAGGTTGCTCGTAATACACATCGAGTAAAACAAGCGTGACTGGAAATACATCAGAGCATAAACCAAAATCATCAAAAAGGAATAGATTCCGCTCATAATGGAGATTTTCCCCCTAAATAAAAGGACAAGAGATGACACGAAGCCAAGACCTGCCACTGCCAATAAAATGAAATTAAAGACAGTAAGCCAATAAAAAATCAAACAAAAGTCTTTGTCGAGAGGCGCGAAGAGTTCTTGAATTGCGTTCATTTTCTGAATATACCCGGTTATAATATATAAAAAGAAAAAGTTGTCTCTCTATACCGACAACGACAACGACAACGACGACGACGCAACGACGACAACGAAATGGATATCAATTATACACAATTTCTCGGCCGTGAAGCCATCTATAACAATATTCGCGACTTCCTCGCCTCTTTTCAAAAGAGTAAATCCGACCTTACATTCAAGCGCGGGGTTTACATCTATGGCGCACCTGGCACCGGCAAAACAGAATTCGTTGTCCGACTACTTAAAGAACTCGGCTATGATATGGTGAAATACGACGCCGGTGATATCCGAAATAAATCCATCATCGACTCCATCACCCAGCACAATATCTCTGATAAAAATATTATGTCGATATTCCAGCGTAAAGTCCAGAAAATCGTCATTGTAATGGACGAGCTTGACGGAATGAATAACGGTGATAAAGGCGGCATTACATCTCTCATCAAGCTCATCCGTCCTAAAAAGACGAAGAAGCAGAAGCAGGAAGAAATCACGATGAATCCCATTATCTGTATCGGGAATTATCACATTGACAAGAAAATCAAAGAACTGATGAAAGTATGTCACGTCTATGAGTTGAAGACGCCAACACCGTCTCATATGTCGCAGATTATTGATATGACAATGGGCGCGGGTATTGATATGACAATGCGGAAAAATGTCATCGCATTCGTCCAAGGGAATCTGCGTAAACTCGTCGCCGTGGCCGAGATGAGCAAGAAGTCCAATAATATACTCGCGAATAATATCCTCCACGCGATATTCCAGCCGAAGACCTATAACGAAGACATCAAGAAAATCACCGAGAAATTAATGAATACGGAGTATCCCATATCTGATCATAACGTCCTAATAAACGAGACAGACCGCACGACAATTGGACTGTTATGGCACGAGAATATTATCGATGTCTTGGAGAAAATGCCAGTGGCTGTGTCCGCGCCGTTTTATAAGCTCGTGCTTGACAACATTTGCCAGGCGGATTATTTTGACCGCATTACATTTCAGAACCAGATTTGGCTTTTCAATGAGTTATCATCGCTGATTAAGACGTTTTACAATCACTATTTGTATCATCAATCGTTTCCGAAAAAAGCGCGGTTTCATCCGACGGAGGTGCGATTTACGAAGGTCCTTACGAAATATAGCACGGAGTATAACAATCAATTGTTCATCCAGAATCTGTGTATCCAACTGTCAATGGACCAGAAGGACTTGTTTACATTTTTCTTGACGCTGAAAAAACAGTATTCGGAGGATGAAATTCCGCGCATATTGGAAATGTATGAAATCACGAAGTTGGACGTCAATCGTATCTATCGGTATTTAGATAAATATATGGAGAAAATGGAGTCTGGAGAAAGCGTCGAAACTCCTGAGAATGAATGCGAATCTGGTGCGTTTGAATAAACTCAAAAAGATATAAGCGTTATTTAGAAACATTTTTCTTACCAACACAATGGGTGCTTCCATTTCATTAGATTCTAAATATCGTTTGTTACTCAATGTTGAAGTCGAATGTATTTCGGCAAATGAACCGTCTGATAAAAAAACGAAAGACCGCGAACCTCGCCGCGATGAACACCGAAAGCAGGACGATGACAGCGACCGCAGCGACCACAGTGACGACAGTGACGACAGTCACGATAGTGACCACAGCGACCACAGCGACCACAGCGACCACAGCGACCACAGCGACGACAGCGACAGCGATAGCGAAAACAAGACATATACTGTAAAAATCACGCCGGAAATCGTAGGTTATATTCGTAGTTATCTTCGCAAAAATACCTTTCTTGATGTGTTTGACCTAATCACCGAGATTGAACTTGAGAAATATGAACACGCACCTGGTTCAGCGCTTGTATTCAATTCGGATTCGGTTGTTTATATCACAAATAATCAAACGATTGAATCGGTTGGCGAGTGGGAGTATATTGAACCGGACGCACCGGCGGCAGTCTCGTCGTCGTCGTCGAGTAAGAAGCACCGTCGTCGTGGGGGAGACGACGATGACGACAGCAGTAGTAGACGTGAATACAAAACAAAAGATGATAGTCTTCCCGTCAGTGAAATCCGTAGCATTCTTACCGAGAAATTCGAAGAATATAACAAATCCCGTGAATTTATTATTCACCAAGGAAAGAACAGTTTCTTGGTATTATTGATTACATCGGTTGATATTCAAGAAGTTTGAAGCTCGCTCGCTCGCGTCGTGTCGCGTCGTGTCGTGTCGTTGAATAACATAATATTTTGAATTATGTTATTGCGCTATTGCGCTATTGCGCTAGACATAGATTGTTTCTGTGTCGGTTGATGATGCTTCGGTCGTGGTCGTAGTCTCGGGTGCGGGTGCGCTCTGAGATTGCGTCGTCTGTTCTAACCGCTCTTTCAATTGACGATTCTCCTCTTTCAGATTCGCGATTTCTTGGTTACGTTCATCCACGTCTTTCTGTAGTTGCTGAAGAATTTGGACGACTTGTTGATTATTCAGTGTCACTGGCGCCTGTCCTGGTTGCTGTAAAATAATTTGACCGCCACCTCCCGCCGCAGCCGCATTCGCAGCCATCTTTTCACGCTCCTTCTCCAATTGAAGTGTCTGAGCGATAACATCCGGTTTCATTTCGGGACGTCCTGGTGTATAATCAGTGAGAAGTTTCTCCAGTTCCACCATATAAAACCGGCGAAGTGTGGCATCTTTGATAAAATCCATCACTTTCTTGGGTGAATCGCGCACGACGTCTGGGTTTGCGTTTACTAGTAATTTGCGCTTGTCAAATGTATTATGCTCGTGAGAAAACACTAAAATCACCTTCATCGGGTCGAGTTGAACGAAGGGGACTGTGTAATCTTTCAAGAATGCGCGCTCTTCTGCTAAACACGCATCATCATTATACCGGTGCTGTTTCAAAAGTTTACGTTTGAACGCAAATGTGCCAGCAGTTGCGTGATTTGGACCGTAAGGACCGAACCGCTTCATTTGTCCGATGTGTTTGAAATAGATGTAAATCTCGCTTGAACCCGCGCAAAGTGCATCGGGGTGGGTGGTGAGCATATGGACCGCGTGAGAGACACGTTGGGGCGGGTAGTAGTCATCATCGTCCATATATACGAGGATTTCACCACGCGACTTCTCGTGAAGTAGGTTGCGCTTCTTTCCCAGTGTCATTTTTGTGTCGTATTTGAAATACTTGACACGAGGATGTGATGCGACGAGGTCTTCTACGGGGTCGGTGCCGTCGTCAATAATAATCCACTCCATTCGGTCTTGTGGATAATCCTGGTGATTGAAACACGAGAGCATTGCTGGGATGAAGGGACGACGGTTAAAGGTGGGGGTGCAAACACTCACAAATGGGTATTTCTTAAAATACTCGGGGGTGGATTTCTCGGGGAGAGATGCACCAAGAGGCGCCGATGTTGCTTTCTTACCACTCATTGTATAAATGAATACACGCGTATAACAGATAAACGAGTATACTAGTTTATAGAATGAATCGTTTATGTTTGTTTTGCCTCACGCCCCCCAATTCTTTATCGTATCAAAAAACTCCATAATCCCCTTCCAGTAATGCGTCAAGTATAGAACCAGCAGCATCAATATCACAATCGCCGCCACATTGATATCTAAATACTCAAATGCGTAAAACATCAGTGTCAGATTAAAGAAGAAGAAGATAATCGGGACATATCGAGCGTATAACTCGCGATACTGGTCCCAGTGAAGCAGTGGATAAATAAAGAATGTCCCGATGAATTGGATGAGTTGGACAAAGTAGGACACCACCGGGAATATACCAATGCTAAATGCGGTAAACATCGACCACAGCGACCCACCAATAAACTCTTTCCGGTGTTCCGTCGGGTTCAATATCATTCCGATGATAGTAGTGAAAAATGGACCACCCATCAGCATAAACCCCATAAACAATAAGAAAACAAAGGGTATAAAAATAATAATCAACGGGGAGACTACGCTATACAATTCTCTCGGAATACTGTGCGACAACCGTGTGATATAACCAAGCACGGTGAGCAACATTGCGCGGTCGGATGAAAACGAGAAAATGAAAGAGTTATTCACCCATTGCTTGAATCGCGCCTTAATAAACGCCCAATTTAAGAGGTTGACTTGGGTTACACCTTCATCGACACTTTCTTTAATCATATCCAATTCATCTTTTGAGAGACAGAACCATTTAAAGACATATGTGTCTAGAATAATCGCGGCTTTCAAGTAGATTTTCTTGGAAGTAGATAATTTGGGGTCGTCGGCAATACCGCCGAATTTATCTTCACAATCAGCATCACACGATGTATATTCACTAGTATAACAATATGGCCAATTATGGCGGTCGGTTGGGAAGAGTTTTTCTAGATTGAGATTATTGGCGCGAATACTTTCTGGGGATGCATAGAAGAGGATGTTTACACATACGACGGATATAATGAGGGTTTCAATGAATAGCGTGAGGACACTTAAACCAAATTCTTTGAGCGCAGCAATATCGAATAATGATTTCGGCTTGACTTTGGCTTTTATGTCTTTGGCCGCGTCGGCTTCCTTGTCACCGCCATCGCCGCCACCGCCACCGAACATTCCACCCACTTTGCTAAAGGTGCTTTCTTTTTCGCCCTCGTCTCCGCCTTCTTCGTCGCCACCCTCGTCGCCACCCTCGTCGTCTATATTCTTATCTTCATCATCAGCCATTGTAGGTATAGGTATAGGTATAGGTATTGGTATAGGTATAGGTATATATAAATGTATACGGTTATATATACAATAGAAAATTAGCGCCCTTGTATCGCACAGGCGCGATTGAAGTCACCGCGCGTACATTAGGCCCGCATTCCCCGACACAAACGTCAGCACATTATATCTCTCCTCCAAAATATGTAAGTCATAGTTATACAAATAAATATTCACATTCGGTTTATTCATCCCGATAATCTCTCCCGTGTTCGGATTACAAATCACCTTCACCTCCGCAGCAGTATCGAGCGGCGGATATATCGTCGTGAGTTCCAGCTCTATCTGGTTGAATTTACTCATATTGATAGCTCCGCTCGGTTGTAAGTCAAGCGGGTCGGAATTCAGGCAGAAATTGTAGCAATATATCCCCGGTTTCGCACTTCCACGGGTGCGCGTGTACTTTTCCACGTAGTTGTATACCCCCGCATCAAGCAGATTCTCCCGGTATTTCCCATTCAGTGAAATCCCCAACATTTGTAAAATGTCGCGTTCGTTCTCCGACTGAAAATCCCCCGTAATGTGAAGGCCGGTGAGTCGTTTATCCTTCGGATTGATACCTGGACCGATACCGTTCTTCGGGCCATTTTTATCGTAGTAGTAGCGGTCATTTGCGAAATCAGGACGTTCCTGCCACGCGGTTGTCTGGATATCACTCGCGGTAGTGACGACTTCATTAAATGACGTCGGGCGCCAGTCATCGTCTATCGGTGCGGGGATGATATCATACGGCAGATAATTATACGGCCAATTCGTATAATTGCTCCATTCATTCCGCAAATTCACGTCGCTACGTTGGAAGAACATCGTCCATGACGACACCATCCCCATCGAGTTCTCTATCTTAAGTTTTTTATTCCCCGTCACGTCATTGAACACCCAATCATAATACGACTTAATCAAGTATTTTTGTTGGTTCGCCGCAAACACTTTGGATTCATCATCCGAGAGAAAGCAATACGTCGCCATCAGATGAACATCCGCATTCCAATCTGTGCGAATACTCGGGTATGAATTCAGCGATAAATCAATACTGGGAGGCGGGTATAAAAACCGCCACATTTGGTGGAGGGGGTTCGTGAAGTCGGGTTGGACGACTGGCCAAAAATTGGCGGAGTCGCCTACATCGCGAATGGTGAATAATTCCTTTACAGGTCGCAGCGTGACATCGATTTGAAGTTGGTTATACTGGAGGCATACAAGGGGGAACGCCATTTTCGACGAAAGTGTGAACCACGCGTTGATGGGGATATAGATTTTGCGTCCGCGAATCGAGGGTTCCGCGCCGGCAGCACTCCCAGTTCGATACGCGTTCGGATATTGATTCAGGCGCGCACCCGAACAGCCAGGATTATATAATTCGGGGACGTGTCCGGTCATTTGGTTATACAATTCGCGCTTCGTTGCGTCGAGGTCGCGTTCTACGATTGCCATCAGATTATTGCCAGTGAAGCGTTGGAGGGTCATCCCACCGACTGAAATCACGATTTCTTTCACGAGTTGGGTGCCGAGATTTTCAATCCAGCGGAATTCATAAGGCGCCCACATATCTTCCGCGCGGGCGGGTGGGTGGATGGGACTCCAGATGGAGGGAAGTGTCACGCAAACATAGGTATCCATTAGTAATTCCGCATATCTCGGCATATAAAATGTGAACTTGGACTCCTCCGTCATACGCAGTTTCTTCTGACCGTCAAAATCAATTCTAAACTTTTGAAGGCCGAAGTTTGTATATTTAAGATAGGTGCTTTTGAAAAATGACTTCTTTGGGTTACCGTTTAGAATCACGTTTTGGTTGCCAGTGGCGATGAGATTCAATAATCCGCCTGTCATTTTCTATGTTGCGCTGCTGGATATTTTAGTATAGATACACCTTGATATAACTTTATATATAATATTATACCGTATAAAATAATATAACCGTTATATAATTATATACTATAACGCGGATACATAATGAAAGAACATCAAGTAGAATATCTCTTTATCGGGGTGATTATTTTGGTGTTCGCGTTATGGAAGATATCAGAACTCATTAAGACGCGGTGTTATGAGCGGCGATGGGCGCGTGAAGGATTCGCTGCGAGTGCGAAGAAGCGTGTGGATAATGTGGCTCCGCAGCCTACGACCGAGACCTTTATCTCAGATATCGAAAAACTGATTCCGGAGTCTATCCGTGCGTCACGAAACAGGAATGAACCCATACTATCTACTGAGAATTTTACTGTAAATACGCCGGAGGCAGAAATGACGGTTCATCAGCGTAAGAAGGCGGCGATGACTGTGGATTCGTTTACGGGAGGGACCGCGCCCGCGCCCGCGCCCACGCCCGCGCCCGAGAAAGAAGGAATGACGAACCCCGATGATGTGAATATGAAAGAGTTCATTGATAAAAACATTACATCCATCAGCCTAGAAGATAACCAGTCGAAATTCAAACTGCGTGATTACTATATCAAAGCCGCATATAATGCGTTCAATCCCGATAAATTCAAGAACTCAAATGTGAGTATGGATGCGTTTTTATATGTCATCGCACGCGGTTGTCGTTTCATCGATTTTGAAGTTTTCTCGGTGGAAAATCAACCTGTCATTGCGTCATCTTCTGTGAACTCGTTCAATTATAAGGAGACTTACAATCACATTCCTGTTTCAGACGCATTTGAAGTGCTTGGGAGTTATGTATTTTCGGGGTCCAAATGCCCCAACCCGAACGACCCCTTCATTATTCATATGCGAATAATGTCACAGAATATTACGATGTATGACAACCTCGCGAAGATTATTGCGGGGAGCAAGACCCTTGCGCGAAACCTGCTTGGACCGAAATACGGTCGTGAATACCAGTCGAAGGATTTAGGGAATGAAAATCTCGCGGATTTCAGAGGGAAGGTTATTTTGATGGTGGATGGCACGAACCCAGTCTACCGTAAAACGAATCTCTTTGAACTCGTGAATATGAGTTCCAAGTCGTTGTTTCTTTCCAAATATACATATTTCGGAGTGAAAAATGTGGGCGACCCGCAGGCATTTAAAGATGCGAATAAGAAAAATATGTGTTTGGTAGTGCCGGATAAAGGGGGTCGTCCTGTCAACGACGGGCACAATGCACCATTTACGTGGGGGTGTCAAATCGCGGCGATGTGCTTTCAGGAGGAGGCGCGGGATGAAAAATTAAAAGCATATGAGGATAAATTCGCGTCGGTGGGGTATGCGTTTATTTTGAAACCGGAGGACTTGCGGTATGTTCCGATTACGATTGCGCCGCCCGCGCCGCCCAACCCGAAGGCGTCGATGGAGTCAAGACCGGCGGAGGCGGCGGGTGGGGTTAAACTGACCCTGTAAATTCGCGAGGTACTTCTTGCGTCGTGACCCCCTATGGGGGTCACACTCCACACGCACTCGCGAATTTACGATTCATTACGCCTACGGCCGATACAAAATAAGAATGTTGAGGCGAACACTAGCCCCGAAATTGACGACGACTGTCCGAGAAGATGAGCCCCCGGATTGACGACGACTGTCCGAGTGTTTGTCGCGAGTGGAGGCGGAGCCGCAACGACGCGGCAAACACGAGCCACGAGAGTATTTTCTAATCATATGATAACTAACATCATATAATTTATTATTCAGAATAAAAGTATTTGAATGTCGCGTAAGCACAAGCACCGCCGCGGCAACAACGACCGTGATGACAGCAGCTTGTCCTACGACGAAAAAGAACTCGAGATTCTCCGTGCCGCCGTGGATTTAGTTGAAAAGAAGAAGGGCGCCGCTATCATCCAAGACCCCCAAGTGAAGAAAATCATCTCCATTGTTGAGGATTTCATTGCGGATAAAAAGCTCGTTTGTTATGGTGGGACGGCCATCAATAATATCCTCCCCGAAGACGCACAATTTTACAATAAAGACATCGAGCTCCCCGACTACGATTTTTACTCTGACAATGCGCTTGACGCAGCGAAAGAACTCGCGGATATCTATTACAAGGCCGGATATGAAGATGTAGAAGCCAAATCTGGTGTTCATCACGGCACCTATAAGGTCTTCGTGAACTTCACGGGAATTGCCGATATTACGCAGATGGAGCCAGCGTTATTCAAATCAATCTCTCGCGATGCGATTATTAAAAAAGGAATCCGGTATGCTCCGCCCGACTTTCTTCGGATGGCGATGTATTTAGAACTTTCGCGTCCGGATGGCGATGTTTCTCGTTGGGAGAAGGTTCAAAAACGATTGACGTTATTGAACACCCATTATCCGCTTAAGGGGTATGACTGTGATAAGATAGAGTATCAGCGTGGATTTGGGGATGGCGGAAAGACGGGAGAGGTGACTGTCTCTCGCACACGACGGACGCAGTCGGAGTCGCAGTCTCGGTCGCGGTCTGTAAAGCGTGGCGGCAGTGCGAAATCCCTCAAACGTAAAGCCATTATGACCGTGATTCGGAAATATCGTAATCTCGGCGCCTACTTAAAGCGATTGTATCACACGGTGCCATCCCACGAGGAAGATTTGGACGATTTCAAGTATACAGTGGAAGAAGATAAACTCACGCATAAGTATCGTTTGATTGCGACCTACGAGAGATTTCTGGGGAAGGATGATACGTTCGTATTGTATTCAATGAAGGCGACCGACCTTGATAAAGACGCGGAGCCGAGTCCGAGTCCGAGTCCGAGTCCATCGGAACAAGGGCAGGCGAAAGGTAGCCGCAGCAGCAGCCACACCAGAAGCCGCAGCCCATCACCAGAATACACCGTGCGTAAATCCAGTCTTTCGTATAAAAGCGACCGAGAGAAAGAACTTGCCGAAACCGATGTTTATAACATTGTCCGTGATGTCTTTATCAAAAACCGCGCGGTCTTTTTCGGCGGGTATGCGAACATCCTGTATTCGCGGTATATGCCAAAACATCAACGCCGTATCGTCCAAAAAATCCCCGATTTTGACGTTCTCTCAGAAGAGCCTCGCGACCTTTGCGAAGCCGTTGTCCGCGAACTCACCGCGCATAAGTATACTGGTGTGAAATATACGAAACACGCTGGCGTCGGCGAGGTCATTTCCGAACATTACGATATTCGTATCGGTGATGAGGTCATCGCGTTTCTGTATAAGCCTCTCGCGTGTCATAGTTATAATACAATACGGATACACGAGGACAACGGCGTGGGCGCAGGCGCAGGCAAACGCGGTGGCGGCGGCGGCGGCGGCGGCGAGTCTATCCGTATTGCGACGATTGATACAATGTTGAGTTTCTACTTGGCGTTTATTTATGCCGACCGCGTTTACTACGACGTGACTCGTATTCTTTGTATGTCGCAGTTTCTCTTTGATGTCCAGCAACACAACCGCCTGAAGCAGACTGGTTTATTACGCCGTTTCAGTATCAATTGCTACGGAAAACAACCGACGTTGGAGACGATGCGGTTTGAAAAGACGAAGAAATACGAGGAGTTGAAGAATAAGCGTAATTCACGTGAATATGAGGAGTGGTTTCTGCGGTATATTCCGTATGAGCACGGGAAGGCGGGGGCGAAGGCGAAGGATGCGGCGAAGAAGACGCGGAAGACGCGGAAGCGTGAACAAACACAATAATCACTCCAGTTACCGGAGTCCCTCTCCCAACTTATTGAAAACCAAGGTAATAACGAAGAACGTGCCTGCGAACATTGCGCTCGTGGCGGTGAGACCCACGATTTTGAAATTCCCGTCTTCCGCGAATAATGACGGCAGGAAGTGGAGGAGTTGTGCGCGGAAGACGGGCATCTGGAAGATGAAATAAAGGACACCGATGAGAATCGGCATTTGGAGGTCGTAATAAATCGCCTCAATGGTGTCAAGCTGGTTCGACTGGCGCGCATTGGCACGGACGATGCTTTCCATTGAAGTATGTTCTTTGATATAGTCGCGGCCGCCCGCGACGCCGTCCGCGAAATGAACCGACTTTGGCTTCGGAACATAATTGGGTCGCGCCTGTTCGTCGTGTGTAAACACGGTGGGGTTCATCGGAATATCTCTCGTAGGTATCATTGTCATCCCGTTGGCGCTGGCGCGTTGGACGCCTTGAAGGACTTCATTCATAACATTGCCTGGGATGTTGGTTGGACCGTGAGAGGTCATTGATTCATTGCCGATGTTGGGAGAGTAGATGAGAGGCGCGCCGCCGCCGCCACCATTGCCTCCGTAAGGCACGTGATGATGGCCCGAACCCGGCGTTTGGGAACTTAAAGGAAGGTCATCAATACTGGTAGTGTCGCTCATACGAATGAATGAAATGAATGGAATGTTACTAAATATATGTATATCAATATTGGTTGAGATACATATTGGACGCACGACGCGAGCGAAGCGTGTTAATATTGGACACGTTTATAGGTGATAATCTCGAGCGTATATAGGCGATAATCCCGAGCGGACGACGCGAGAGACGCAACGAGCACCCGACGCGGATCTAATGCAAACTCACATCCTTCTTCCCCGCCTCACATTTCACAGACTTCGTCTTATACTCATAACACTTATCATCCAACTTATACGTATCTTTCTCTAAATCCTTGAGAGGTGGTGCGCGAAATGTGATACACGACCGGTCTTTACACACTTTGCGAAAAAGCGATGCGATACCAAGTCCAAGAACGATGGATATAATAATACGTCCTGTCTCAGTATGAAGCAATCTTTGAAAACCCATCGTATTCTAATATAATGGGATATAATTACCCCATCATTGGCGGGAAGAATGGCTTGGTGGTTCCTTTACCGATGCCGCCAATGCCGCCGCGACCTGGCATAGGAGGAGCCATCAGTTTCGCATCGGGGGCGGTCGCGGTCGCAGTATTGAAAACATTGATTTTCCTACATACCGAACCCGAACCCGAACCCGAATTCGCGTCGGATGAAGAAGACGTATTACAAACCGTAAACGAAAGGACCGGCTGAGAAGACATTGATAGTAGTCGTAATTATACATTACATTGGGAAAATAATACATATTACTGAACGGGAATCTTCTTCACTTGCCCCTTGGCTTTCGCACACGATACCTCTTTGGCATCAAACGAGAAGCAATTGTCAGCGTGGTCTTTAAATTGGAAGTTGCGGATATTGTCGGGGGTGGGATAGACGTAGATAATCTTCGGGTTTGGCACGGAGATGTATACGTAGAAGAGACCGACGGCGAGGCTTACGATGAAAATCGGAAGAGAAATGTGGTTGAATAAGTTGAACATCGTATTATACTATATTATACTACGATAATTATACGCGGCGGCGGGTGCGACGGGTGGCGCGGCGACGGCGAGGAGACTTCGCGGCGGTGCGTTTGAGCCTTCGTTGTCTAAAGGTGGTGCGGTGGCGGGGGTGACCTCCTTTGCTACCGATTTTTTTTTACCATAATACCAGAGATATTTACCGCCACTACTTATAGGAGTTATATCATATTTTTGTATATAAGTTTTATCAAAAGCCCGACACCAAAAGTTTTCTTTGGGTATTTCGGCTGGAACATCCGCATTCACACATTTTATAATTATATTGTCAGACAGCTTCAAATCTGAACTATCTTCTGTATCGTTAGTCGTTAATTTAGAAAAATATCCATTATTAACGGTGAGGGTTTTTAAATCCATCGATATTGTCGGCCTAAATGTGTCATCATTAACGAATTTAATATTTTCTGGTTTTGAAATATATGTAGTTTTTTCACTATCAGCTGATACAATCGGATATACAACATAGTTTTCTAATTCTTTTTGTGTCAGCCCAATAGTTGATATTCCATTCGTTTCAGTTTTGAGAACCAAATCTTCTGGTTTAATCGAATAATTACCTGTTAATTTTGCGAATCTACGAATAGTATCTATTGAAGATTCCATAGTTTCTTTATATAATACCAATACAAAAATCATCTACCTCACCGCTCTTCCTGGATTCGATGCGACTACCAACCACCATCCCCTACCTCGCCGCTCCCGCCCCCGGCTTCGGTGCTCCCGCCACCGCCCCTATCGGTCCTACCGGCTTACTCACTATCCGATTATCCGCAATCCACTTCGGCATAATCACCGGCATATACAGTTCATTGTAGCTATACCGTTTCTGCGAGAGATTGAATTCGCGGTCGTTATACATTTGAACGAGCGCGCCATTTGCGTTCTCCGTCGTCTCCACCTGCGAATAGACATACTTCGTCTCTCGCAACTTCATAAACGCCGGCTCAATATCCTGTTGATAAAGCACGAGAATATCATCGATGATACTCCGGTTCTTCCATTCGGATTCGCGGAACTCCGTCATATATTCCTTAATCAGCGCCACTTTCTCGGAAATCACCCGCGTCAATGTTTCCGTGTCCGCGCGAAGGTCGTCGTTGTCTGTTACGCTTAAATAATAACTCCGAAACTCCGCATTCATTTTCTGTTGTTCCTGTAATTTATGCTGGACTGCCTCGAACTGTTCAAGGAGCTCGTCCTCATTAATGAACCTGAATAAGAGGTCCAATTTCATTCGGATGATTTCGTCCTTCGTGGCGCGGACTTCTTCCAGCGATTCATTCATCAATGTTTCTAAACTAACATACTTTCCGCGGTCGACTTCAATATGAAAGCCGCAAGGTTGAGAGATATTGCCGCATATGGCCTTCAACTTGCCGTCTGCCTCTGTGAATACGGACCCGCCTTCTTGTTTACATACGATACACGCGGGTTTAATGAGCGCGAGGCGTTTGGCTTTCTGTTGCGCGGAAAGTGACTTCCAGTTCATAACGGGGTCGTTCATTAGACGCTGACGACGCTTTTCCAGTGCGGTGTTATAATTTTCCTTAAAGGAGTAATATCCGTGGATGGCGTCGTTGATTTTCGCGCGCTCTTCTTCTGG
>Ga0164292_10002827_pt1 | contig 14147 bp, 11 predicted proteins | sample GEODES117metaG_FD_111486 | JGI IMG/M metagenome (GOLD analysis project Ga0164292, IMG submission 111486) | Eutrophic lake water microbial communities from Lake Mendota, Wisconsin, USA - GEODES117 metaG | ecosystem: Environmental > Aquatic > Freshwater > Lake | place: USA: Lake Mendota... | reverse complement strand
TTCGGTGGCTTCTTGGTCACGCGCCGCATGCTCGAGATGTTCAAGAAGAAAGACAAGAAGACAGGAGAGCCCAAATGAGCATGAACCTCGTCACGCTGCTGTATTTGGTGGCCAGTGTCTGCTTCATTCAGGCGCTCAAGGGCCTGTCGCATCCGACCACCTCCATTCGCGGCAACATCTTCGGCATGGTCGGCATGGCCATTGCCGTCCTCACCACGGGCGCGCTCATCGTCGAGCTCTCGGGCACGGCCTCCGGCCTGGGCTATGTCTTGCTCGGTCTGGTGATCGGCGGCGCGGCCGGCACTCTCATGGCCCAGCGGGTCGAGATGACCAAGATGCCCGAGCTCGTGGCCTTCATGCACAGCATGATCGGCCTGGCGGCGGTGTTCATTGCCATTGCCGCAGTGGTCGAGCCTGCCGCTTTTGGCATCGTCGCCAAGGGCAAGGGCACCGTCGACATTCCCTACGGCAACCGGCTCGAGCTCTTCCTGGGCGCAGCCATTGGTGCGATCACCTTCAGTGGTTCGGTCATTGCTTTTGGCAAGCTCTCGGGCAAGTACAAGTTCCGCCTGTTCCAGGGCGCGCCGGTGGTGTTTTCGGGCCAGCACATGGTCAATTTGGTGCTGGGCCTGGCCACCATCGGCCTGGGCGTGTACTTCATGTTCACCGGCAACTGGGACGCCTTCCTGGTCATGCTGGCGCTGTCGTTTGTGCTGGGCGTGCTCATCATCATTCCGATTGGCGGGGCCGACATGCCGGTGGTGGTGTCCATGCTCAACAGCTACTCGGGCTGGGCGGCTGCGGGCATTGGCTTTAGCCTGAACAACAGCATGCTGATCGTGGCCGGCTCGCTGGTGGGCTCTTCGGGTGCGATCCTGAGCTACATCATGTGCAAGGCCATGAACCGCTCGTTTTTCAACGTCATCTTGGGTGGCTTTGGCGGCGATGCGGGCTCTGCGGCGCAGGGCTCTGCGGTGCAGCGCACCGCCAAGAGTGGCTCGGCCGACGACGCGGCCTTCATCTTGGGCAATGCCGAGAGCGTGATCATCGTGCCCGGCTACGGCCTGGCGGTGGCGCGCGCGCAGCATGCGGTCAAGGAGCTGGCGCAAAAGCTCACCGAAAAAGGCGTCAACGTGAAGTACGCCATTCACCCGGTGGCCGGCCGCATGCCCGGTCACATGAATGTGTTGTTGGCCGAGGCCGAGGTGCCCTACGACCAGGTCTTCGAGATGGAGGACATCAACGCCGAATTCGGCCAGGCCGATGTGGCCATCATCCTGGGCGCCAACGACGTCGTCAACCCGGCGGCGCACGTCAAGGGCAGCCCGATTTACGGCATGCCCATCCTGGAGGCTTACAAGGCCAAGACCGTGATTGTGAACAAGCGTTCCATGGCCGCCGGCTACGCGGGATTGGACAACGAATTGTTTTATTTGGATAAAACCATGATGGTTTTTGGGGACGCGAAAAAAGTCATTGAAGACATGGGCAAGGCCATCGAATAATCGGCGGCCTTGATGCCGCAGGCGGGCAGGCATACTCGGTGAGGGCCGGGTCGCCTGTGGCATCCGAACAAAACAAGAAGGAGACTGCGCATGAGCACACCGACCGCCGATCGCCCCTGGCTACAAGCCTACCCAGCGGGCGTGCCCGCTGACATCGACGCCTCCCAGTACCGCTCCCTGGTGGCCCTGCTCGAAGAGGGCTTTCAAAAGCATGGCGAGAAAACCGCCTACAGTTTTCTGGGCAAAGAGTTTCGCTTCTCCTACATCGACAGCGTCTCGCGCGCCTTTGCCGCTTATCTGCAGAGCCTGGGCCTGGCCAAGGGCGAGCGCGTGGCCATCATGATGCCCAACGTGCCGCAGTATCCGGTGGCGGTGGCCGCGATCTTGCGCGCAGGCTTCGTGGTGGTCAATGTCAACCCGCTCTACACCGCACGCGAGCTCGAGCATCAACTCAAGGACAGCGGTGCAAAGGCCATCGTCATCCTTGAGAACTTTGGCGCCACACTCGAGGCGTGCATCGCTCGAACCCCGGTGCAGCACGTGGTGCTGGCCACCATGGGCGATCGGCTCGGTTTTTTAAAGGGCGCCATCGTCAATTACGTGGTGCGCAACGTCAAGAAGCTGGTGCCGGCCTTTAACCTGCCGCGCGCGGTCCCGTTTAACGATGCGGTGGCGCAGGGCGCGCGCGCGCCGCTGCAAGTGCCCGAGCTCACCCCCGACGACGTCGCGGTGCTGCAGTACACCGGAGGCACCACCGGCGTCTCCAAGGGCGCGGTGCTCCTGCACCGCAACATCATCGCCAACTTGCTGCAGTCCGAAGCCTGGAATGCGCCGGCGATGGCCGCCATCCCCGAAGGCGAGCAGCCTACCTATGTGTGCGCGCTGCCGCTCTATCACATCTTCGCCTTCACGGTGAACATGATGCTGGGCATGCGGTCGGGGGCCAAGAACATCCTCATCCCCAATCCCCGAGACTTGCCCGCCGTGCTCAAGGAATTGGCCAATCACCGCATCCACATGTTCCCGGCGGTCAGCACCTTGTTCAATGGCCTGGCCAACCATCCCGATTTTGGCAAGGTCGACTGGTCGCACCTGAAGGTCTCCCTTGGTGGCGGCATGGCGGTGCAAAGCGCCGTGGCCAAGCTTTGGATCGAGAAAACCGGCTGCCCGATTTGCGAAGGCTATGGCCTGTCGGAAACCTCGCCATCGGCCAGCTGCAACCCGGTCACCAGCCGCTCGTTTACCGGCACCATCGGCGTGCCCATTCCCAGCACCTGGTTCAAGTTGCTCGACGACGACGGGCGCGATGTGGCTCCCGGCCAGCCCGGCGAAATTGCGATCAAGGGCCCGCAGGTCATGGCCGGCTATTGGCAGCGTCCCGAAGAGACCGCCAAGGTGATGACCGCTGATGGCTATTTCAGATCGGGCGATATCGGCACCGTCGACGAGCACGGCTTTTTCAAGATCGTCGATCGCAAGAAAGACATGATCTTGGTCAGTGGCTTTAATGTCTATCCGAACGAGATCGAGGACGTGGTGGGCATGCTGCCCGGCGTGCTGGAGGCCGCTTGCGTGGGCGTGCCCGATGACAAGCAGGGCGAGGCGATCAAGCTGGTCATCGTCAAGAAAGACCCGGCCCTCACCGAGGAGCAGGTGCGCGAGCACTGCCGCGCCAACCTCACGGGCTACAAGCAGCCCAAGGTGGTAGATTTCCGCACCGAGCTGCCCAAGACGCCGGTGGGCAAAATCTTGCGGCGCGAGCTGCGCGACAAAAAATAGTGTTCGAGGCCTGCTTGCAGGCCTTTTTTCATGCAGGAGGGCCCGATGTCATTGCACCGTCGTCTTTTTCTGGCTGCAGGCGCCACCGTGGCTGCGCCTGCCGTGTGGGCGCAAGCCGGTCATGCGCACCCCCACCCGGCCTCGCACGCCGCCGGGCATCCGCCCTTGCCGGTGGCGCCGCCCTCGGCCGAGCCCTACGCCCGTCTGCGCGACGGCCAGCCCCATCACCTCACGCCCGATCAGACCGCGCAGCGCTCCTTCCAAAGCCCGGCGCCGGCCGGCCCGCAAGGCCGCTGGATCACCCGCGCTGCGCTGCCCATACCCCGCAGCGAGATGGCTTGGGCCACCGAGTGGGCAGGCCGCATGCACGTGATTGGCGGCTATGGCGAAGGCCGGGTCGATCGCGGCTATCACCACGTCTACGAGCCGCGCACCGACACCTGGTTCAATGCCGCCGCCTTGCCGCGCGGGGCCAACCATGTGGCGGTGGTGGCCGACAAGGGGCGCATTTACGCCTTTGGCGGCTTCATCGAGCAAAACCGCAACCCCGACAACCACGCCTATGTTTACGAGGTCGGGCAGGACAAGTGGACATCGGTGGCCCCTTTGCCTCGGCCGCGCGGGGCTGCGGCAGCGGTGGCTCTGGATGGCAAGATCCATCTGATCGGCGGCGCCGGCGCGCCCACCGACGAGCGTGCCAGCGTGGGCTGGCACGAGGTCTATGACCCGCAGGCCGACCGCTGGAGCCGGCGCAAGGCCTTGCCCGGTGGGCGCGATCATGTGGGCTGTGTGGCCTGGCAAGGGCGCATCCATGTGATCGGTGGGCGCTTCAACACCTTCGAATACAACACCGACTTGCACCACGTCTACCTGCCCGAGCGCGACACCTGGGAGCTGCGCGCACCGCTGCCGGTGGCGCGTTCTGGTCACGGGTTGGTGATTTACCGCGACCGCTTGTTTGCCATGGGCGGTGAGGGCGGCATCATCAACCGCCCGGGTCAGCAGACCGTTTTTGGGCAAATGGAGAGCTACGACGCGCGCAGCGACAGCTGGCAAGCGCACGCGCCCATGCCGACCCCGCGCCACGCTGTGGCGGCGGTGACCATCGGCGACACGATCTACGTTGCCGGTGGTGGCGCTGTTTTGGGCGGCGGCGTGCAGTCGGCGGTGCACGAGGCTTACACGCTCGCTTGAGCCCGCTCTTGCTCCGACCCTGAACGCGGCAGATTCGTGCTGCTGCGGTGCGCCGTCGCCTGAGCCAGATGCCAGGTGGGCTCAGTGAGTTGGCCCGGCGCCTAGCGATGGGGTGGGCCTGGTGCATTTCGCGCATGTGGGCACGGGGCTGACGCAGGCCATGGTGCGCCACAGCGCCCGCCACGAATGGGCGGTGACGGTCGAGGACAGGCTGGCGCGCCGTTGGCGGGCCCTGTTTCTTGATGCCCGCGCGGTCAAGGCGATGCCGCCATGGCCGCCAAGCTTCGATAATCAACCCATGCAAGAGCGTTGGAAACCCAGTGTCACGGTGGCGGCCATCATTGCGCGTCAGCACCGGGGGCTGAGCCAGTACCTGCTGGTCGAGGAGATGACCCCGGAGGGCTTGCGCCTGAACAATCCGGCCGGCCATCTGGACCCAGGCGAGAGCCCGATCGAGGCCTGCGCCCGCGAGGCCCTGGAAGAAACCGCCCACCTTTTCGTGCCGACTGCACTGGTTGGCGTTTACCTCTCGCGCTTCGAACGTGAGCGAGCCGGTCAGGCGCGTGAAGACATCACCTACCTGCGCTTTGCTTTTTGCGGCGAGCTCGGTGAGCTGCAGCCCGGGCTCAACCTGGACGAGGGCATCGTGCGCACGGTCTGGATGAGCCCCGAAGAAATCCTGGCCAGCGCCCACCTGCACCGCAGCCCCTTGCTGGTGCGCTGCATGCAAGATCACCTGGCCGGCCGGCGCTACCCGCTGGAGCTGCTGAGTACCGACCTGAGCGTCTATCAGAGCGTTAACCAGAGCGCGAACCAGAGCATCAACCGGGCTTGATCTGGGCGCGCACAGGGCCCGGCGCCCTCAGGGCCGAGTGCGCAGTACCATCTGATCGCGGCCGATTTCGACGTCGAAGTGCTTGAGAAAAGACTGGCCCAGCAGCGCCTGCTCCGGCGGCAGACCGGCCAAGCCCACCGTCACACTGGCCTGGTTGAAAGCCAGCGGCCCCGCGCGCACCGGTACACCATGCACCAGCTGGCCTTGTCGTTGTCCATTGGCTGTGTTCAAGGTAATCGGGCTGCCTGCCGGCAAGCCGGCCTGCTCGGCCAGTGCCTGACTCACGCTGACATGGCTGGCCCCGGTGTCGATCAGAAACACGACCGGCTGTCGGTTGACCTCGCCCTGCACATGAAAATGCCCGTCGCGCTGGCGAGGAATGACCAGCTCGCCCGAGCTCAGGGTGTAGGGCTGCAGCTTGGCCCTGCGGCTCTGCTCGAAATACTCAAACCCGAGGTACATCAGGGCGGCCAGCAGCAGCCAGACGGCTGCGACGGCCACCGCGCCAAGGCGTGCGGTTTGCTGGGGCTGGGGTGGGGACATGATGATGAGCCTAGATTTTGGAGCAGAGGTGGATGCCTCAGGCGTATCGGCTCAAAGACTCCAAGGCCTCCAAGGCCGCTAGCGTACCGCGGCAACTCATGTCTTCTTGCGGCGGCCGCAATGGATCGCTTCGTTTCTCTCGATGGCGGGGCGGGGGCAATGACGGGGGGTAATGACAACGACGATCCGCCGCCCCGCTGCGCCGCGCCTTGCGCTTGCCAGCCGGGATAATCACCGCATGTCTGCAGCAACAAAAATGCGCGTGGTCGTCGGTCTCAGTGGCGGCGTGGACTCGGCCGTGAGCGCGTATTTGCTCAAACAGGCCGGGCACGAGGTCATCGGCATCTTCATGAAGAACTGGGAAGACGACGACGACAGCGAGTATTGTTCGTCCAATATCGACTTTGTCGATGCGGCCGCGGTCGCCGATGTGATTGGCATCGAGATCGAGCATGTCAACTTCGCGGTCGACTACAAGGACCGGGTGTTTGCCGAGTTCCTGCGCGAATACCAGGCCGGCCGCACGCCCAACCCGGACATCCTTTGCAATGCCGAGATCAAGTTCAAGGCCTTCCTGGACCATGCGATGCGTCTGGGCGCCGAGAAGATCGCCACCGGGCACTATGCGCGGGTGCGTCTGAACCCCGCCTCGGGCTTGCACGAGCTGCTCAAGGGGCTGGACCCCTCGAAAGATCAGAGCTATTTCCTGCATCGCCTCAACCAGGCGCAGCTTGCCAAAACGCTGTTTCCGGTCGGTGAGCTGCACAAGAGCGAGGTGCGCCGCATCGCCGACGAGATCGGGTTGCCCAATGCGCGCAAGAAAGACTCGACCGGCATCTGCTTTATCGGTGAGCGGCCGTTTCGCGAGTTTCTCAACCGCTACATCGCCAAGGCGCCCGGTCCGATCAAAAGCGACAGCGGCCGCGTGATTGGCGAGCATGTGGGCCTGAGTTTTTACACCCTGGGCCAGCGCCAGGGCTTGGGCATCGGCGGGGTCAAGGCCAAGGGCGCCCAGCTCAAGGCACTGCAGGCCCAGGGCTTGCGCGGCGCTGGCGCCCACGAGCCCTGGTTTGTCGCGCGCAAGGACATCGCGCACAACACCTTGTGGGTGGTGCAGGGCCATGACCATCCCTGGCTCTTGTCGACGCAGCTGCATGCACAAGACTGCAGCTGGGTCAGTGGCAGCGCCCCGGCCCTGGGCCCGCGCGCGGCCAAGACCCGCTACCGCCAGCAAGATGCGCCTTGCGAGGTGCGAGAGGTCGATGCCAGCCAGTGCCTGCTGCGGTTTGAGCAGGCCCAGTGGGCGGTCACGCCGGGGCAGTCGGCGGTGCTCTATGACGGCGAGGTCTGCCTGGGCGGCGGGGTGATCGACACCTGCAACGCGCCTGTGCCCCAAGTCTGAGGCTGCATTGCCGCAAGGGCGCGTGGTTTGCGGGAGCGCCGCGCTGGCGCGATCGGGCTTTTCGCTCAGTCCTTAGTTCAGACCTTTAGATCAGGCCTTTAGATCAGGCCTTTAAAACGGCACATCGTCGTCGAGATCGCCAAACCCGCTGTCGCCCTTGCTTTGGGCTGCTGCCGGTGCGGCGGCAGCGGCTGGCCGGGAAGCCGGTGCGGGGCGGCTGTAGCCGCCGCCCTCATCGGAGCCGCCGGGCCCGCCCATGCCTTCGCGGCGGCCAAGCATTTGCATCTGGTCGGCGCGGATCTCGGTGGTGTACTTTTCCTGCCCTTGCGCGTCGGTCCACTTGCGGGTGCGAAGGCTGCCTTCGACATAAATTTGCGAGCCCTTGCGCAGGTACTCGGCGGCAATGTCGGCCAGGCGGCCATTGAACACCACCCGGTGCCATTCGGTGGCCTCCTTGGCCTCGCCGGTTTGCTTGTCTTTCCACTTGTCGGTGGTGGCGACGGTGACATTGGCCACCCGATCTCCGCTGGGGAAGGTGCGCACTTCCGGGTCGCGGCCGAGGTTGCCGACAATGATGACTTTGTTGACCGATGCCATGGCGTATCTCCTGTGGGCTTGAGTTTAACGGGCGGCGCTGCCGTGGGTCGGGCTGGGGTTGCCCGAGGCCCGGCGCGCCGGCGCGCGCATGGGCCAGGCCGCCGCCAGCCACAGCGCCATCAGCGCGGCGCAGGTGGCAAACACGGCCTGGGCGCCTTGTGTGCGCACCAACCATCCTCCCAGAGCTCCGCCCACAAAGAAACCCAGGGACTGCAAAGTATTGAAAACCCCCAGCGCGGTGCCGCGCGCATGCAAGGGCGCCACCCGCGAGGCCATGCTGGGCTGGCATGACTCCAGGATGTTGAAGCCGCAAAAAAACGCGAACAGCAGCCAAGCCAGCACGGTCAGGCTCGGTGCCTGGCTGCCGGCCCAAAGCAAGCCCAGTTGCACCAGGCCGATCAGCCCCACCGAGCACAGAAAAACCGCCCGCAGATAGCCTCTGCGCTCAAGCGGGTAGAGCGTAGCGCGCAGCACGAAAAACGAAGCCACCACCGTGGGCAAGTAAACCTGCCAGTGGTGGTCTTTGCCCAGGCCCGCTTGCACCAGCATGGCGGGGATGGCCACCCACATCGCCAGTTGCACCGCGTGCAGCACGAACACCCCCAGATTGAGCCGCATCAGCGGCGCATCGCGCAGCACCAGCGCGAGCCGGCCTTTTTGCCGCGCCTCGAAGCCACTTGACTCGGGCGGCGTGAGCTTGAGCACCACCGCAATGCCCAGCAGCGCCATCACCCCGGTCAGGGCGAACAGGCCCGGCAGGCCGATGTAGGTGTTGAGCAGCGGCGCGATGATCAGCGACAGCGCAAACACAAAGCCGATGCTCACGCCCACCAGCGTCATCGCCTTGGTGCGCACCTCGTCGCGCGTCTGGTCGGCCAGCAGCGCGGTGACCGCGGCCGAAATCGCCCCTGCCCCCTGGATTGCCCGCCCGAGCGTCAGCTCCGTCAAGGTGGTGGCCGACATCGCCAAGAAACTGCCCATCGCAAACACGACCAAGCCAAACACGATGACTGGTTTGCGGCCGAAGCGGTCGCTGGCCATGCCAAAGGGGATTTGAAGCAGGCCCTGGGTCAGGCCATAAATACCCATGGCCAGCCCGATGCGCGCCGGATCGTCGCCCCCCGGAAGCCCCGCCGCCTCCAGTGCAAAGACGGGCAGCACCAGAAACAGCCCGAGCATGCGCATCGCAAAAATCAGCGACAAAGACAAGCTCGACCGCAGCTCAGTCGGCGTCATGGGCACGTCGTCGTCGGTGGAATGCACGGTCGCTTGGGTGGGGGTGTGGCTGACCCGGTGGACCGGGGCAAGCCGGCATTGTCGGTCATTGGGCCGCCGGCGCGTCATGGCGATCCCTCCCCGTCATAGCGAGGCGCATTGACCGGTCGGCCCGCCCCCCGGCCGTGCAGCGGCGCCGTAGGCGCTTTATGATGGCCGGTTACCCTGCCGAGCCCTCCTTGATGAACACTTCTGCCGACAGCAAGTACCTGGCCCAGGTTTTGGGTGCGCAGCGCATCAGCGTGCGGGGCGCGCGCACGCACAACCTCAAGAACATCGACCTCGATATTCCGCGCAACCAACTGGTGGTGATCACCGGCTTGTCGGGCTCGGGCAAGTCATCGCTGGCGTTTGACACGCTCTACGCCGAAGGCCAGCGCCGTTACGTGGAGAGTTTGTCGACCTATGCGCGGCAGTTTTTGCAGCTCATGGACAAGCCCGATGTTGACCTGATCGAGGGCTTGTCGCCGGCCATTGCGATCGAGCAGAAGGCGGCCTCGCACAACCCGCGCTCGACCGTGGGCACTGTCACCGAGATCCACGACTACTTGCGCCTGTTGTTTGCCCGTGCCGGCACCCCTTACTGCCCCGACCACGACTTGCCGCTGCAGTCGCAAAGCGTCAGCGAGATGGTCGATGCGGTGCTGCGCTGGCCCGCCGGCACGCGGCTGATGATCCTCGCGCCGGTGGCGCGCGAGAAAAAAGGCGAGTTCGCGCAGGTGTTCGAGCAGATGCGCGCGCGCGGCTACGTGCGCTTTCGCGTGGACGGTCAGATCGTCGAAGCCGACAGCCTGCCCGCCCTGAAAAAAGCCGAGAAGCACAACATCGACGTGGTGATCGACCGCCTCAAGGTGCGCGAAGCCGACGCTGCCGACGACACGGAGGCAGATGCAGGCGCAGGTGCGGCTGAGGCCGCTGCCGCCCGGGCCCCAAGCCCGCGCGATGCGCTGCGCCAGCGGCTGGCCGAAAGCTTTGAGGCCGCGCTCGCGCTGGCCGATGGCAAGGCGGTGGCGCTTGACCTCGACGCCGAGCCCGGTCAGGGCGAGCACCTGTTCAGCGCCAAGTTCGCTTGCCCCCTTTGCGACTACTCCCTGGCCGACATGGAGCCGCGCCTGTTTTCCTTCAACTCGCCCGTGGGCGCCTGCCCCAGCTGCGACGGTCTGGGCCAGCGCGATTTTTTCGACCCCGCCCGTGTGGTGGCCTTCCCATCGCTGAGCCTGGCCAGTGGCGCCATCAAGGGCTGGGACCGACGCAACGCGCACTATTTCGAGCTGCTCGAAAGCCTGGCCCGCCATTACCGCTTCGACCTCGAGCGGCCCTTTGAGGACTTGCCCGCGCCGGTGCGCCAGGTGCTGCTCTACGGCTCGGGCGAGGAGGACATCCGCTTTACCTACGCCACCGAAGCCGGCCAAGGCGGCGGCCGCAAGGTGAGCAAGAAGCATCCGTTTGAGGGCATCGTGCCCAACTTCGAGCGGCGCTGGCAGCAGACCGACTCGGCCATCGTGCGCGAAGAGCTGGCGCGCTACCGCAGCACCCAGCCCTGCCCCGACTGCCGCGGCACACGCCTGCGCCGTGAGGCCCGGCACGTCTACCTGGTCAACCCGCACGACGGCAGCCGCAAGGCCATTTACGACATCGGCCACGCCACCTTGCGCGAGAGCCACCAATACTTTGAGTCGCTGCAGATGCAGGGGGCCAAGGCCGAAATCGCGGGCAAGGTGGTGCGCGAGATCGGCTTGCGCCTGAAGTTCCTCAACGACGTCGGGCTCAATTACCTAAGCCTGGAGCGCAGCGCCGAAACGCTCTCGGGCGGCGAGTCGCAGCGCATCCGCCTGGCCAGCCAGATCGGCTCCGGGCTGACCGGCGTCATGTATGTGCTCGACGAGCCCAGCATCGGGCTGCACCAGCGCGACAACGACCGGCTCATTGCCACCCTCAAACACCTGCGCGACATTGGCAACAGCGTGCTGGTGGTCGAGCACGACGAAGACATGATCCGCGCCGCCGACCATGTGATCGACCTCGGCCCCGGCGCCGGCGTGCATGGCGGGCGCGTGATCGCCCAGGGCAGCAGCGCGCAGGTGGCCGCCGATCCGGCCTCGCTCACGGGCCAATACCTCTCGGGCGCCCGCTCGATCGCCGTGCCCAAGCGGCGCACGCCGCGCTTGCCCGAGCCCGGAGCCAAAAAGACGCAGTCGGCACATGAGGCGCACGCCGTGCAAGCCCTAAAGCTCGTTGGCGCCAGCGGCCACAACCTCAAAGATGTGACGGTCGAGTTTCCCGTGGGCCTGCTGACCTGCGTGACCGGTGTGTCGGGCTCGGGCAAGTCCACGCTGGTCAACGACACGTTGTATGCGGCCGTGGCGCGGCATCTGTACCGCGCGCACGAAGAGCCGGCGCCCTACCGAGAGATTGAGGGCCTGGAGCACTTCGACAAGGTCATCAACGTCGACCAGTCGCCCATCGGCCGCACGCCGCGCAGCAACCCGGCCACCTACACCGGTCTGTTCACGCCCATTCGCGAGCTCATGGCCGAGATGAACAGCGCCAAGGAGCGCGGCTACGGGCCGGGGCGCTTTTCCTTCAACGTGGCCGGCGGGCGCTGCGAAGCCTGCCAGGGCGACGGCATGGTCAAGGTCGAGATGCACTTTTTGCCCGACGTCTACGTGCCCTGCGATGTGTGCCACGGCCGGCGCTACAACCGCGAAACGCTGGAGATTGCCTACAAGGGAAAGAACATCGCCCAGATTCTTGACCTGACGGTTGAGGCGGCGGCCGAGTTCTTTAGCGCCCAGCCGGTGATCTCGCGCAAGCTGCAGACCTTGCTCGATGTGGGCCTGAGCTACCTCAAGCTCGGTCAGGCGGCCACCACGCTTTCAGGCGGCGAAGCCCAGCGCGTCAAGCTCGCGCTTGAATTGTCCAAGCGCGACACCGGCCGCACGCTCTACGTGCTCGACGAGCCCACCACCGGCCTGCACTTTGCCGACATCGCGCTACTGCTCAAGGTGCTGCACCAACTGCGCGACGCGGGCAACACCATTGTGGTGATCGAGCACAACCTCGATGTCATCAAGACCGCCGATTGGCTCATCGACATGGGCCCAGAAGGCGGCGCCGGCGGCGGCACCGTGATCGGCGTGGGCACCCCCGAACAACTGGCCGCCAACCCGGCCAGCCACACCGGGCAGTACCTGCAGCGGTTGCTGGCTTGATCCCCTGGCCTTCTTTCTATCTGGAGGAGGCCGCGCCCCTGCGGCGATGCAGCGCCTCACTCCGCTCGGTACGCCTTAAGCCCCTCACCGCCGCTCCTGCAAGCTGTCCCGAATTTCGCGCAGCAGCAGCACGTCTTCTGGCGGTGCAGCGGGTGCGGCGGGCGCTGCGGGTGCGGGGGCCGATCTGAGGCGGTTGATCTGGCGGATCAGGATGAAGATCACGAAGGCCAGCAAGATGAAGTTGACCAGCACGGTCAGGAAGCTGCCGTAGGCCAGTACCGGAACGCCCGCCTTGCGCAGCGCCTCCAGGCTGGTGCCCACGCCGGCGGGCACGGTGCCCAGCACGACGAAGAGGTTGGAAAAATCGACCCGTCCGAGCACGGCCGACAGCATGGGCATGATGACGTCGCCCACCAGCGATTCGACGATTTTGCCGAAGGCGCCCCCGATGATCACCCCGACGGCCAGGTCGACCACATTGCCCCTGAGAGCAAACTGCTTAAATTCTTGAATCACAGCTCATCCTTGAGTAAAAAAGTACTCAAGTGTAGGCCGGGTGCGCGGGTTTTTAAAAGCCCAGCCGCGGTGGGCGGCGCCAGATGGATTTGCGCCTTAGCCCTTGGCCGCCTCAAGCATGTCGCGGGTCTGCTCAGCCACCCGGCGCGCGGCCTGGGCGTAGTCGCCTTCGCTGGAGGCGTAGAGGATGGCGCGCGAGGAGTTGACGATGATCGGGCCGGCGCTGCTGCCGTCGGCCTGGCCGCGCCACCCGGCTTTGACGGTGGTCGCCGCATCGCCGCCTTGCGCGCCCACGCCCGGAATGAGCAGGGGCACGGTGGGTGCAATCTGGCGCACGCGCTCGATCTCGGCCGGGTAGGTGGCACCCACCACCAGGCCGAGCTGGCCGTTGAGGTTCCAGGGGCCTTGCGCCAGGCGCGCCACATGTTCGTAGAGCAGTGGCTGGCCATCGACCGAGGCCAGACGCTGGTTTTGCAGATCATCGCCGCCGGGGTTGGAGGTGCGGCACAGCAAGAAGGCGCCCTTGCCCTCGTACTTGAGGTAGGGCGCCACCGAGTCCCAGCCCATGAAGGGCGAGAGCGTGACCGCATCGGCGCCGTAGCGATCGAAGGCCTCTTTGGCGTACTGCTCGGCGGTTGAGCCGATGTCGCCGCGCTTGGCGTCGAGGATGATGGGCACCTGGGGTGCCACACGGCGCATGTGCGCCATCAGCCGCTCGAGCTGGCCCTCGGCGCGGTGCGCGGCGAAGTAGGCAATCTGCGGCTTGAAGCTGCTCACCAGATCGGCCGTGGCATCGACGATGGCCGCACAAAAGTCGTAGATCTTGTGGGCATCGCCCTTCAGCCCTGCCGGAAATTTGGCGGGTTCCGGGTCCAGGCCCACGCAGAGCATGGAGCGGTTGGCACGCTCGGCAACAGCAAGCTTGGCTGAAAAATTCATGGGCAGATTGTAGGCAGCACCCGCCGCGCATCCTGCCCGCTCAGGGGCCAGAGCCTGCTTGCCATCTCGGAAGGCGCCAGTCCCACACCAGCGCCGCCGCGCGCAGCAGGGTGGCAACGGCTGCTGCACCCAGCAGCGTCAGCCAGGGCGGCAGCGCCAAACCCTGCAGGCCTACCAAAGTCCATCCGCCGACGAAGGCACAAATCGCGTAAGGCCGATGGTCGCTGAAGACGCGCGGAATCTCGTTGCAGACGATGTCGCGCAGCACGCCGCCGAAGACGGCGGTCACCATGCCCAGGATGACCGCGATGATGGCAGGCATCTGCGCATCCAGCGCGATTTGTGCGCCC
>Ga0164292_10002824_pt1 | contig 14149 bp, 16 predicted proteins | sample GEODES117metaG_FD_111486 | JGI IMG/M metagenome (GOLD analysis project Ga0164292, IMG submission 111486) | Eutrophic lake water microbial communities from Lake Mendota, Wisconsin, USA - GEODES117 metaG | ecosystem: Environmental > Aquatic > Freshwater > Lake | place: USA: Lake Mendota... | reverse complement strand
GCCGCGGTGACGAATGGTTTTAAAATCAATCACTGCATGATCAAGAGAAAAAGGCAAATCATCTTCCAGCTCGAAGGGAAGTGTTTTTGCAATTTTATTTTTTTCAGTATAGGGAAAAAGCTTATGTCTGATGGCAACGCGATCCTGCCTCAGACCCATCACATATTCTGTTGTGGCGACATCATGGGTTGAAATGATTTGTCTTAAAAATTCGATGACTTCTAAATCCACATCCGTGGGATTTGAATTGGGTTTTAATGCCAGTGACTTTGTTTGGCCCACTTGAAAACCACGGGATTGAACATTCAGTTCAAGAACATGGATAGAATGGGAGCCAACATCAATTCCTACGACTTTCACAGTGTGATTATATCCAGACCCGATCTAGGGTGGGGAGACTTTTTAGTGAAACCTAGACCCCAGAGTTTGATGGGATTCGATGCGTTAGGCTATTATACTAAACAAATCAAAATAACGGCAGCGCCGAGGGTAAAAGAAATCCAAGTGATCCTGCGATACTTCGGAACTGTGATCGAAAGCCATAACCCAGATAAGGCTGTCATTATCAAGGCCACTGCAAATGAAATTTCAAACCATTTCATCAATTTAGGACCGTGGCCCTTGTGAATTTCAATGAGCTTTCTTAAAAGATTGGGCTCAATTTTATAAAACGTGATTGCAGAGTCAGAAGTTTTGGAAGCTGAGTAATAAGTGCGAGTGGAGGGTCTAAAAAGAAAATCATTTCCGCTTTCTTTGATCTCTTCAAAATCAAAATCAATTTTTTGACTTTCGAATTGTTGAATGAAAAAAGAACGAAGTTCTGACTTATCCATTGGAATTTCAGCTTGGACTTGAAAGGCCTCGGATTTAATTTCAGCTCCCTTGTAGCCTAGCAAATAAAGTCCACCGGTCAGGGGCATCAGCAAAAGCAGGGGAAGGTAGAGCGAAGCTAAGGCAAGATGGATTTGAATAATTATGGGTCTTTTCATAGGAGCTTAGTATCTAGAAATTAAGAAGAATGCAAAGACATGCAGTAGCTGTTTAAACTAAGTTTGAAAAAAGAGATTTTGGAAACGAAATTTTTACGCTAAACAGTTGAAACCCCTCAATATTTTGAATGACTAATTGAACTTATCAAAAAGATTCTAAAGTGGACAATTATGCAGAATTAAATTAATATCCCCCTCAGATGAAAAAAGTCAAAAAATCACCATCAAAAAAAACGTCTAAGGCTTCTGCAAAAGTAGCATCTTATCCACGAACTTCAAAAGATGCCTACGTTACTCAAAAAATGCTGTATCATGTGCGCGATGAATTGATGGCTCATACGGAAAAGAAATTTCACGAAGTTAAATCTGAGTTTCATGGAGTAAAGTCTGAAATCCATTCTTTAAAAGCCAGTTTATCAAAACTTGAAAAGTTAGTTCATAATTCGGCGCTGCTGGCTGAAGAGCAAAACAATCGAAATAAAATTGTATTGGATGGCCTTTCCCATTTGTTTGAACGACAAGAGCGTATTGAATCTAAAATCGATTCTCAAATCTAGTTGACCGGCAGAATTATTTTTTTTTACACACTTCAATACTCCGTCCAATACAAAATCCTGGGTGATCCCGGAGGCAGTGGTTTTGCCGGGGGCGGTGCGGGTGTAGCTGGAGGCGGTGTTCCCGCAGGCGGTGGTGGCGGAGGATTTTCTTTGCTGACATTTGTAGAAACGCGACTGGCAATGCTATCGATATCCACCGCGATCACTTCAATTGTGGATTTTACATTACTATAAACACCTATTGATTTAATATGGAAGCTCACAAGCGATTCAGTCACAATCGGAACTTCCTTGGGATCCACTGTGATTCGAGCTCCAAAACCATTAACAGAGGCCCAGAATTCATCAGCACTTTTAAAAGGTCCGCCTTCTGGATCGTTGGATCTTCGAGCGATCAATTTGTCAGCGATTTCACTGGTGATCGCAATATCAATGGACATCAAAACATCTTTGGTTGCTGAATTTGGATTGATCCCTTTCAGGCCAAAAGTGGTGACTCGGTTTTCTAATAGTTGAAAAAGTTCTTCCTCCATCAGTGGAATCACTCGAAGTTCTCGGACCGTTCGAAATCCTCGATTGGGCGGGTAGCCCTCGTAGTCCGATTGACTGTAGGCCGAAGCTTTGTCTCCACCATTGAGGGACATTCGTTTATCAGACATAAAATCAGTGATTTGATTGATCAATTCTTCAAATCGAAAGTTTCTGTACTTTCGTGCAAACTTTTCGTCATTTTCAACTTGTTGGGTGAAAGTGTTCAATAAAAGCCTGCGAGTGGATTCTTTTAAAACTTTTGATTGAGAAACTAAATCGTTCAAATCAATTTTTGAGCCCTCATCAGAAATAGTGGCAGAAAAGCTGGCATCAAAAAAAGAATCCTGGCCTGATTCTTTTATGTTTTGTTTATCAGTGAGGCTGATATTTCCTGCAGGTACTGCTAGTGGCCACTGTAAGGGGTACTGCCAAATCATATTAACCATGGGGTAATTGTTGATATCTTTGCCGATTTTTTTTGCGACCTGTTGATAGGTTTTTACTCGAAGAAGACTGAGTTCTATGCCTGCTTTGGCTGCATAATAGGCTTTCAGTCTTTTCACATCCTGAGAGTTGATCGCATATTCGACAGTGGCATCGTAAGTGACCTGTGTGGCCAGATAGACAAGAAAGGACAAAGCAAGAATGGCAGTGATAATCGCAATTCCAGTTTGTTTTTTTAAGATCAAAAAGGGAGAAGGCAGGTTTATCTTCATCGCGTAACACCTGGTTGGCCAGGTTGAGTCACTGGTTTTCGATTATTGGGAAACCTGATGTTAGCTACAATTTGCATGGAATACTTTTTTGCTTTGCCTTCTTTTTGTGTGGTCATCGAAATTTCCACAGCTTGAGGAAAGTTATTTTTTGTTGCATCTGTTGTGGAATCCCACTCTTCGCTCCACTCGGTTTTCCCTTCCCCGAGGTATCGAAATTTAAGTTCGGTCACATTTTCTAATAGCACCAGACTTTCACCGCCCTTGGTGACATCCAGATCCACAGGGCCTGCTTGTCTGCGCCACAAACAATTGGAATTATTTTTTCCGTCTGAGCTTTTACAAGTTTTAAGCTCGTAACCAACCTCTACAAAATCTGCCAACTTTTTACCGGCTTGGAATTGGGCATTGTTCATGGTGACAAAGTTAAGAACTAAATTGGTGCCAACAAAATGAGTGGTGGGATCTGATCTTTGCACTTCAGGCACTTGAGGGGCTTGAGGAACAGCATTTGGGTTTGATGTGGTCAGATTATTTTTAATCGCTGTTTGAACTTCTTTTTCCCAATCGTTAAAGTGATAGGCAAGATTTAAATCTTTTTCCATCAGTTTTAAAGCATCTCGCATCCTTGACGAGGCATCAATTTCTGTTTGAATGCGAGCTTTGGCCTTGATGCCGTTTTGAATGGCGTAAGCAACATACGCAGAGAGAGTGGCAAAAATTCCGATGGCGATGAGAATTTCAAGCAGGGTAAATCCCTTTTGTGATTTCATCATGGCCCTGCACCCGGCAAACCGGGAACGGGTGGCTCTTTGTCATAATCTACAAAAAACTGTGTGACAGAATAAATTTGCTCTTTCCCCTTTGGACTTTTGTAGATCACGCTTATTTTCACCTCTTTAATTGTCTTCGATAAGTGCTCTGTGAAAGTTCGCATGATTTGAAGCTCCATGCCATCAGCTCCACCCTCTTTGGCAGTCATAAGGCCCGTTAAATCTGGCATTTCAAATTTTCGGCTTTCCATTTTCCAAGAGTACTGAGGGTACTCGCTGCCAAAATTATCTTCCTCACTCTCAAGTATACTATCGAGTGGTTTACCTTGATATTTTGAATTTACTTCAGCAACTTTGCGCTCGAGGAGTGCCATGACTTCCGTGTTTGTCTGGGTCTTTCGAAGTTTCTGATAAGTGCCGCTCCAGCTCATGGATAAAACCAAAATCCCACTGGCCATAATTGCAACGGCAATGATCACTTCTAAAAGAGTAAATCCGCTATTGTTTTTGTTGCGCATCTTTAAGATTCTTTTCTTCTGGGATAATATCAGCTTGTCCGGTCAAGGGGTGGTAAATAATTGTCCAATTTATTTTTTTTCGGTCAGTGATCTGAAGTGCAGAGGCTTCGACAAATCCGTTGGCATAAAAGTAGATATAGCCTGTTCCATTCGTTAAGGGTTCTTGGTCCACACTTTCGAGTGATTTAAACCAAAGACCATCAGGCAATTTTTTTTCAGTTTTAAACAAACTGTCGTCTTTTTGAAACAACTCCGGAGGTCTGTCTTCCTCTCGAAGTTTACTGATCTCTTCTTCATCCACTCGGCCTTGAAAGCCTTGAGCAGATTCGAGCCAGTATTTTTTGTCTCCATCACCCAGCTGCATAACCATGCGAAACGTGGAATTCTTGAGCCGAGCTTTATTTCTGACTTCTTTACCCAGAATGTAAAATTCCCGGGCGACTTTTTTAATGTCGTTGTCTTTTTTTCGAATTCGCCCAAGGCCTAAGGCAATGATTGCCCCCATAATGCCTAGAACAATCAGGATTTCAACTAAGGTGAATCCTTTTTTATTATTAGCCTTCACCAGATCCTGCGTCCACATCAGAATCGAATCCTGTGCCGCCTTCTTTTTTATCTTTGCCAAGAGATTTCAAAGTGTATCCACCACCTTCAGTTGAATACTGAATCGGTCCACCCCAAGTGTCGTTCGTATTTAATTTTGAATAGGCGCCGGGCTCCCAGGAAGAGCATCCAGCATCATCACTTTTGATGGCATCAAGAGTTGCAGGATATTTGCCACACTCATTGTAATACATATTGATTGCTTCAGACCATTGGTTCAGTTCGAGCTGAGATTGTTTTACTTTTGCACGATTTCTAGAACCATTCACTCGCCCAAGAACCATCGTCATGATAGTTCCTAAAATTCCAAGCACGATCAGAATTTCAAGTAGGGTAAATCCGCGAGCATTTGAAAGTTTTGATTTTTGATTGAGCATGAAATCCATCCTTATAAAAAAATTAAAGACCGCCGGTCATATCCATCATCGGAATCACCACAGAGATCACAACTATGAAGATAATAAAGCCCATTATGATAGTAATGACAGGATTAATGAGGGATGTCATAGCCTCGACCTTGGTTCTGACTTGAAAATCGTAAGCATCTGATACCTGAGTTAGCATATTTTCCAGGTCTCCGGTTTTTTCACCGATGCTAACCATGTGAATCACAAGGGGCGGGAACTGTTCGCTCTTTTTCAAAGGACCTGCGATGGATTCGCCCTCTGAAATATTGAGTCTGGCTTCTTCGATGGCTTTTGCGATAACTGCATTATCAACGACGTTTCTGACAATTTCCATGGCTTGAAGCATTGGGACGCCGCCCACCAAAAGGGTGGCTAAAGTTCGTGTGAATCTGGCAACAGCAATCATGCGAACAATGGGGCCAAAAAGTGGAAGTTTAAGACTTATGGCATCCCATTGATCAGATCCAGCTGGTGTTTTTTTCCACATAGAAAATAAAAAATAACCTCCAACCAAGGCCCCTACGATCAGATACCAATAGGCCACAAAAATATCTGAGACATAAATCACCACTTGTGTGTACCAAGGTAAAGTCAGTTCGGGAAAGGATTGAAAAATGGTCACGATTTGTGGAATCACAAAAGTAAAAAGACCCAGCATTACCCCCATCACTACAACAAGCATAATGATGGGGTAGGTCAGTGCAGTTGAAACCCGAGCTCTGAGATCTGCAGCTGCTTCTAAAAATTCAGCGAGTCTCATTAGGATGGTATCTAAAGATCCCGAAGCTTCACCAGCTTCTGCCATGGAGATATAAATTCGAGAATAAATGTGAGGATATTTAGAGAGAGCTTTGTAAAACTGACTGCCTTCGTTCACTTGATTTTTACAATCGGCAATGGATTCAGATAATCCAGGATTTTCTGTCTGCTCAGAGACCGCAAGTAGGGCATCCACCAACGGGATATTCGCCTTTACAAGAGTCGCAAGTTGTCGGGTCATCAAAGCTAAGTCCTTAACTGGAACTGCTTTTTGACCAAAACTTGAGCTCTTCGATTTTTTCACCACATTTCTTTTTTTGTCTCGGATTTCAGTGACAAAAACACCCTCTTTTTTAAGTTTGACTCGGGCATTTCTAGAATTGTCAGCATCCACGATCCCCCGCGTTTCGCTGCCATTCTTCTTAATCCCTTTGTACTCAAAAATCGGCATGGTTAAAACTTCTACTTTCTAGATATCCAACTGCGTGTTGCTGACAAGCTCTTCAATGGTCGTAATTCCACTTAAAACTTTTTGAATGCCGTGATCTCGGAAGGGGATCATTCCATTGGCAATGGCTTGTCTTTTAATTGTGGCGGAATCTTTTCTTTGCATAATCAAGGTTCTGATGTCTTCAGAAACAGTTAAGATTTCTTGGATTTGTGTTCGGCCCACATAACCTTTTTGATTGCAGTGCTCACACCCCACAGCTTTACAAACTTGACTATTTTTAACTTGAGCTCTGGTCATGCCGATCAGGTTGAGTTCCTCGTCAGTGGGATCGTGAGGAGCTTTGCAATGGGGACATAAAACTCGAATCAGTCTTTGTGCAACAACACCTGCAACAGAAGTTGCAATCAGAAATGGCTCTGCACCCAAATCCAGCATTCGAGGAAAGGCACCGGCAGAGTCATTGGTATGAAGTGTGGATAAAACCAAGTGACCTGTCAGTGAGGCGTTAATCGCAAGTTCGCAGGTCTCGAGATCCCGAATCTCTCCGACCATGATAATATCGGGATCTTGACGAAGAAATGATCTGAGGCCCGAAGCGAAGGTCAGTCCAATTTTAGCATTCACTTGCACTTGACCGATGCCGTGAATTCGTTGCTCGACGGGATCTTCAATTGTTAATATGTTCACATCAATTTTATTGAGTTTTGCAAGTGAGGCATAAAGGGTGGTGGACTTTCCAGATCCTGTAGGACCTGTCACAAGCAAAATACCATCTGTTCTTTGAATGAGCTCACCTAAAACTTTTAAAGAATTTTGAGAAAATCCGAGGCGTTCAAGCTCTGGCACCACGCTTGATCTATCTTGAAGTCGCATCACGATTCTTTCGCCATGGGCAGTGGGAACAGTGGAAAGACGAATGTCGACATCTTTTCCACCCAGTTTCAGTGGAATTCTACCATCTTGAGGCAGACGCTTTTCTGCAATGTTAAGATTTGCCATGACTTTGATCCGAGACGTGATCGAGTTTTGCAAGCGCTTGGGTGGCTTAAAAATATCAAACAGCACGCCATCGATTCGAAATCTAACGACCATGTCTTTTTCATAGGGCTCGATGTGAATATCTGAGGCCTTTTCTTTGACCGCTCGAAACAGAAGTGAGTTCACAAGTTTAATGACCGGGGCATCATCATCACCGGCTTCTAAAAGATCAATGATGTTATCTTCCAGATCCACATCACCTTCTTCGATGCCTTCTAGGCCCTGCAAAGAAGCTGTGGCTTTTTCAAAAACTTTGTTGATGGCATCTTGAAGTTTTGCGTGAGTGGTGATCAAAGGCTTTACGCGTTTGTTAAATAGAACTCGCAGATCATCCATGGCCCGCATGTTGACGGGATTACTTGTCAGCACTGTCACTGTTTGCTGATCTTCCTTGTAAGGCAAAATCGCGTTTTGTTTAGCATAATTAATTGAAATGTCCCGAACAAGATCCAGCAAAATGTCGTTAGCAGGAATTTCTTTAATAAAATCAAGTCCAAGCTCTTTACAAAGTTCAGATAAAAGCTCATCGGCGGAAGCAAAATCCTTAGTGCTGAGAGCCTCACCAATAGAAATAGGTCTGATGACAGAATTGGATTTAAGGATCGCTGCCACTTGATCCAAGGGTAGAGTGGTGGCTTTACTTAATACATTTTGTATATCCATCTTTGACTCACTCCCTTCTTTTTTCTCTATTCGACTGTGGAATCTTCAAGTTCAGCAGGACTTGGTTGAGGCTTTGTGGCCTTTACGTTTCCTTGACTGTCGGCTTTATATTTTCGGATTTCATCCATTTTTCTTCCATAAGGATCAAGGCCACCAGAATCTTTGATGAATTCAGTGCGCTCATCCAATGCTTTATTCAAGACAGCTTGGTGATCGCTTGGATTTCTAATGATTTTAGGAGTTAAAAAAACCATGAGATTGGTTTTGCTCTTCTTTTTTTCTCTAGACTTAAAAAGCCATCCGATTACAGGGATATCACCTAACACTGGAACTTTAGTTTCACTTTCAGTTTCTTGATCTTGAGCAAGTCCCCCAAGAACTGCCGTGTCTTCACTTCGCATAACAATGTTTGTTTTAATTTCACGCTTTCCGATGATTGTGGCCTGATCTGCAAGAGCTGGGGGTACGTTAGCGGCTTGAGAGGGTTGAGAAACGAGCTGAGTAATTTCCATTCGTATGATGTCACTGGCAGGAGAAATAAAAGGTTTAATTTTTAAGTCAATACCCGCATCTTCGAACTGCAAGGACTGTTGGGCTACGCCACCCGTGGTTGTCTGATTCTGAAGTCCTACAGGAATTTTTTGAGTCACTTTGATTTGAGCTTCCTGATTATTCAAACCCATAATTCGTGGAGTTGATAATATATTGGCCTTTCCTTGACCTTTAAGGAAATTAATAAATCCTAAAATATTAGGAACTTCGATGGTGGTGGGTGTAGAAGTTCCACTGGCAGGATTGAACTGCTGAAAGTTGACAGTTTTTTTACCTGCAAATGGAATAATCACACCATTTCCACCAGTCAGAGAAGTTAGACTTAATAAATCCTTGTCCTTAAAAGTATTAAATCCACCTTTGCCGAAACCACTTTCATCGTATTGAAAGTATCCCACTTTCCATTCGTTTGCATCATTTTCAGAAATCTCTGTGATAATCGCTTCCACATAAACCTGATCTTGAGCGATATCGATTCGACTGAGTAGGTTCAGAACTTTTTCATAATCCTGTTTGCTTGCAACCACCACCAAGGAATTTGAATTTTTATCGGCTGTGACTTTCACTTCTCCGCCGAAAATTTGGGCTGAACTTCCCGAGTTATCTGCCGATTGAGGGCCAGAATTTAAAAAGCTCGGAGGTAAAAAGTTATTAGGACCTGCTTGATTTTTCTTCGTGGCATCTCCGCCGGCATCCTTAGCAACGCCATTAATCACTTGAGCAATTTTTTCGGCGTCCCCATGTTTCACGTAATAAACGTAAACACCACCAGCAGCTGAAGCGTTCAAACCAATATCCAGTTGATTCACCAGTCTGCGAACTCGCTGGATGCCGGGCTTGTTTCCAACCACAATCAATGCATTTGTACGCTCATCGGGAAAGGCCAAAAAGTAAGAACCCCCTTGACTGCCGCCACTTCCACCGGAACCAGAGCCAGGCCTTGAGAATCTGGAAACAGAGCCTTGAAAGCCGCTTGAAATTCCACCGGCGCCACCTGTTCTGTTGGGGGATTGGCCTTTATTGACAATTTTTTCAATCAGATCAGCAAGATCTTTGGCCTTTGCATTTCGAACTGGGACCACTTCGATTTGATCCTCAAATCCGGGGACATCCAATTGATTGATGATTTTAACAAGACGATCCACGTTGGAGCCATAATCAGAAATAATAATGGAATTGGTTGGATTGTAGGCATTGATATCACCATCTTTGGTGGTGATATTTCGAAACTGTTTTAAAACTTCATCTGCTGAAATGTATTTCAAGTGGATAATTTTTGTGATCATCTGATCTGAACTTGGATAATAGCTACCCGAGAAGGTTTCGATGCTATCCCGCTGTGCTTGTCTGGCCGGTTTAATTTTATAATATCCATCACTGGGAACAATGGCGTAGCCGTGAATGGCAAGGGCTGATAAAAACATTTTATAAGCTTCTGCCACTGTGATTTTTGAAGGGGCGATGATTGTGACTTTTCCACGAACACCGGGATCAAGTAAAAAATTTCGGCCGGTCAACTCGCTGATCGCTTTGACAATGTCAGCCACATCTGCGTTTGGAAAATCAAAACTTTCGATGGTCTCGGGAAAGTTTTCGTTTGTAATGTCTTCGGGACCGCTTCTGGCAAATTTTTGTTGCTGAGCTTTGGTTAAATTGGCGGCATTCGGTTTTTGAGAAAAAGCCAATTGTGGGGGAGTCGAAAGTGCCAAGATCAGTGGCAAAATCAGATTTTTATTTTTCATACGCTTAAACCCCTTATTTGATATTGTAACAATTTTCTTTCAAACGACCATCACGTTCAATGGTAATGCAAACTCGTGGAGAATTTTTTAAAGCACTATACATTTCCATGGCCTGACGAATTGAAGTCACAGGTGATCCATTGGCCGCCGTAATCACATCCATGGGATTCACAATTTTAGCTAAGATGCTTTCGGGCTGAACACTTAAGATTCGAAATCCGTAAACTTCACCCGTGCCGGGTCTTCGAGCAGGTACAGATTGGGCCTGTTGTGCCACTTCTGCGATATTAGATAGGTATTTATCCAGATCTGCTTTGTTCAATTCAAATTGACCCTCACCCACCTGTTTAATTTCGCTGCCTTCGGTGGTGCTGGCTTTTCCCGATTCAAACGCCAGCTTTCCAGTCTGAGGAAGCTCAATGTATTCAAGTCTGCCATTACCTGAATTTCTAAAAATAATTTTTCCCCGCTCAATTTTTTCTAAAATAGCGACACCTTCCATATCCTGTTTAATGGAATAGGAAATCACTTGGTTTTTTCCTTTGACCTCAACGGCTGCCAGTGATTTTTCAGGATTTGAGTGAACTAAAGTTCCCACAAGACCTAGAGGAAGAGATGAAGGCACTGGAGGCAATTCCTGTAGTGGGTCTGTGCCTTCGCCCTTGAGGGGGTCCGGAATGATGTTATCTCCACTAAAAAGATTTCTGCTGACAACGGTTTGATACTGACTTCGGTCGGGAAAATTTTCTGCCAAAGGTTGAGGAAGTCTTGCCACGGGATTGGCCGTAGGCAAAAGAAATTGTCGAGAGTAAAGCACAGCTAAGTCAGCGGCTAAAAAGCTTGCAATAAGAATAAAAATCAGAGGACTATAAGCCGAGATCCAATGTTGATTCCCGTCAGATTTAAACAAATTTTGACTCATCAGCCTCTTCCTTGAACTGAATCATTTTCATGAATTCAACCACTCAGGTTTATTCCTTAAACCTTACATTGACAAACTTACCAAAAAGTCTGGGTATAATCACGAAAAACCAGACTGGACTTGAGTCTGGATTACTGAACCTGCAATCATCCCAATTCAAGCAATTTGTGTCTTAATTAAAGTATGAAGATTCTTTATTTTACTGAAGGTAGGTCCCTGGAATCCCGAGAGTTGCGAGAGCAACTGGCTCGTATTCCTGAAGTGCTTTCAGAGATAAAAAAAATGAAGGGCTGCAAGCTTCAGCCACTTTTAAGTTTTCTTGATTGCGGATCCAATTATCAACCCTGGGTTCGAGTGGTTCAAAGAGGGATTCTATCAAGACTGCGTAAATCGGGCTTTAAATATTCCGCTTTGATTCGCAGAGAAATTTTAAGTGATGAGAAGTTGCAAGCCCAGCTTCTTTCAATGATGCAATCCAGATCTCAAATTGAATTTTACGTGATTGGTCCTGGCTACGATAATTTACATTTGCTCATTAAAAAGATTCAAAGTGAATTCAGTCTTGATTGTGAAGTGATTTTCAATGACGTGATTGGTTCAGATCCACGGCTGACGTGGTTCTGGGCAGAGGTTAGAAAATCAGATGGTCGAAAAATTCATGACAATTTGTCGGCTGACGCCGCATACCATTGACCCTTCAATTTAACTTTGTTCTAAATTTGTCTCTATGAAAATATTGATTGTCATTATATTGATTTCTATCCAGGGGCTTACGAATCCAGTGTCCACCTGGCAAAATGCGGCCTATGGCTCTCTTCTCGAATATTTTTCTAGTTCCAACCGAATCATTCAGTCTTTTAAGTGGTCCAATCTGTCGATTGTTGACAAGCAGAATCAAGAATATCTTGTCGAGGCTGACGTCATAGCAAAAAACAAAACCAACCAAGAAATTAAAACTTATCACTGCGGAGTCTTTGCAAAAAAGGTGAACAATGAAAACTGGCAAGTCAAACTGACAACTTGCGAGACCTTTTCTGATCAATCGCGATGAGTGTCAGTCATGCTGTTGGAAGCACCCCTCTTATTAAAATTCAAAGTTTATCAAAAATTTCAGGTTGTGAAATCTTTGGTAAAGCTGAATTTATGAATCCTGGCGGAAGTGTCAAAGATCGAGCCGCTCTTGGAATGATTCTTGATGCTGAAAAAAAAGGGCTTCTTTCAAAGGGATCTGTGTTAGTCGAAGGAACTGCGGGGAATACTGGAATCGGTCTTGCGACTTTAGCAGCTGATCGTGGATATCAGTGTTTGATCGTCATGCCAAACAATCAAGCTCAAGAGAAATATGAAATTTTAAAAGCTCTCGGTGCAAAGTTAGTGACTGTCCCACCAGTTCCTTTTGCGAATGAAAATCATTTCTATCATACAGCTAAAAAATTGGCGGCTCAAACTGCCAACTCTTTCTGGGTGAATCAATTTGAAAATTTGGCAAACTTCCAACAGCACTATGAGACCACAGGACCTGAAATTTGGAATCAAACTCACGGTCAAGTTTCGGCTTTTGTTTCAAGCTCTGGTACGGGGGGCACCCTTGCTGGAGTTTCTCAGTATTTGAAATCAAAAAATCCCAAAATCCACATTCGGCTTGTGGATCCCATGGGATCAGGTCTGCATCAATATCTACAAACAGGAGTTTTAAAATCAGAAGGCTCGTCGATCACAGAAGGCATTGGTATCATGAGGCTGACGGAAAATTTTAAAAAAGCGATCATTGATGATTCCAAGCAAATTCATGATCAGCAAATGATATCCATGCTCTATCATTTGGCTGAAAAAGACGGATTACTGATCGGAACCTCTGCCGCATTGAATGTCATGGGCAGTTTTAACTATGCTTTAGAAAATAAGAATTCTGGAAAAAAAATTGTCACTGTGTTGTGTGATTCTGCCATGAGATATCAATCTAAAATTTTTAATCCTGAATTTTTAAAAAGCCAAAATTTAGATCCAAAATTAGTCTTTTAAAAAAAAAGCACCGTAACAAAATAAAGGGGCCTATCAAAAGCAAGTTATGTCTTTAAAAATTAAAGTCTTTAAATTCATTTCGGTTTTGAGGCCTAATGTTTGTGCAGACTTATTTCTTCTGTGAAGAAGATTTTTTAAAAATTTAAGCTTATATTTAGATCGGCCCCAAGAAAAAACTAATTCTTCGTATTTTCTGAAGTTCTTTGATCATCTCTTTTTGCAAATGATTTAGAATCTGAGTGACGATTTTCTAAAGTGTGATCCTTATTTTGATCAGCTTTGGCATCTCTTTGAGAAGCACTGTCTAAAGCAGGTTTTTGAACCCAAGGTTTAGCTTGAGCATCGTAGGCTTTCGATCCACCTTTTTGTTGATTTTGATTGTTCATGTCTTTTTTGTCTGTATCCATTTGATCTCCTGTTGAATGAGTGAGTTATCAACCTTTAAGAGAAGCTGATGGAAACATGATCTGCAAAGCTATTGCCACTTGTGAAATCAAAGCAATCAACAGTTAAGGAGCTTGCTGTTGCAAGACTCCCCGATTGTGTGAGGTATTCGACTACCCCTCTCTGTTTAATAGAAGGGGGTGTTTCGTGCCAGCGCTGTGGTAAGCTGCCAAAACCAGCCTGACGGAGTCTTGATGAATCTGAAATTAAAAGATCCGACAAATCAAAACTCAAGCTTTCAATTCGAAAAAAATGAAGCTGGTGATTTAAAAAAAAGGTGGCGGTATGAATCTCGAACCGCTAGCGGTAAAAAAAAGTGGCGGTCTGTTGATTCACTTTTATCTTGCATCATGTGTAAATTATATGTAAATAAGACTTCACAATATGTCTGCAAAACAAAGCTCATTTTTTAAACCCCCTCGCTCTCAAACACTTCGCTGGTGGATTGAAAATCAACAGGTTTAT
>Ga0164292_10002823_pt1 | contig 14155 bp, 25 predicted proteins | sample GEODES117metaG_FD_111486 | JGI IMG/M metagenome (GOLD analysis project Ga0164292, IMG submission 111486) | Eutrophic lake water microbial communities from Lake Mendota, Wisconsin, USA - GEODES117 metaG | ecosystem: Environmental > Aquatic > Freshwater > Lake | place: USA: Lake Mendota... | reverse complement strand
CTCTAACTTCAACAGTACGTGTGTTTAAGTTAATTTCATCACTACACCCTCTTATAAATTTAAATTTATATAACATGGAAAAAATATACGAATATTTTTTGATAATCTAAAATTTAGAACTATTTTGAGTTAAAGTGTTATGATTATCTATGACTTTTTTAAAATCTTCTTTAGTGTTGTATAAATCAAGTGCACGATTTACTATTTTTTGAAGATTAATATTTCCATCAATGGTGCTCACTTTAAATTTTTTGTAAACACCATCAAGTATATTAACGCTGGTTAGTTTTGTTTGATATTTTGGCATAATATAAGTATATAAATTTATATATATTATAAAGAGTAAAAAATAACGGACATTTTATTATACTGTCCGATATTAATTATACACCTTCAGTGGTTTCACCACTATCTTGGTTGTTTATCTCCTCTACTTTTTTTATAATTTGGTCAATTTGTTGTTCCATGATTACAACTTCTTGAGGAGGTGTACTTGAAGTACCCTCGGTTAACTGAACACTAACTGTTTGATTAGTTGTTGATTGTGTCTTTTTTTTACATCCGCATCCCATGATAATTATTCTTTTTTTATAAATATTTTGGTTTATTGTTTTTTATTCTTTATCTTTTCATAAAGATATCAAATAGAAAATAATTAGTAAATGGAAACTAACAAAATTTACCACGGAGATTGTTTGGACTTATTCAAACAACTTAACGACGAAACAGTTGACTTATATGTGACAAGTCCCCCTTATAATGTGGGTATAGCATATGATGTACATAAAGATGATGCGCCAATGTCAGAATACTTTGATTGGTGTAGAAAATGGTTATCGGAAGTCTTTAGAACATTAAAGGATGACGGTAGAATTGCGTTGAACATACCTTACGAAATAAATGTTCGAGAAAGAGGTGGTAGGGTGTTCTTAGTGTCTGAGTATTGGCAGATGATGAAAGAAATTGGTTTTGGATTTTTTGGTGTTGTTGATTTAGAAGAAGATTCACCCCATAGGTCAAAAACCACGGCTTGGGGGTCTTGGATGTCAGCATCGTCACCTTACATATATAATCCAAAGGAATGTGTAATCTTGGCCTATAAAAAGGAATATAAGAAAAAAAATAAGGGATTGTCAGAATGGTCATTTACCGAAGCTGAGGTTGAAAACGAGGAAGGTAAAATTAAAAACAAGAAACTATATTCAGACAAGGATAAGGGTGAATTTATGGAACTTGTTTTCGGTCAGTGGAAATATTTTAATGATACTAAATCATTAACTAAAGCAACCTTTTCAATGGATATTCCGATGAAAGCAATAAAAATACTAACCTATAAAGATGACTTGGTTGTTGATTGTTTCTCCGGAAGTGGGACTACCGCACTTGCGGCGAAAAAGTTGGGTAGAAATTATATCGGATTTGAATTATCTGAAAACTATGTAAAAGTTTCCAATCAAAGATTGATTGACTACGAGAATAAAACTAAACAATTAGAGATTAATTTTATCGAACAGGATTAATGGGTGAACCTAAATACATATTTACCTTATCACCCTCTTTAAAATCGTTTGCCACACCGGCTGGGAACTCAATTACGTGGTCTCCTATGCCGGTGTATCTTTTTGGATTAAGTTCATTTCGACCGGCCGGTAAACAATTTCTATGTATTTTACTAATTCTATTCTTTAAAACAAAAAGAATGTCGAGAGGAATTAAACAATTTTTCATCCAAAAAGAATGGTGACCATTACCCCCCATATTAAAAACTATACACCCTTCCAAATTATCTCTACCCATCATACCCTTTTGAATTTCTTCAGGTGTGGACAAGTATTCTGCTTGGAATTTTTTATTATTAATTATTACCGACATAACTTATAAATATTTGACAATTTAATATTTTTTTATTATACTTTAAACTATGAAAACGATATTCAACGGACAATTTGATTTTGATAGCGATGATGAATTGGAATTGGTTTTAGATAATCTAAACCCACAAATGTCGTTGAAGATTATCGAAATTGCATTAAACAAAGGTTTAAGAGAAGGTATATTTGACCTAACTGAATCCCATTGTCTTTACAAATCAATGCAGTTTTTAAAGAAAACCGAGGATAATAAGTTTAATAAAAATAATGAGGATTTGGAATAAAATATGAAGAATACTAAGGAAAAAAAATACCTAATCGATTTCTTTATTTTAAAGAAAAAACACCATTGGTTCTTGATACCATCCCTAATAATTTACCATAACAAATATGAATTTTTTGAAACAGGATTAACATCACCAGGATTTGGTTTTACGATACGTTTCTTAATTTTTATGGTTGGGTTCCAAGTACAAAAAAATATATATTACAAATATGAGAAGAAAAGTTGAATATGTGTGGTTAGACGGTTATACACCCGAACCAAATCTTAGAAGTAAAGTTAGGATTCTTGACCTAAATACTGAAATCGCATCTGATATCCCAACTTGGGGATTTGATGGTAGTTCCACAAAACAGGCGGAAGGTAATTTTTCCGATTGTTATCTTAAACCGGTAAAGGTTTACCGTTCAAATAATTTAAGTGACACATTGTATGTTCTTTGTGAAGTTTTAGATGGAAACAATGAAGTACATGAATCAAATAGTAGAGCCAAAGTTGGTGAAGAAGATGTTGATTTTTGGGTTGGGTTTGAACAAGAATATTTTATTAGGAAAGGACATAATCAAAACATTTTAGGATTCCATAATGGTACAATGATAGACCCACAAGGAAAGTATTATTGTGGAGTTGGTGGTCACATTTACGGCAGACATCTAACCGAAGAACACTTAGAAATGTGTTTGAATTACGGTATCAATGTTGAGGGAACAAACGCTGAGGTTGCTCTCGGACAATGGGAATATCAAATATTTGGAAAAGGTAAATTATCAACATCCGATGATTTATGGATGTCAAGATATTTTCTTTATAAGTTATCCGAGAAATATGAATATCAAATAGATTTCCACCCAAAACCAATTCAACATGGTGAGTGGAATGGTTCTGGTTTACATACAAACTTCTCAAATAAAAAGATGAGAGAATCGGGTAGTGAAGAATATTACAAAGCAATATTCAGGTCGTTTGAAACAAGGATGAATGAACACATTGAAGTTTATGGTTCTGATAATCATTTAAGATTAACAGGTAAATTTGAAACCCAATCAATGGATAAATTTTCTTGGGGAGTGTCAGATAGAGGTGCATCAATAAGAGTACCTAAAATTGTTGGTGAAACATGGAATGGTTATCTTGAAGACAGAAGACCGGCATCACATGCTGACCCATATAAAATTGTGAAAATAATATCTGACACATTAAAACTTGCGGAAGAATTGAATAACACTTTAAATAACATGTACAAAGATGTGAATGTTGAAAGTGTGTCACCAGAAAAATATCAAATGATGTCGAATGATGAACTTTTATCTGAATACAAAAAGGACGAAGAGTAATGAATTATGTATAAATTTGAACTAACCGAATCGGAAATTAAAAAATTCGAGAAGTGGAAAAAAGAAATGAAAAAAAAGGATGATTCCATGCCAACAGCCGGTGAAAGATGGACATTCATGTTCACACCATCTGGTTTGGGGACTATTGTTTGGGCAAAGGATGAAGCAACGGGAGAGGAAATTGATTTAACCGATTGGGATAATTTTTAAAAATATGATAACACAAGAAATATTAAGCACGTTTGTTTACAAAACACTTGACGGTAAATTTGCTGTAAGTGACCCTACAGAGTTTGACCAAATAATTGGTTATTACGATACGTTGATTGAAGCAGAAAATGCGTTCAAAGAATTTATAACCAAAGAACAAATTGTATTTGAGTAATGTCAAAACTTGAAACACAATATAAAAATTATTTAAAACAAAATCCCGATTCAAAATTAACTTTTGGAGAATGGAAATCTACAGTTTTTTCGGATTTAATTTTGAAAGGTTTATCCGAAAGTGATGATTTTACAGAATGGGACATCACCCTTAATGATGGATTAGAAGATGAGTGGTGATAATATTGTTTGAATCAATAAGAAAATTATGAAGAAAAAACCTGACTTGGTTGTTTGGTCCGAAGAAAATGGATATGATGCGAATCTAAAATCTTACCCAACCAATTTAGGTGCTCCGAGTTTTGATTTACCAAATGTTGGTTTAATTAGAACAGAATCCGCAAAAAAAATGATGGATGTTTTTGAACAAGAGAAACGAGAAATTCTTGTTAAAATTGAAAAGTTACATCAAGAATATATGGATTCAATTATGGTGTGGGAATCAAAAATTTCTTTTGACCCAATTGTTGGTCATAGTTATTTTCTTTATAAATTTAATGGTGTGAATACACTATCATTAATATCCCCCAAACAATGGAATAAAGACGATTCTTTTATTGGGGAATTTATGTTGAATTCGGACAAAAAATGGATTAGAAAATGAATAAAGTTTTTTTAATAGATATAGACGGAACAATATGTGATGACATCAAGAATGAAGATAGTCATCTCTACTCTAGTGCCAATCATTTTCCAAGTGCACTTGAGATTATCAATAAATGGTACAATGAAGGAAATGTAATTACATTCTTTACCGCAAGAGAGAGTAAAGATAGAGAAGTTACCGAAAATTGGTTAAAGGAAAAAGGTTTTAAATACCATGGATTGGTTATGGATAAACCACGAATTAAAGACGGTCAAGAATATGTTTGGATTGATAACCGAAAGGTTAGAGCAATAACATACCTCGGAACATGGTCAGAACTAAAAGAAGTTGACGCAAAAATTCAAACATTTGAATAAGATGAACAAATTGGATAAACAATACACAAACCTACTCCAATCAATTTTAGATTACGGAGTAGAAAAGAAAGACAGAACAGGTACTGGTACCATTTCAGTATTTGGTAGACAAATCCGTCACAAAATGTCTGAAGGATTTCCATTACTTACAACCAAGAAAATGCCATTCAAAACAATCGTAACTGAATTGTTATGGTTTTTAAAAGGTGATACCAACATTAAGTATTTGGTTGATAATAATTGTCATATTTGGGACGGTGATGCTTATAAGAACTATGTAAAACACTGGTGTGAAAAAAATAAATCACCAGAACAATTAGCTCCGTCTCAAAATGATTTTATTAATTTAATCAGAACAGATGATGAGTTTGCTAAGACATGGGGTGAGTTAGGTCCAATTTATGGGGCACAATGGAGAGATTGGAGTAAATCAAACCATACGTGGGGATATGACCAAATCGCAAACCTAATCAATGACCTTAAAACAAACCCAGATTCAAGACGATTAATGGTTAATGCTTGGAATGTAGGTGAGTTAGACCAAATGGTACTTCCTCCTTGTCATTATAGTTTTCAAGTTTATACAAGAGAGTTGAATCGTGAAGAAAGAGTTGATTTGTACATTAAAAAGTATGGGCATGAAGGTATGGATTTTGAAAAATATAAAGATACAATACCAACCCGAGCAATCTCTTTAATGTGGAATCAACGTTCAGTAGATACATTCTTAGGTTTACCATTTAATATTGCAAGTTATGGACTCCTATTAGAAATTCTTGCAAAGGAGGTTAATATGGTTCCTGATGAATTGATTGGTAATTTGGGTGACGTACACCTTTACCTTAATCATATTGAACAAGCAAAGGAACAGATTGGTAGAAAGTATACACCAGAAGAAAGGGAGACCATGTTAAAGGATGCGATGAGCTGGCGTTTATATAACAAAGCGGTTAATGAACTGATGCCATTCGGTGGTGGTATGTCTGAGTACTACGATGCACATAAAATTCCTTACTACACAAGAGAACCATATGTATTACCAATATTAAAACATATGAAGACCGATGAGTTCTATAAATCATTAGGTGAAGATTTAAGTTTAATAACACATTTGGATAATACTGATTTTGTTGTTGAAAACTATCAATCACACCCCCCAATAAAAGCACCATTATCAAATTAGTTATGAAAATAAGTCTTGACAGAGTCGTATATCAAACGTATATTTTACCATACATTAAAGTAACTCACAATAAATGGTTAAATGGTGACTATGAATTTATTTTGGGTTGGTTTAATTACCAATTAGTTATTGCTTACACTCCTAAAAATTAATATTACAATGAAAAATATATTTAAATTATTGGTCATGAATATACGAAGTTTGGGTTCACCCGAAATATCTGAACCATTAAGTTGGTCTAAAGAAGATTTTGAAAAAGCTAAGAAATGGGGTCAGTCAAGATTGTATCCGGGTGAAAAATACAGAACAGTATGGGATGTGGTTTATTCACCAAGATACGACACTGTTGATGTTATTAGTGAAATAAATCAACTAATAATTATAGAAAATAAAAATAAACAAATTAAACAAAAACAATGAAAATTACAAAAACACTTTTATTCATTTTAGGATTTTTTGCAATCCTATACTCTTGTTCAGACACGAGTAAAACAACAATTAAACCGGTGGATTTTCCACAAAATCTAAACATTACCGGTTTTAACTTTCCTGAAGATTCCACCAAAATCTATGGATGGTTAGAGAAACAAGACACAACTAGTATTGTTAACCATGCTTGGGGTGTATGGGCTGGACTTACAGAACCAACAAACCAAAAATACAATGGACAAACACTGTTAGTGTTTGAAACTTGGATGGGGGTACAGGAATTGGCAGCAATGTCAGCGAATGGTCAAGTAACATCTGAAGTTGAAAAAACTGATAGAACAATGTTAAGTGTACCAAAACAATTTATTCATGGACAACTAATGTCTGCGGGTAATAAACCGATTGATACGAATTTTGTTGTATTAGAGACGGTTTCATATGACCCATCAGCAGCACATTTCGTTACTTCAAATAAACTATTTAACCAATCATCGTTAAACAAATATTCAGTTAAAGATGGTATTGGTAGTGTTCCTGAATTCCCTAATACCTCAATTACCACTAAACCAACATATTATGCCGGTGTACCGGATAAAAATGGTTTAATTAGAGTACCTGTTTGGGTATCACCAAATCCAGCTAAAGCATACAAATATACCGAATGGCAACAATTTGTTTACGCTGACATTAACAACAAACAAGAAAATAATAAAAAATTAATTCCTGTAACAACTTCTAACCCCTCAAAAGAAGAGATTGAAGCAGCAACTTGTAATGTTAGTGATTTTATTAGTTACAAAATTGATAGAATCGGTGCGGATTACTTAAACAGTCATCAAGACGTTGGAACAACACCAAGCAGACAATTTATTGAAGGTGATTATGTTTTATTAGTTGCGATGCACGTAACAACAAAAGAATTTAAAAATTGGACTTGGCAGACTTATTTTTGGTGTCCTGACCCATCTAACCCACCATCACCAAGTTCTAAATTTGAAGCCGGTTTGAGACCAAAAGAATTAAAGGGTGCATCATCACACTACGCCGTTAGTGCAGCGTATGCGATGGTTTGGCCAAATCAACCTGTATCAGGTGGAAGTGATAAAGGTGCTAGACCAATAATTGCATTCAATCCATATTTGGAGGGAGGTTTTGGACCTAAAGTATTCAGTCTACCAAATAAATTTAGACCTGATTTTGTTTACGGAATGCAAACCAACTGTATGTCATGTCACGCATTGTCAACGATGAGTGGTAAGAATGGTTACACAACAAACCAATACATTGATATGATGGACACATCATTATATAAAAATGACGTAAAATTAGATTTCACTTGGTCAATCCAAGGAAATATAAATTCGGATAAATAAAGTAATGAAACTAATGAATTTAATTAACGAAAATCAGGAACAAACATATGATTATGGTTGTGCGATGGTATATTTTAATTTCCCCGAAATTGAATACATCCACAAATTAATTGACCCTAATCACATATACACCGAAGATGGTGATGGTTCGTTTGGGTTAGAAAAAGAACCACACACAACTCTATTATATGGTTTACATGACAACGTTTCTTTAGATGATATTAAAGGTGTGATGAGTAATCACACCTTTAATATTTGTCGATTACATAACCCGTCACTTTTTGAAAATCAAAAATATGATGTTCTAAAATTTGATGTGAATGGACCTAACTTACATGATGTTAATGGAGATTTAAAGAAATTTCCATTCACCAATGATTTTCCAGATTATCATCCTCATTTAACAATAGCATATCTAAAACCCGGATATGGAAGTAGATATGTAAGAAAACTAGGTAATTTAGAGTATATGTTAAAACCAATTTATGGTGTGTACTCTGAACCCAATGGTACTAAAACAAAGATTGATTTAAATATAACCTAAAAAACACGAAGTGAGAAAACAACATGTTAAACTAAGTAAAATTGTAAAAGAATATAAAGATGCTACAACATACGAAATTTGGGAAGGAATTAGAGATAATTTTACTTTCGGTTTTATCGGGGCGACACTTGTTGTTTTTATTGCAACAAGAACAGATATTGCTGTTTTTTTGGGTTATATTATCTACTATTATTACATGGGTCGAATAGTCAATCGACCAAAATATGTAACTGATTTGGGTAAACTAATAGTGTTCCCAATACCATCGGCATTAGGTGCGTTCACAGGATATAAACTATCCTATTATCTAATTCAATTTTTTTAAGGGTTAACTTAATGACCCTTACCTTGACCTCGATAGTTTTTTTCTTTATTATCGTGTTTGTTAGGTGATTTCTCGGCTTTACCTCTTCTTTTTTTACCGAAATTAACCTTCATTGAGTTACTTGATGATTTTCCTTTTGATGTTGCCATGTTGATATTTTTATAAAAATAAATATGGATATCTCAAAAAAAATCAGTATGTTTGTAATGTACAATAAAATTGAGAGGATATATGCAAATTCTTAAACAAAGATTTAATTATGCAAAAATTGAACTAATAAGAGATAATTGTCTCCTTGAGGTTGGTAAGCAGGATGAATACGTTGTTGTACAACCAATAACAGAAAAAACCGAAGATTTTTTTGATGACATATTTGATGACGAATCAAATAGTTTGGAAATAAAACCAGTTATTAAAAACGCAAATTTTGAAACAATTAAATTAGAACCCCTCCCAAAAAAAGGTGCAAAGACCAAGTATTATTATACCAACTCACCAGAAAAAGAATACATCGGTTTCTCAAAATTAACAAAGAAACCTTTCTTCACCACAAAAGAGAAACACATTAAAAGACATTATGGTAATCCTTTTGCATCCATAGAGGTTTTTACCTATGAGAGAACAATCGAATTACGTGACAATAAACTTTATGTTAGGGTATATAAAAATAGGAGATGGAGAGATTTCAATTGGAGATATTTTAGAAAATCCCACAAAATTGAAACATTTTCAATTGACTTAAATAAAGGTGATTTTATAATCGGAGAGATTTCACGTAACTCAAATTTAAAAACCAATAGGTTTAGAAAAAATTCATTTAGTACACTTGAAAATCTTCTTTGTTCGTCACATTTTTTCAATAAAACCCAAATAATACCAAAATATGAAATCATTCATGATGATTTCAAAGAATCATTTAATGATGAAGAATTTTTAAGTGTATTGTCACAGTACGTACCAAACATTCCACTCAAACAAGATGATGTTACCGACAAAAATTTATTTTTGAAATCTTTTATAGATTTTTTCATAACCAAGAAAAAAATAAAAGTACCCAATAATTACATTGGATTAATTAGAAGATATTACCCAACTGAAAAATTCTTAAAGAAAAACGACAGAAAATTAATACAATCTATTTTAGATAGTTTTAGAATTAACTCAAAATTAACTGTCAAAATACTACATGAAAACATCGATATTAACATCCAAGATTTTGCATGTTTCTGTAGTTTATTTGGAAAAGATTTTACAAAATATATTGGTAGTATGTCACCCGAATCTTTAAAGGGTTTTATTAACAAAGATGCGGGTTATCATGGTAATTTCCCTCTTGAAATGAGAGGTGTTAAAAATAACCGTTTGATTATTGATAATTTAGAAAAGGAAAACATAATTAAAGTTGTAAACACTCTCACTAATAAATCTTCCGGTAATTTAGGTGGGTTAAATAACATATATAGTTTATTCAAGGACCATTTTGAGATGATTGAAAAACTTAGGAATTATGACCCATCAATAAGAATGAGAGCAACAACATATGATGATTTTCATATTGAACACAGTGAATTAGCTAAAATGGTGTCATTGATTAAAAAAGGTTGGACAGTTGAGTATCAGTTTGATAACAGAATGGTTAGATTGGTTGAAGAACCTCTAACTATCATTGATGAAGATTTAATATCAAGGACATTTAAACCACAAATATTAAAAAGAGAAGAGGAATATACCGAAGAAGGTTCATTTATGCACCATTGTGTTGCAACGTATGCAAATAAAGAATCGTCAATAATCATATCACTAAGAACAGATGATAATTTAGATAGGGTGACTTGTGAATTTGTTAAAAAGACAGGTGAATGTACACAAGAAAGACATTTTTGTAACAGAATACCACCAAAACATTTTGAAGAACCACTTAAAATACTAAAAACCAGAGTTAAAAAATTCGCCAACCAAAGACTTCTAAATCACATTGATGTTAAAAAGGTTAAGGTTAAAATAAATGGAAAAGAAGTTGAACCCGAACCAAGAACTGCGTTTGATGAATTGTTGTTGAATGCAATCAATGGTGTGGAATTTTAACCTTTGATTTGGTTTTAAATTTATGTATATTTTATGCATGGATTTATTGTTAAGACACTACCAAAGCAAAAAATTTAAGGTTGGAAAGACAACTGCAATCTGTGAGATTCAATTATATGAATACGATTATTTAATTCATTTCATTTCCGACTTTACTTTTGATTATTTAAAATACGAGAACAAAACTCAATTAGCGATTCATCATGGGTTTACCATTAATTTAAATAACGGAGATATTCAAACGTACTATCAACTTTCTAACTACGCAGTTTCAGAAAAAACATTTTCTAAAAGTAAAAACAATAGAAAGAAAAATAACTTTAATTCAATTTATAATTTAATCGAGAACGCAATTTATAGGGGTGAAAAAAGGAGGGGATATTGGGGTGTTAGATATGGTAAGTCGATAGATAAATTAATAAACATCTTAATCGGTAAATTAAAACCACACATTGAATCTGATTATATTAGAAACAAAGAGTACGATTCAAAGTACACCATTAATCCAATATTTGATTTATTCGTGGATTTTCATTTGTCTAAGAAAAAAATCAAACCCCATGATTCTGTTTATCACACAATTCAACAGGAATACCCAAAACCAAAATGGTTAAAAGAAAATGAAAATAAATTTTTACCGGCAGTTTTGGATTCATATGGTATCAAATCAAAATACTTAATCGGTGAAATCAATAAAAAAACTGAATTAGATATAAATTTACACACAGTTAGTTATGTCTGTAAATTATTTGGTGATGGTTACGTTGATTACCTAAGACGTATGGATTGGTTTGATTTAGTGTCTCACGGAATTGATGTTAGAAAAAAATATCACACATTAAGAAACGATGTTGAAAAAAATTGCATGGTTAAATTGGTTAATGATTGGAATATAAATCAAACAATCGTACATATTGATAATCTAATCGATATTGTTGTAAAAACTTTAACACTAAGAGATTTTTTAGAAGAAAAAGGATTAAAATTGAAATTTAATGCAACAACATTTAATGATGTGGAACTTTTATTAAATAAATGGGAAAACTTAAAAAATTATTTTAAAAAAGGATACAAAATTAGATATACGTTTCCTGAAGACATGATACAAAATGTGGAGTCGGATATTTTTATCGGACAGGAAAAATTTACAGTTAAGATTTTAAAAACACAAGAAGATTTTTTCACCGAAGGATTTGTAATGAAAAATTGTATGAGTAAACAATTTAATAAGGGTATTGTATTTCTTTATATATCGATGAAGAATAAGAAAACTAGAATTAATCTCGAATATAAGAATGGTATTTTAATAACCTCTTTTGGTAAGGCAAACACACCGGTTGATAAAGGTTTTGTGGATGCCATTAACACTTTAAATAAAAGAGTATTAAATTTTGTGGATTATAAATGGGAAAAAGAAAAATACGATTTTATTGAAAAATAATTTCATTTTTTTCCATATTTGGATAATAATTCGTATATTTGGGGTAGTTAAAATATTTTTATGCAACCAAAAGAGTCCAAATCAAACACACATTTCAGAATCAGTATCGTAAAATCAGCTTTAAGAATCATCGGGTGTTACTATTTGTTTTTTTTAAATTTACCAACTGCGGCAATTTTATTTTGTGTTGCAGAAATTTTAGGTATATTTGAAGAGATATTCTAAAAAATAGCCATGACAGAAATAAACCCTAACAATCCTAATGATAGAGATATCATTTTTCATGCAGGTGGTTTTGCAAATGTTAAAACTACCACTATGGTTAAATTAAACGAAGTACTTCTTGTTGATACGGAAGACGGACAGAAACAATTAACTATTAATATAACCGCAGACTTTAATACTATCGATAAAAAATATCATGAGATATTTTTCAATGTTATCACCGCAAAATATCTTAGTAGGGTATCTTTTGGTGATAATCCATTTTCAGAATGTAGACCTGTTCAAAAAAGAAAATGGTATCAATTTTGGAAGTCAAAATATTTTGTGTAAAATAAAATATTTATCACCATGAACTCCCCAAAAGAAGTTGTGGATGATGAAATTATTGTTGATAACCCATTAGATGATGATACATGGGATGACAATAAACAACACACGGAACAAATGTTTTAAAACCAAATTGGTTTTTCCCTTTTCTTCCAAGTAGCAAATTTAGATTTAGAACCTCGGTAATAGTTTCGATATGATTCTATTACCGATTCTACTTTATACTCGTCAGGCATCGCTTTAGGTGGTGTTGTTAATCCCTTGTCACAAATGTTTAACTTATTTGTGACACACCATTCAATAATTTCCTGAGACTTATGTCGTTTACCGTAACGATATGAATATTCTGTACATAATTCCAAACCCAATTCACAAAGAAGTAAGTAATTGAATAAAGATTCCCTAACCCATATCGAACAAGGGTGATTTTTGTGTGATAATTTATAGGGAATATGTTGATTGTCTTCTGATGTTACATGATGGGCACCACATAAAAGTTGTGCGGTTTCTAGTATCATTTTAACCACATGTTTATCACAATGATATTGAGCACATTTGCGGACATCTTTATCTAAGAAAAAAATATTCATGAGACAAATATAGTGATAATCTGAAAAAAAATACTTATATTTGTAAAAATATACAAAATGATTTTAAAACACTCATTAGTTGAAGGTGAGATTATTGAAATAAAACCATTCATCTTTGCGGCAATCATAAAGGACAAATATGATAGGTCTATGGTATTTTGTAGATACCAAGAATACTATGAATCACCATTTCCAGAAATCAGGGGGAATTCATTTTCTCTTGAGGAGTACATGAGAATCTATAGTAAAAGAAATAAAAAAGATACATTCACATATCCCGTTGATTGGTCTGGTTATAATGTTCCATCAAACGTCTTAATGGAGGCAAGGAAGAAATTTGAAGGTTCACTTAATGATTACGATTTAGTTATGGATGACATGATAAGTTATTGTAATAGAGAATCTAAATTTAGAAATTACGGTGAAACACATCCATGGTACTTGATTGGTGTTGATAAATTAAAATCCAGTATAATTAATCATGAGATTGCTCATGGTTTATACTACACGAATTTAAATTATAAGGTTGAGATGGATTATCACACATCTAGTATTTTACTTAAAGATTCTATCTCACTTAGAAAACATTTAATAAAAGTTGGTTATGTTAATGATGGTAAAATTTTGGACGATGAAATTCAAGCATATATGTCAACAGGGAAACTACACTCTTGGAGTGATACCATCTATAAAAAATACTCAAAGGAGTTTGTCAATACATTTAAGAAATATAATAAATGAGAACATTTAAATTCTATAGAGATGAAATAGGTTGGTTTGTTGACCTACCTGAATGGG
>Ga0164292_10002821_pt1 | contig 14163 bp, 12 predicted proteins | sample GEODES117metaG_FD_111486 | JGI IMG/M metagenome (GOLD analysis project Ga0164292, IMG submission 111486) | Eutrophic lake water microbial communities from Lake Mendota, Wisconsin, USA - GEODES117 metaG | ecosystem: Environmental > Aquatic > Freshwater > Lake | place: USA: Lake Mendota... | reverse complement strand
TTGTGTTCCGGTTGTACCTTGAGCTCCAGTGATACCCTGTATACCTTGAGTACCATTAGTACCTTGAGTTCCGGTTGTACCTTGAGTGCCTGTAATACCTTGAATGCCTTGATTACCGGTTGTACCTTGTGTGCCTTGGGTTCCTGTAATACCTTGGATACCTTGAGTTCCAGTGGTTCCTTGAGTTCCGGTGATACCTTGAATTCCTTGAGTTCCGGTGATGCCTTGAATACCTTGAGTTCCGGTTGTACCTTGAGTTCCGGTTATACCCTGAGTACCCTGTATACCTTGAGCACCTGAAGTTCTTTTCTTTAGCGTACCGTCCGCGGCAAGTACAATAAAGTCTGTTAGCGCATTATCGGTAGTAACTTGTGTTACTGCAATACTTCCAGTAACAGCAAAACTACCTGTTACGCTTGAGTCCCCTTTGGACACAAACCCGTTACGGGCAACAAACTTTTTATCTGCCATAGTTTTGATCCTTTTTCACTTTCCAAAGGACGGTATTAGAAAATTATACTAATAAATAGGTTACATATATCTTAGGTGTCCTTTTACTGTCCAGGTGCCGGCCGGTACTGCTAATATCAGATTTGCGTTAGATCCGGCAAGAGTCGGAGTAAATTCTGCACCTACAGTACTTCCTAGGTCTAAGGTAGATACATCATTCCATTCAATGTCTAAAGGAGTCCAGACTGTAGCTAAAGTACCTGCACGTTTGTTACTCCCGCTAGCGATTACATAGTCCAGGAATGCTCCTTCGTAAGAACCTGTGCTGATAGATGTAACGGTGAGTGAAGTAGTTCCGCTTACTAGAATGCCTTGCTGTACAACTGCTGTAGTACCTTGAATGGTTAATGAGCCTGAAACTATTGCACTTCCATTAACATCTATAGCTGCTGACGGAGTAATCTTTTTGATACCTATATTGCCGGAAGTATCTTCATAAATCGAAGAAGTAGTTGCACTGTTTGAATCTTCATAGCGCATGATGTAACGAGCTACACCTCCACTGCCGGCATTCTGTACAAATGTACCGGCGGTTTGACCTCCGATATCAGAGAGTAGCTGTGCACCAGTTCTGTAGACTACTTCTGCACCCGTAAGTGCTAGGAACTTATCCGGATCTGAACCGAAGTTATCCACCGTATTAATGTTTACTTTTCCGGTAGTGGTTAGTGAACCCGTAATAATGGTTGTAGATCCGCTTGTAAAGATTTGAGAATCGTTTAAGTGATCTCCGCCATCAGACCTTGGGACAAACCATTTTGTAAGGTTAGGTTCATCACCTAGTGATCCTGTGTTTCTGGGGCCAGCTAGTAGCATACCTCCGGTATACGTAGACCCGCTTACATTCTGATATACCCAGTGGTTGTGCAGTGAGTCCCAAGCAAGAGATGCTGTAGCCTGGTGGGATAGAGATCCTGAATCGTATACTTTTAATCCTCCGAATCTTTCTGCAGGTTCAAATATGTTTACAGAAATGAACGAGGCTGCGACGTTTAACTGTGAGGAGGTTACGTAGGTAAGTGACGAAGTTCCGAATACTTGAAGATTCCCGTTTATTACTACGTTCTGATTTAGCTGCCCTACTGACTCGGCTTTTAAGGCATAAGATGCAGTGGTGGCTGTAGAAGCATTGCCGGTAAGGTTTCCTGTTAGGGTTCCATTTATCCCTAAGCTACCGGTGAGTTGGTAGGCTCCAATCAGATTACGGGTGTGACGCCATACCCCTCCGGTTCCACTTCCGCTGTAGATTAGCAGGTCTCCGTGAGTATACGCTCCCTCTACTCTAACTGAGCTTAGGTCTGCAAAGTCTTTTGGTTGTTCTGTAGTTACGTATATAATACCACTTCCACCGGGGCCCGCTTTAACAACAATTCCTACTGGGATTACCTCATAAGGAGCCGGAGGAGCTACTTTGGTAAGTTTACCTGCTGATGATGATACAAATAACCTATCCCCATCGCTAAACGCATTTGTATTTAATCCTTTAACAAGTCCCTCAGTGGTGACATATCCTATAGTGTTTATCTCAATATCATGAGTAGCAAGACCTAGTATTTGATTACTTGTTTCTACACTTCCTGATACTGCAATAGCTTGTGCTAGCTGTATTTCAGGAACGTCTCCGTGAGATCCTACAAGTCTTACTGGAGTACCATCTTGTATTAATACCCCGCTGGCATTAAAAACTCTTGTCCAGTTTTCCTGTCCTACTTGTAATGTAATATCTGCTTCAGCATTATAAACTGATAAAGCTCCATCTGTGTTATCCCAAAATACTCTACCTGATTTCCAAGCAGGGGTTGCGGATCCTGTATTAAAGTCAATATAGTTTACATTGGCTATGCTTCCTGAGATGGTTAGGTTCGCAGCATGGGATGCTGTAAGAGCATAAGATGCTGAAAGTGCGTAGGATGATGAAAGTGCATTTAAAGCAAGCGATGCTGTACCGAACAACGAACCTGTAAACGATGCTGCAGTAATAGAGGTGGTTGTAGTATTTCCTTGAGTGGTGACTTGTTGTAAAGTCGGTACTACGGCTGCTTGAGAGCTTACACTGGATAGAGAAGCTGATACTGACCCCCATTGGTCAATTCTAACATCTGAACCTGTGATCGAACCATTAGTATTTAAGCTACCGGTTACTGTTAAGCTCTCAGATACATGCAAATCTCCGTAGACTTTTAAAAGCTGATTGTCAAACTCACCGTAAAGTAGAGGCTGGTTACTGCCTGTGTTGTGTATGTAGAGTTTGTTAGATACAGTAACAAGTCCTCCGATAGGTCCTGCTCCTGTTCCGATAAAGACGCTATCAGAAGAGTATTGAGCGGTACCGCCTGCTCGATATCCTAGCAGTACGTTATTACTCCCAGAGTACAGGTAGTAGCCTGCATAGGCTCCTAATCCTGCATTATATCCACCCATATTAAGGGTCTGTAGACTATGGCGGCCTAGAGCACTATTCCAGGCATTAAATTCAGAGGCACCTATATTATCTAATCCTCCTAGAGCAGTATGACCTACAGCGGTATTACTGCTACCGGATGTTAAGGAGTCTAAAGCGTTGTTACCTACAGCAACATTCAAGTATCCTGCAGTGCTGTTACGTAGAGCCTGGTAGCCGATAGCAATACTTCCTGGGTTTGGCATTGCATTACTCCCAAGTGTCTGGTGTCCGATTGCAAGACTGGTTAGGTTGCCTGCAGACTGATTGGCAGGTCTGCCGATCTTAATTAAGTTAAAGTAACTGTCTTGAGAAGCACTTATTCCTCCTGTTACCTGTACTGTCTGATCTAGAGGGTTTACGTATGATGCTGTTGCCGTATAGGAAGAAGAAACTACTCCTGTGATTGCACTTCCGTTACCTTTAAAAAATGAAGCTGTTACTGGCCCGTTGATATTTAAGCTACCCGTTATTACAGCATTAGTAGTGACGATAGTTTGAATAGTATCATCATCTCGCTTAAAGTATACTTTACCGTCAACAGTATTAATTGCAAGCTCTCCTGTGGATAACGAGCCTGTTGAAGGTACTTTACCGGCTATCGCCGACCTTTTGAGTTTGATTTGTTGGGCCATATGTATGGAACTTTTTTAAGGTATAAACCGGAAAATGTCTATGTAGACTATTATAAATAGGAAAGCCGGCTGTTGCCGGCTCCTAATCTATATATGAGTCTTTTAGAACGTTCCTCCGTCGATTACCGAAGTTGCTACAAATGTTCCGTCTGCTTTGTATCCGACTAGTGTTGATACTTCAACAGCTGAGTCTGTATTGGCGAGAGCTCCTAATCTGTTTGATCCGTCTCTAAAAATTACTCTAGAAGATGTATCGATTACTCCTTGAAGTCCTACTGCTGTAATACCTGTTGCAGCATTTACGACGCTACCGCTAACAGTACCTGCTACAGTTACAGTACTGCCGTTGTCGGTAATGATTGATGCTACTAATCTTTTGTTACTGTCTACTTTCTGAATGCTGTTGGCAGCAGGAGAGGCGTTATCGTAGGTAGTTAACCTGTATTGAGTAGATCCGCTAAGACCTGCATACCAGTAGTCGTCTGTTGCATTCCAGAGCAATGAACCTGAAAGTAGCTGTGCTCCTAATGCGTCTCTTACTACGATACCGCCGTCTGCTGCAACACCTGCTGCGTTTAGTACGATGATATTATCTCCAATCTCAACAGTAGTTGAGTTGACAATTGTCTGGGTGCCTGTTACAGTGAGGTTTCCTGCAACAATTACATCGTTGCCTGTAAAGCGAGTACCTTCTACGTAAACGTCTCCGTTGGTTGAAGCAATTGAAAGATTACCAGTTGCTCCGGTGTGGGTGATGGATTGGTTGCCGTTATTATTTAAGACGAAATCATTATCGGTAGAATTACCGTTGTTCATGATATCGTCTAGAGGTAATGAAGCTGGATTGATACCACCAATAGTTAAGCTATCGATAGATGCACTTACGAAGTAGCCAACTCTCCACTTATCAGAAGAAGCACCAAGATCGAAGGCATTATTAGCTGAAGGTATAATACTAGAGCTTACATCTGCTTTGTAAGTTACAACATCTGTTGCAGCATCACCTAGGTTTACATTTCCATTAAGGGTTGTTGTACCCGCTACTGTTAACGAGCTTCCTAGTACAGCTGAGCCTGTTAAGATTAAAGTGCCGGCGATCTTAGTGTTACCTGTGTCGGACTTTACTAAGAATTTCTCAGTATTACCGGTACCCATCTGGAAGGTACCTATACTACCGCCTGTACCTACGTATAGGTCTAGGGCAGTAGTGATAGCTCCGATTGTTAGGTTGTCCTGAATGACGGCACTGTTATCTACGTATAGAGCAGAAGCAGATGCAAGTACACCGACATTTAAAAAGTCTACAGAAGCAGCTGATCCTGCTGAACCGCTGAAGTTGTCAGCGTAAACTGTCTTCCAGTATTTGGTAGTGCTACCTAGGTCAAATGCACTATCAACGTCAGGTACAAACGATGAAGAAATTTCAGCTCCAAAGTTTACAAAGTCTGTTGTAGCATCACCTACTGTGATGTTACCTCCGATAACTACGTTACCGCTAATGTCAGCATTTCCTGTCAACTTTAAATTAGAACCGGAAATGTTACCGGTTGTGTTAATATTTAAAGTTGTAGCATCTAAAGCTGTTGCAGTAACCTTTAAGTTACTTGTTGCTGCAACTGCTCCGGCGTTGTTAAAAAGTACTTCAGTGGTATTACCTGGTGCTGTAATACTTGCTAGAGAAAGGTTCGTTAATGCTGAACCATTACCGGTAAATGATCCGCTAAATGAGCCTGAAGCAATAATACTTGAGATCGTAGTACCTTCTAAGTTACCTGAAAGGTCTAATGCAGTACTGCCGGCGTTATTAAGAATAAAGAGGGCTTGGGAGTCAGTCTTGTAATATGGTAGCCCGTTGAGGGTGTTAATAAAAGAACTCGCTAAAGCAGTACCTGTGTAGAGCTTGTTTATAGGAGTAAAGGTATTGTTACCGTCTGCATTACCGACGAATACTACGTTCTCGATTCCACTATTACTGCCTGTAGCAAAAAGTAATTCTCCTTTTGATACGGCGATAGTAGTCCCTAGATTGCCTATACTACCTCTCCTAATTAATATTTTTTGTGCCATTCTCTACGTTGTTGTTTGAGTCTTTATATAAATATCAATAAAAACCTCCTAAATCTAAATTAGCATTACTACTTCGATCTGCAAGAGTACCCAGGTTTTGAATTGTTAAACTAGCAGAAACTACTTGGGATTGAATCTCTGCTTTTACGATCTCTATAGCTCCTGAGACTATCAAAGCGCTCTGGGCTGCTGTTGTTTGGTATAGCGTGGTTTGCCCTTGAACTGAGAAGGATCCTGTTATGTTTAACGATCCTGATGGATCTAATTCTCTTAACCTAACTCTAGACATCTTAATTAAACTTACCTATAAGTAGAACTTCGTCTGCTGCCTCTAAAACTGCACCAGCTTGCTCAAAGAATCCTGCAACATCGAGTAGTACTTCAATATTAACACTTACTTGAGTAACTGAGGTGATCTGAGAATCCGGAACTCTTCTACCGTTTACATAAACTTCAAAGTCCTTAGTAGTGATTGCAGCAAAGCCTGGAGGCGGAGTTGCAATAGTTCTACCCGTAAATGTAGCAGTGCCGCCCGACTTGGTGGTGGCGATTCCTGCGTTCCTTAATGAAACGTAAACTATTTCTGCTGCTGTCATACCTGCTACGATTTCTGATACTAACTGAGTTGAGTTAAGCTGTCCGTCGTAGAATCTTACCGCTCCCTTATTAGTAAACGATTGTGACTGTACTTCCGTACCCGTCACATCAGTAACAGTCTCTGTGCTGAACAGAAGCTGGGATTTTGAATAAAATTTCTTAAGGTTGGCCTTATCTCTATTATACGTATCTGTAATTATATATCCATTTAACTTTATGCTAAATGTAGCTTTAACTCCCCTATCCTGACCCTGTAGTACTTCTACAGTAGGGGTGTAGGAGTCGATCATCGCTCTAAAGCGGTAACGGTCTTTATCCCCCCAATATGAATCCGAGGCAAAGTTCAGAGCTTCAATCAGCTTATCACACTGCTCTACGTAGTCGGTAAACATAATGCACTGGTAGGTGATGGTAACGTAGTCCGGTACTACTACTCCGTATAGTTCCTGAGAAGGATTTCTGTTTGATAGAACTGAGAATCTATCGTAGATATTTCTCTTAGAGTATTTCTTCTCGTAAATTACAAAGTTGTTAACTTCGTTACCGTCTAACTTGTTTCCTAGAGTTCTATTCTTTTCAATATTACTCTTCTTAAACATAATTAACGGTACTTGAATCTTACCGTTCTTATCTCTATAAAATCCTCCAGCTTGAACGGATGACCATCTTTCAGGAGATCCGTAAAGAACCGGTACGTCTACTTTGTTACCGTTCTGAATTACTGAAGGTTTGATTACATTGTTAAAGTAGTAGATGATTGCTTCATCCATATCCTTAAAGCCAACAACTGGTAATTTTACCGTATCGTCTTTAAGTGAGATTTGATTCTCTCTTTTAGATTTACTTGAAGCAGGCACAGCACCCTTCAACGCGTCATAAGGAACGATTTGTTCACGCGTTAACTCTGATTGAGTCTTTGGTACGGGCACTCTTTTTTTAGGTTGTGCCATTATCTAACTGTAGTTATACCGAGCTTGTCTGCTCTTGTTAGGTGTGCTTTACAGATGATAGAAACACTAGTACCGTAGTCAGAACTTCTACCGTAGTTGTAGGAAGGATCTTTACCCCAGAATAGCTCATTCTCGCTAACGTTATCTACTTCGTAGTAGTCCTCCTGCCACATTATAATATCTCCTACTTCCGGTACTAACTGTTTATCTACTAGATCATCTCTTAGGAAAGCAAATGAACTCTCTCTGGTTAGATCTCCTCCAAATTCATCAGCAGTCATAGTCTGATCTCCTCTAGTAACAAGGCAGTTAAAGAGTAAAGGTCCGTAGAAAGTTTTTTCTAAAGACTCCCCGTAAATGTTAGCTTGAGTATCTACCAGAGAAAATTTATAGTAAGCGATTTCCTGCTGGATGATGTCCTGGATGATCTCTCTATTCATATGTCGAATAAGAGCAAAGTCTCTTTGACTGCCGAATAAGCTCATATCTCTGACTGTTCTATGTGGCGTTCAGAGAATTGAAATTTTTTGAGATCAGGAATAGCAGTCATTGCTGCTTTCTGAACTTCTTGGAACGTCTCAAGGGCTGGCTTAGTTGTAATAATTTTAATCAATAGCAGACCTCTAGGTCTAGGGTCTTCCTTATTCGATTTATTGTTTACAACTGCAACCTTGTCTACGCTTCTAATAAGCTGTGCGACAGTAGTAATATCTGTCTCGGGATTGAACTCAACGTATACGTACGTTTTGTACATCCTAAATTCTACCTCGCTTAGTAACTGCTCTAGTGTAATCATCCTACAAAGATAGTCATTGGAACACTCTGAAGTGTTGTTTTTATAAATTCACTTTCGTTAGCTTTTCTTTCAAGCTGATTACGTCTTGAGGTTTGCTCAAGCATGTCTCTTAATTGAGTAAGCAATTCAGTTTTTTCTGTTCTAGCATCTGTAAGAAGATCGGCCTGGTTTAGGGTTGTGTTTGAACCCGGAACCGGTACCTGCTGGTACTTTCCTCTGATATATCCTAAAAGTTCTTTTGATAGAGCTAAAGCATACCGGTAGATCCACTGACGACCTACTGAGTTGATTCCTGTGTAGGTTGGGTTATCGTAAGGAACTTCTCCTACGTTGGTAATTAGACCTGCTCCTGAACCTGATACTGCAGCTGTTCTTTCTGATCTCTTGAAGTAATCAATTCTGATTGCTAGTCTTTCTCTAGGAACTGGTAAGATTGAAAGCTTGTTTCCTATTAATTCAAAGCTATAAGAAGATTTTCTAATCTGATCGTTAAACTCGATTGCCTGTACTTTCAGCATATCATAGTATGCTGGCATTAAAAGGAAGTTGATACCTGGTGAGTATGAACCAAAGTCAAATGCATCCATTAAAGATTGGATACCGGTACCGGTTCCTGCATACGGGTCAAAGTAGCGAAGGATTGCAGGAGGTGCTTCGTAGTAAACTTTTACAATTTCAATTCCTCCGGTGATGCCTTGTGATGTTGCCCATGCGTCTAAATCATAAGTCTGTACGCTAGAGGAAAGCTGTAATAGTCCAGAGTACTTCTCTATACTTCCTCCAACACCGGCTTCAGTACCGTAGTTCTGAGAGATTTGAATTACTCTGTCTAATGAAGGTTGAACTAAGGTGTTATTAAAAGATCCGGCTGAAGAAGCTCCTTCCATTGAGAGATAGTTCTCTCTTACTTTATACTGGAATACTTCGTTGCCGTAAGTTGTTACTGCTTCTTCAAAACAGGCATAAAAAGATCTAGCCTGAAGCTCTACATCCATCAGAGGATATCCTAAGCGGGTGGCACAAAATGAAGCTACCTTATCGGCATCAGCTTGAAACTGTGTGTCGCTGTCATAAAAGCCAAAAGGTGTTTCTCCTGGAAAGAATGTACTAGTACCGGTCCAGATTGTTACGTCAGCCATGCTTTTTCTTTATAAATAGCAACTTTGTACACCTACTGTGTATGAGTACCTTTTAGAAAAAAGTCAAAGTTATCGTCTGTGTAGGGGCGTTAACAGTGTATTCATTTGTACCACCCCAGTTCTGATTATTAATCATAGGTCTCAAAGCGTAGGTACTAGTAGCACTGCAGGAAGCAGTATTCGAGAACTCAACAGCTACTCCGCCGATTTTCGGGGTTCCGCACCCAGTCCCAACTCTCCAAAAAACTGTATCAATTGCCACTACAGTTCCGTTGGTTGCGTTCCTCAGTCCGTTTGCTAGAGTCTGTACGTGAGTTGGATGTGTGACAGTTAAGCTATTGCCGTTAGTACTAGACCATGTAAAGGAGGTGTACGTACCTGTTAAGCTTGCTCTAAAAGTATTCCATGCTGTCTCAACTGCGGTAGAGGGAGCCTGGTTTTGAGTAAAGAGTTGTGAAAACGTAGGTCCGATTGGCGGGGTTATAACCTGTACCGGTGCTGGCTGTTGCCTAAATGCAAACGGAACAAACATTAAATCAGGTTCTTAACGTTAGCTAAATATACGTCGGTAGAATCGAATGTAATAAGGGATACAATGTCAACTCCGGTTCCGGCTGTAGGAGTGTAGCTTGAGCCGCTGACTTGTTTAACAGCTGAGTTAAAAGTTACTGTTCCTGAACCTCCTGTGTTGATTCTAAGGTTTACTGTCTGTCCTGGTTGCTGTCCACTAACATTAACGTGTGTGTTACTTCCTGCTGCTAGTTGCAAAGTGAAGAAATTTGATGCAGACATATTTAGAGACGCAGTAGAAGAAGTTATAGTCAGCGGACTGACACTTCCCTGTAATGATCCGCTCATTACTAGTAAGTCTCTTATATAGTTTTTTGCAGGAGAATTACTACCGAATCCTAAATAAATTTCGTTACTTGCAGAAACAAATACGTTTACTCCGTGGTTTACGGTCGCTAGTGCAATGTCCTGGGCGGTGCTGAGTGGCTGTAATACTACCGGGTTTTTAGTTGTTCCGAAGGTACTGCCGGCTTGGTTGTATAGCGATCTAGCAACTAACGGGTATAAATACCCGCCCCATGCTGTGTTCGGGAATCCAAAAGCGCTTGAATGTCTTACAACTTTAATACCTCCGTCACTGGTTGTTGTGATGGCATTAGATCCTGTGTTAAGTATCTCTAACGATCCTGTGATTTGAGCTGTTCCTGAGTATGGAAATGCAGATGTTCCTGTTATTCCAGTAAGTCCTGATCCATCTCCTTTAAAAGACCCTGTAAATGATCCTGTAGCTGTAGAATCTACTAAACTAACTCCGTTGATATAAAACGGAAAAGAAGGAGTGTTTCCTAAACTAATACCGGTATTTCCTAGAGCAATACTGTTATTTGTAATCTGTGTACCGTTGATCTGGGAAGATCCAGATACTAGTCCGGCTGGCTTGCTGCTGATACTGTTCCAGTCACTTGCTCCTGATGTACCTTGTGTACCTTGAATTCCTTGAGTGCCGGTTCCTGAAGTACCTTGAATTCCTTGGGTTCCTGTACCGTTGTTACCCTGTATTCCTTGGGTTCCTTGTATACCTTGTATTCCCTGTACGCCCTGGTTACCTGTTGTACCTTGTACACCTTGGACACCTGTAGCTCCAGTAGCTCCAACAATTCCTGTAGACGATACTGTTACTGCGGTAGTACCTGTTTGAGATACTGATAAGTCGGTTCCGCTAACCTGTACTGTTAAACTCATCGGGTTACTTCTTTATCTAATTTAATAGTTCCTTGAAGTAGCCTTGTAACTGTAATACCTGTTACTAGCTCTAAATCATAAACTGCTGTATCAAAAGTAAAACCTGATGAAGAAGCTGCTGAGATATAAACTCCGATTGATCCTGAAGATAGAGGTAGAGTTCCGGCTGATCCGCTAAGATTCAGGCCTGTTCCATCAGCATCTAAAGAACTAGAGAGACGGCCGATAATTGTAGACGAGCCAATAGTTTCTCTGATCTGCATACGGGCATGATATCCGGATAGATTTACCGGAGTTCCGTTTGCATCTTTGTATACAACCTGGAAGCTTGTGGTAGAGCCCTGTTCAACTGTGAATGAGTATTTGCCTGCAGCCATGAGAGAGATTTATAATAAATAGGATTTGCGCTTTAATCCCTAAATGTCTCGTATACCTTTAAGATCGGTTCAACGATTGGGTGTCTGTGGTTCTGTTTAAGGGTAACAACACGTACGCCCTTAACCTGCTCTTCAACTCGAGTTAAGAAAGAAAGACCTGTCTCTTTTTTGACTTTAAGATCGATCTGGGCGATATCTCCGCAGATTGACATCCAGCTATTTTTACCTAATCTTCCTAGCACCATCTCCATCTGGGTGTGGGTTACGTTCTGGGCTTCATCCACAATCACAAATGCATTGATAAAAGTCCTACCTCTCATAAACGCGAAGGGTAGAATCTCTATCCTTCCGTCTTCTACCTCACGGTCGACTTTCACCTTATCGTATAACAGGTAAAGGTTGTGATAGATCGGAGCAAGCCACGGGTCCATCTTTTCTCTGATGTCACCGGGTAAGAATCCGATATCTTCTTTCGATACAGTTGGACGGGTGATAATAATTTTTTCGACTTCCCCGGTAAATAGTAAATCAAGTGCAGTTTGAACTGCCACTAATGTTTTACCTGATCCGGCCATGCCTCTTAAGACAGTTACGGGGTTAGACAGAATGACCTCTTTGGCAGCCTTCTGTTCCTCATTTAGAGTGATATTAAACTTGATAGGATTCTTGGGGCGTCTCTTTGCTTTGAAGATCTCGTCTTCGTGGTGGTTTGAGGCCATAAATGTAACGTTAGGTTATACACCTATAAATAGGGATAAAAAAAAGAGGGGCCCGAAAGCCCCTCCTTGTTTCTCTATCCGAGTTCTATTAGATAGTAGCTACGTAAGAAACGTAGATCTTACCGTAGAATTCTGGACGGATCATCTTCTTAGCGTAACGAGTCATGATGCCCTTCGTTGGAGTGAAGTTAGCAGGATCGTACACTAATGGAGTCATCATTAGAGGGATGTAAGGAGCGTAAACCGCACCAGTCTCTAGGAACTGTGAACCTCTGTAGCCCATAAGGATTACGTTCTCAGTCATGTATGGGTTCTTGTATACGCGGAAGCGGCTGTTAAGCTGACCTACCTTCTGTACGCCCATTGCGAAGTCCATCTTGTCTCCGTTTGTATCAGCAGCATATCCTGGGATTGACTCGAGGATAGTTGCAACAGTCGGAGAAACTACTAGGAAGTTTGCACCGCCACGTAGAGTCTTCTGGTGGATCTTGTTAGACACCTTCTGGACCTTAGTACCAAGAGTTTGGAACCACTGACCTTGAGTGTTGTAGAAGTCTGCAGTAGCAGTAGACCACAAGCCAGTAGTGGCATTCCACACTTTGTTGTTCTCAGCTGACCAACGCTCAGTAGTAACTGCGTCTTGGATAAGCATGTCAAGAAGCTCAAGATCGATTTCCATAGAGATGTACTCTGATAGAAGTGAGGTAAGCTCGGCCTCAGCATCGATGCTGTGGTAAGCGTTCAAGTCTTGAGCGAATTCTGGAGACCATTGAGCTTTAAGCTTTCTAGTCTTAGCAACGATAGCCTCAGAAGCAAGAGATACGTTGATCTCAGGGATAGCTGGGCTTCTGTCGTCAACACCACCAGTGAATTCGAAGTCACCTCTAGTAGTGTCAGTAGGCTGCTTGTGGTACATTACTGATCCAGTGATTTCTCCAGTTACAGAAAGGTCGCTAGCTTTAACTACGAAGATAATGTTAGTACCGTCGTAAGTAGTGAATTCTGGGTAGTTAGTTACGTCAGTTGAACCAGAACGAAGACGGAAAGCTCTTACACCCTTAAGATCTGGGGCTGTGAAGCTAGCAGCAGAAACTGATACAGTCTTGAATAAAGTTCCAGCTAGTTCGTCACGGTATCCGATAGAAGCTGAAGTAGCAGCACCAGTAGATTGAGTGATAGCTAAAGAAGCTGAGTTGATAGTGTAGCCGAATTGACCAGCACCGTAAAGGCCGCCAGAAACTTCCTCGTCTACAGACATCTTGTTGTTAGCAGTAGATACGTTACCGTACATATTGTCACCGTCAGTTCTTCCGTTAGCAGTAGTACCGTACTTGAAGTCAAGATAGAATACAAGACCTGAAGGAAGGTTCATAGGCTGTACAGATACGAAATCTTTAGCAGCGATCTGAGCGAATACCTTTCTTACAAGCGGTAGAGCAACACCAGCCCACTGCTCGGCTCCGCCGTTAGCATTGGTAGCGTTGGATTCCTTGATGATTTGTTTTGCCTGGTTCTCAAGGATCATAGACATATTGTTCTTGTCGATCTCGTTGCCAAGACCCTCAAGAAGACCAGTTGCAGACCACTTGTCAGCGAGTCTAGCAGCATCAGCTTGCAGAGACTTGAAGCCCTGTGCTGATTCGTTTAAAAGAGAATTTAATTCCATGTTTGAAATTTGGGTTTTTATTTAATAATACCTGCAAGTTTTTGCATACGCAGTACAGCCGCATTAGTTTCAGTGATTACTTCTGGCTTGGTAGAGATTCCTGCAGCAGCTGAAGCAAAGCCCTTGGCTTCCTTCACTACTTCTTTCTTACCTCCAGCAGTAACGTTGTTACTAACTGTTTCGTATACTAGCTTAACTTCCTTAACTGTTTCAGCCTTATCGAAAGTAGCGATTACGTTTGCTTTCTGACCTTCAGTCAAGTTGTTAGCCTTGAACACTTTGTTTACGTAGAGTAACTTAGCGTTAAGCAAGTTAGTCTCGTTTAATTCGTTACGGAGAGTTTCGATGGTAGATAGAGCTTCCTGTATGTCAGCTCTTTCGTATCGGTTTCTTGGATCAAGTGGTGTGTAGTCAATAAAATCAGTAACTGCTTTAACGACTGCTTTAGCAGCGTCTTTGCCCATACTTTTAATTTTTTCAATTACATCCTCAGCGCTTTCTTCCATTGCGGGAGC
>Ga0164292_10002820_pt1 | contig 14163 bp, 14 predicted proteins | sample GEODES117metaG_FD_111486 | JGI IMG/M metagenome (GOLD analysis project Ga0164292, IMG submission 111486) | Eutrophic lake water microbial communities from Lake Mendota, Wisconsin, USA - GEODES117 metaG | ecosystem: Environmental > Aquatic > Freshwater > Lake | place: USA: Lake Mendota... | reverse complement strand
TATGACGGGACGGTGCGCAACAATATGGGTACAATCATCCAGTACCGCTACGGCGAGGACGGCGTGGAGTCGATTCAGGTGGAAGCTCAGCCGATCCGTCTGGCAATCATGACGCTGGAGGATATTTACAAGATGTTTGGTCTAAATCTGGCCGAACTGAACCCCCTCCTCGTGGAGGCGGTGAGCGAGGCTCCCGATCTGGTAGAGGACATTATCGCCGACCGCGAGATGCTAGTGCGCGACGTCTTCATGTTCATGAACACGGACAAGGTGCTGGCGCCCGTCCATCTCAAACGCCTGGTGGAGAAGTACCGCAATCCGTACTCGACCCGCTCGGACCTGACTCCGGCGTATGTGGTGGAGCAGCTGACCGCCATCATGAAGGAGCCGTGGATCGCCCCCAATCGCGTGTTCCACTGCCTCCTCCGCTACTACCTAGCTCCGCGGCGCTCGATCATCGAGTACCGCTTCACGAAGGAGATCTTCGACGAGCTGATTCGCGAAGTCCGCTTCCGCTACCTCAAGAGCTTGGTGCATCCGGGCGAGATGGTGGGTGCGCTCGCTGCACAGTCGGTGGGTGAGCCGGTGACGCAGCTGACCCTGAACACTTTCCACTCAGCCGGTACGGTCAAGGCCGGTGCCACGCAGGGTGTCCCGCGTATCCACGAGCTGCTGAGCGTGACGCGCAACCCTAAGAACCCCCTGAACTTCGTGTATCTGGACTCGTCGATTGCCGAGACGAAGGAGAAGGCGATCATGCTGTCTCGTGAGATCCAGCGGACGACGCTGCGCGATATCACCACAGCTGTTCGTATGTACTATGACACGGCTCCCCTGAGCCCTGACTCGGTGGTGGCCGAGGACCGCGAGATTCTAGAGACGTTCCGTCTGTTCTCTGTGAGCAACGGCGCCGAGTGTGCGTCTCCCTGGATTATGCGCCTGGAGCTGAGCACGACAGAGATGGCGGCTCGGTACATCCACGACCTGGTAGGTATCCAGAGCGCGATCGAGCGTGCGGGTCTGAACATCCTGCACTGCGTCTATACCAACAAGGACGTGGATGACAAGAGTGTGGTCATGCGCATCGTGTTCCCCGAGGATGTGGTCAAGGATCTCCTGACTCTCCGGTTCCTGGAAGAGCGTGTTCTGGATGTCGTGGTGGTCGGCATTGAGGGCGTGGGGCGTGTGTATCCCCGTGAGGTGAATAAGGAGCTGTCGTGGGACAATGCCACATCCACCTACATCTGCAAGAAGCAGTATGTCTTGGATGTGGAGGGCACCAATCTGTACGAGCTGCTGGTGCGTGACGACGTGGATCCTACGCGCACCTTCTCGAACGATATCCACGAGGTGTATGATGTCTTCGGCATCGAAGCTGCACGCTACGCCCTCTACGCAGAATTCACCGAGGTATTTGACGCTGCGGGTGCATACGTCAATTACCACCACATGGCAGTACTCCTGGACTCTATGACCTACCAGGGTCGCCTGGTGTCGGTGGATCGCTTCGGTATCGGCAAGCACGCCAACGGTGTCCTAGCCAACTCGTCGTTCGAGGAGACCTCGAAGCACCTGTTCAATGCTGCGGTCTCGGCGGAGTATGACCCCATGCAGGGTGTGTCGGCGAACATCATGTTCGGACAGAAGCCCCCGTGCGGTACGGGTCTGGTGGATATCCTGCTGGATGAGACCCGGCTGCAGGAGGGTGGCGAGGAAGATACCTTCTACGACTACCGCGCAGACGTGAAGGCGCGCACAGCGGATGTCAAGAAGAAGGCAGAGGAGGAAGCGGGTGCGACCGAGTGCAAGTTGGAGGATATTACGATGTGGTAGCACTATATACTCAAAGGGAATGTGGAAAGCCTCGGACGGTATTGGCGGTATCGAAGTCCTGGAAGTGATGGGAAATGACCTCACAGTGGTGAATGCCGCTCGCGTATCGTTTGCAAAGGAGTCGCACGACTTCTCGGGTGCTGACGAGAAACTTGTTCGTTACCTTGCGAATCATAACCACGTGACCCCATTTTTTCACCCCCAGATTCGTCTTCGGATCAAGATGCCAATCTTTGTTGCGCGTGAATGGTTCCGTCATCAGATCGGGTTTGCGCGTAACGAGGTATCTCGGAGGTACGTGGATTCTACTCCCGAAGTATGGACTCCTGCACCATCCGATCTTCGTGAGCGCGACCCTAAGGTCAAGCAGGGAAGTCTAGCGACGCCCGTTGATAATTCCGAGGCTATTTCAGAGGAGATTCGCGAGCGCAACAACGGGATGGTGGTGTATTATCAGAGCCTACTTGACCGAGGAGTAGCACCGGAAATCGCTCGGGGCGTACTTCCTCAGGGCATGTACACCGAGTTCATAGAGACGGGATCGCTTGCTGCGTATGCTCGTCTCGTAGGACTGCGCACAGATCCTAGCGCACAGCGAGAGATCCAGTCGTATGCCCACGGACTTGTAAGTCTTCTCCGTCCGTACTTTCCTGTCTCATGGAGTGCTCTAACAAAAACGGAAATACCCCCAGCTGTGAAGCCCGATATCTCATATACCTGCAATGTCCGCTACTTCCGAGACTGTGACAGCCGTTTCCGAGAAGTTTCAGTACGGACAACAAGTGAAGTTCGAGATTGTGGATGTCATCCACATGTTCAAGACCTCAAAGAGCCTTGTCCAGTATGCCAAGACGCGTCACCACGGCAACATTCTGTTGATGGACGATGAGATTCAGTATTCGACGCAGGACGAACATCGGTACCATGAAATGCTGGTCAGCCCAGTCTTTGATGGTCCTGGAAAGTACAAGGATATTCTGATCCTGGGCGGTGGCGATGGTCTGGCGGCAAGGACGATGTATGACACTATTGGGCAACAGACTATCAACTCGGTGACGATTGTGGATTGGGATCCCGAGTTTGTGGAGTTTGCGAAGATCCTCCCAGAGTCTGGCGGAGCGCTAACTGATCCACGGACTCTGCTGGTGTTTGAGGATGCACTGGACTTTGTCAAGAAGGGTGGGCGGAAGTACGATGCAATCTTGATGGATCTCCCCGATCCTGATGGGGTTGAAATGGAGAATCTCTATCGTTATATTCTGTACGCGCTACCTCCACTCTGCAAGCAAGACTGCATTGTGGTGTCCCACGTAGGTCCAGTGAGTCTGGACAATCATCATCCGTGCTGGGACTTCATCAGGCTGTTTCATGACAACATGATGGAGACTCTCGAGTATCCGGAGATTACATTGAATACGCGCTACATTCCTTCGTATGCGCATGAATGGGCGGTGATGTCAGCGTATATGGGTCGCACGTACCCGCAGAAGGACATGAACCATAATGCAGATATTATGGCGATCTATGACTCAGTGCTCACCGGCGACCCGCGCGGCGCGTACGACGGCCTCCCGTAGGGGCAGGCGAAGGTCCGCCAGGCTTAGGGGCAGAGGTGGGCAGGCCCGAGTACGGCGTCTCAGCAGGGCTGCCGCCAACAGACGCAGGGGCGAGCTGCTGACCTCCATAGTAGCTGGAGCCCTTTTTCGTCTTGGGCTTCTGAGTACGACCGCCAGACATCAGGGCAGGGTTGCCCTTCCACGTGGCGTCAGGGAGGCGCTGGGTAGGGGCCGCACCATCGGAGAGGACGGAGCCCGTGTAGGGGCCGCCCGCGAACGAGTACAGCTGACCACCCTTGTGCTTGCGCGTACGACGGCCGCCCATCGGGCCCGCCTTGCCCATCATCTGACCGCCCTTCTTAGCGCTCTTCCACGACGGCTTCGCGGCCTTCATGGCATCTCCGAGGGACATGCCAGGCTTCTTGAAGGACATTACGTGCTTGATCCAGGGGCTCATCTTTCCACGGCGACCACCATCCATATCGTCGCTCATTTTATTCTTTAGGTAGACTTTATTGTGAAGTCGTACATAGGAGATGACATCCGCTTGGGCTGGAACGATACGTTGGGATTCTGGGGCGCCGGCTCCTTGTATGTCAAGGGCTTGTAACGCAGCGGCTCGGGCTTGATGGCAAACGAGCTCTCCAAGAACTTTCCAGTATAAAGTTCCATCGCATTGTCCAGGCTGCCGTACATCATGCCAACCCACTGGCATCCGTAGGCAAAGCAGATTTCGGGGTTAGAATTTTTGAACGCGGTTGTATCCATGTCTGGAACAACCATGGTGATATTGCGCTTGTTGAACTCAATCAGCTCTTCATGATCATATGTTTGAGCAGCCTCGGTATATGTCAAGCGACGCATGCGCGACGACGACCACGAGATATTCACCAGCTCTTCCATTCCGTTGCCCTTGGTGGCATCGTCGGATGTGACAATTAGCTTGCCCATCAGATTGCAGATCGGCTCCACCGCCAGATTCTTGCGCTGGAAGCTGTATGACGAACTCAGCATGAACTTGCGCAGGGTGGTCTTCATAATATCTGCACACTCGTTGATGAGAGCCGTGTTGTTGGTGTGGAAGACGATGCTAACAACAAAGGGGTTCTTATATCCTGCTGTTACGTCTGCACTAAATGCTGAATTGGCAATCTCCGTGCAGCAGTCCTCGAACGGCAGAGTGTTGTAGGTCAGCATCTTCAGAGTCTTTTTGCTTCCTACACCCACAACTGGCTTCTTATTCACTTCGTAGATATGGAGCTCAACTAGACGGCTACCCGCGCGAATTACCTTTTCAATTGCCTTGGGGGTAATATACGTATAGACGGTCGTCGCAGGGAGAATCGTGTATCCCGATGATGCCATATAGTAGTCGCATAGCGTATCCTTGTTGGGGCAGGCTAGAGGCGTAGGCTTAATGAGATCAGCGTAGATATTGAGGTTCTTGGTGAGAACATCGCTCCCGGGGACATTTCCGTTCAAGTGGATCACAAAGAAGTAGGTTACCAGAGAGACAACGAGCAGTGCTCCGCCGACAAGCATGAGTACAGGGATACGACTCAGCCACTCTGACCACTCCATTACTCTTACTTGCGCGAATTCTTATACTCAAAGAACAGCGGGCGCATCAGTTTGATGACATCGTCGGGAACCTTCTCGTCCATCGGGATATCAAACAGCGAGCAGTGTAAGAAGTAGATACAGTACATTCCACACTGAGATCCCTTGTACTGGTGACGCGTGTTGTTATAGAACAACTTCATAGGCTGCGGATGAATTTTTAGGGCATCGATCTGACCCTTCCAGCGTTCCATAAGACGTTTGACTTCCTTCTCGGGCGCACGAGCATACGAATCAAAGTAGGTCATCTGAGGGTACTCTAGTTCAGGACGAATATCAGCAAATCCAGCAATCCAGTGTTCGCCCGGTCCGTCGTGGGGATCCGTATTGAACACAATACCAATCCGGCGATACCCTTTCTTGTAGAGCTCTGAAATACTCAGACTGCACAGGGAATTTACGAGACACTCTCCCGTCTTCTTGTGCAGGTCAAAGTCGATAGGAACTGTACCGACATAATAGTAATCGGGAATCAGCTCTTGATAATACTTCTGTGACTTATCGATATCGTCCGAGGATAGCCATTCTTCACTATTCACTTTCCACGAGTTGGGAGCAGCGGGGCGTTTTACCAGTGCATGAACCACACATTCGGGAGTTCCTGCGTCACACACGCTCTTTAGACGACTCGTAATTTCCTTCCACGCAGTTTCGGTCTTTTTGATAGGAGGCTCGTGAGGATGTTCCTTGTTGTACGCTATCCGCAGTTTATCGACTTCCCGCGGGTCCATCTGTTGTTCAAAACGGATCTTTCTTTTTCAGGGGAGGAGAGGTATCATACACCAGAATGAGCATTGATCAGCGCGACCTCGTGAAGGCTGTCCGCAACTACCGTGCCATCGACGACAAGCTGAAGGAGATCAACAAGGAGATTCATAAGCTCCGCGAGAACAAGAAGTTTGTCGAAAATGAGATGAGCGATATCCTTCGTCGGCAGAACTTTGCACATATCTACAAGCTGGAGATTGCCGACGATGGTTCCTATATCCGCATCCAGCGTCCCGAGACGTGGAACAAGCCTTGGTCCATGGGTGCCCGCGAGCTGCAGGGACACATCGATGAGTACTTCAAGACCCATGCAGGTCCCAACGCAGATGGATGCTACAAGTTTATTGTGGATCGCAAGAAGAAGGACATGGTTGCGAAAGAGTTCGCCTTTACGCGGATGATGCCTCTAGACAACAATGACGACGGAGCGGGAAGTCCTTAAGTGGTTGAATACCGAGACGCGGGATGGGCAGTTGCATGAGGACGAGGTGAAGTCTCTTTTTCTAGAGATTGAGCAGGTCCTTGCTGAAAAGAACTTACTGCGCCCAGACTTTAAGAAGTACAAACCACTCTTCTATCGGCAGTTCTGTGACAGGATCTATGAGCACTCGCACTCACGATAAGATTGTCAAGGAGTTTCGCGACTTTCACGAACGGTTAAGTCATATCAAGACTGGATGTCAGTTTTTTGCTACCATGTGTCCTCTTTGCGATATCATCGTTCATGAGCAGACGGATAGATATCCGGCTGCTGTTGAAGAGATTCTGTTGCCAGTCATTCAGCGGTACTGGAGTCGCTGGGAACGGGATGGGTATTCTATTGGGCAGAAATTGACCTCTGCGGAAGAAATGTGCGCATCGCTGTCGTTTGATGCCTTTGCGCGTTGGATTCAGCCAAAGTACAGGGATATCCCAGACCTCGACGATGAAGAGTTGATTCATCATCGCTACGTTATCCAAAAATTAACGCGGTGATAGACAAACACACCATGGAAAAGATGACACCCCCCGCAAAATATACTGGAGGACAGGGATGTGGCTGCTCGGGCGGACGCCGCACCCGCAAGGCGAAGAAGGGAGGTCAGCTGTCGCCGATGCCTCTATCCGATGCTTCGTCTGCGGGTAAGACGGGCGCTCGTCGTCGTAAGCACCGCGGAGGCTCGATGCTGGGCGATCTGCTCCTCAGCGGTACGGCTCTGGGTCTGTACTCGTACTTCACGAAGAAGCGTGGGGGCAAGCGCTCTCGGAAACATTAATCTCAGGTAGCTGAAACCCGTTGAACTCGGAGGCACTGACCCACGAGTATGCTCCAATATTCTCTACTTCAAGGATGTCTGTATCGTCGATCTCTTTCGGCAGCCACACATCTTTTGCAATGACGTCGGCCGAATCACATGTGCGTCCAAATATCGTAAATTTCTCATAGGATGTGTAAGGCTTGCGCGTGATACACCGAAACGTGGGCTTGAACCCGTCAAAGAGCACACCTGAGAAAATACCATACACTGATTCATCGATAGTAATACTTCCTCTCTTCTTTCCAATCACCGGAACCCGTAGAGTACAAGTCTCGGATGCGAAGAACCTGCCCGGCTCAGAGATGGTCTTTTTGAAGGGTAGGGATTCTACCTGATCACGGATCACTGGCGCAAGATCGTCGCGGAAGAAGGAGTTGTGCTCCGAGCTGCCCGAGAATCCTCCGCCAATATCCAGGAGCTCAGGGGTAAAGACCTGCTTATGAGCCTTGAAGATATCGATGTACTGCTTTACGGTATCAAAGGCAGATTGGTAGGCGCGCACCGACGTGCAATCGCTGCCGACGTGGAATGCAAGACCATAAATATGAAAACGGGGTTCGTGATAGATAAGTTCTTCAATATCTTCTAGACGGAACCCGAACTTCTTGTTGAGGGGGATTCGGGCATCGCCCTTGTCATCTACAAAAATACGAAGAATAGGTTTAGTTTTTGGTGCTTCATCTGTTATTTTCATGAGTTCGGGGAGACTGTCGAAAGTCATGTAGGGAATAGCGTCTTTACGGATGCGGAAGAGTTCGTTTCGAGACTTGCAGGGGTTGGCGTAGATGATATCGGCAGCCGTCGCACCAACCTGTTTCACCCGGTTGATTTCATCGACTGAGGCACAATCAAACCCTACACCGCCCCTCTGCAACTCTGCAAGGATAGGTGCCATGTTATTACACTTCACGGCATAGTGCGGACGGATGTTCGGCAGAGCAGAGTTCCAGAGGCTGAGGCGGCACCGCAAGGTGCGGAGGCTGACCGTGAGTTTCGACAGTGTTATTGACTTTACAAAAGAGAATAATATGTAAGGCATTTTAAAGTACCGCGTCTTCTATATATAAGAGCCATGACGACCGAGTTTTACAGCCCGTACAATCCCAAGAATACTCCTCTGACTCCAGACGATGTCCAACACATCCTCTGTATTCAGGGTTACCGGGTAAAGGATATTGGGATCTTCCAGAAGGCGATGATTCACACGACGTATGTGCGTCGCGAGTCTTATACGACATTGACAGGCGAACCTGCTGTCTTGGCTCCTTGTCCTCCCGGGGTCATGGATCTCCAGGACGAGTCGTATGAGCAACTAGAGTTTCGCGGTGATGCCCTGCTGGGTGCATCGGTGGCGAATTACCTGTGCGAGCGCTATCCCGGTGAGTCCCCTGGCTTCCTCACCAATACGCGCAAACTCATTGTGCGCAACAAGACGCTGGGAGCTCTGGCGCGGGACAAGCTTCGGCTGGACAAGTTCTTTGTGATTTCCAAGCATGTCGAAGAGATGAAGTCCGAGCACGGGCGACAGAACATTGAGAAGCTAGGGGATGTTCTAGAAGCCTTTATTGCGGCTCTCTGGATTGATTCAGGGTTCAAGTTTGAGGTCGTGAATGAGTTTGTCGTGAATCTGGTGGAGACGCATCTGGATATTCCCACGCTCTTGCGCGAGGATGATAACTACAAAGATCGCATGCAGAAGTACTGCCAGCAGAACCACCAATACACACCAATCTACAAGATGATCCCTGACGGAGCAGCAGGTTTTACCATGGCAGTGTGCAAGCCTAACGGCGAGATTCTGGCGATGGGAAATGCCTCGACCAAGAAACAGGCAGAACAGAATGCTTGCAAGAGCGCGCTTGAAAAGTTCCTATCCGCTACTGGATAATGTACTGGCCTGCGCGGTATTTCAGCGGACTCACGCGAAAACAGAACAAACAGCGAAAAAGCACCGCGACTCGCCGTCGTAAGATGTCGTGGAAAGACCCTAGGGCATACGTTCCATTCAAGACGGATCAGGGGGTCAAAACACGTACCTCCAAGTATGTTCGCGAATGGAAGAAGACCTTCCCCGACGCCCACGGCCTCCAGGCGTACTCTCGAGCCACCGGCGTCCCGCTCCCCATTGTCCGGGCATCCTACAATCGCGGAATGGCGGCGTGGCGCACAGGGCATCGTCCAGGGGCGACGCAGCAGCAGTGGGGGTATGCTCGTGCCGCCAGTATGCTGACGTGCGGCAAGACACATTATACCACCGACGCCGATCTTGTCGATAAAGCCAAGAAGACCGCTAAAGCTCGCGCCTGGTTTAGAAAGACGTGTAAGAACTAAGATAAATAAGATGGGCTGGCGCTATATCTTGGTCAATCATACACGCAAGGTCATTGAGGATGCGTCACTCCATAATATTTGGCATCAGATGAGCCACCTCATTCGGGAGAAAGGGTGGGAGACGGCAGACGATGTAGAAATGATGTTTGAAGATGGACGATACGAAGAGATCGGGGAGCTTGTTGTGAACAAGGGATACAAGAGCCATTATTATGCTTGGAGCTTTGATGGTATTGTGACTCCTCGTCAGGGTCAATGAAGTAGGCGAGCATGCGTCACCTTGAACGTCTTGCGATGGTCGCGCTGCCGCTTGCCGTTGCGGCAGGTTTTTCCACGATTGCACGAACTCTTGACATATCCGTAACGCCGATACACCCCCTTGATCGATGGGAGAAGTCTCTCCGATCCAGTGGCGGCGCACAACTCTTTCATCAAGCTGTACATCCACCGAACAATGTCACGCTGCGATTCCATGGACAGATGTTTCAGATGTTCGCGGTATATCTTACGAAGAGGGGCATAAGGATACACATCACCCAGCGTTCCGAAAAACTCCTGGTATATCTCGTAGCGGTCAGGGGCGTAATTGAACGCAATACAGAAGAGGAAGTCCATGCCCGGGGGAGCGCTAGGAGCTTCCTTGGACAGGATCTCGTAGTGCGCCTTGACGTCCGCGAACTCGGGATCGGGTGGCGGACAAATCACGCGCTTGTCCGTCTCGCACTGTCCCCGCAGCTTTGCATTCACCTTGTTGTGGAAGTCGTAGAGCCATTTCTCGGGATCTCCGTGCGGAGGATCCTTCTTCATAAACTCGCACGTACTCTCGCGGCAAAAACGGCAAGGAAGGGCATCTTTCATCGCGCGTAAAAATGGGATGGGGGTTTCAGATGTATGAACGACCAGGTGGAGCAATTGCCATCCTGACGGCCCCCAAAAGCGGGTATCCATTATTTAATGTCGGATATAAGTAATCATGAACGCTCCTCCTCCCGCCTATGCCCCCGCCCCTCCCCCCGCCAAGAAGTCCTCGTGGTGGCCCTTTGGATCATCTGAGTCCGCCCCCGCGCCCGTTCCTTCTGCGGCTCTGCCCCCTGTGGGTGGTCGTCGTCGTCGTGGGCGCCGCGGAGGTGTTGGCATGGTCGATGATGCCCTCCTCGCCGGAACTGCCGCCTATGCTGCCCACCGCTATGCGAAGAAGGCTGGTCGTCGCACCCGCCGGTCTCGCCGGGGAGGTGTCGGCATGCTTGATGATGCGCTCCTCGCTGGAACCACCGCGTATGCCGCTCACCGTTACGGGAAAAAGGCGGGCCGCCGCACCCGTCGCCGGTAGGGCTCCTACGCCTACTCCGTCTCATTCCGTAGCTGGAAACACTTCCACCCACCGTGGGTGTAAGCCCCCCACTTAGTTTGCGCTTCCTTGATCATCTCTTCCACTCGCCAGTCGCGCGTTCCGCGATTGGTCTCCCACCATTCCTTGAACTTTGCCGTAAGCATCTTCTTCGACACCTTGGGAGTGTCCTCCGCTGGCTCCACAGAATACGTGCAATCCGCGAAGAACCGCATGATTGCATTGCTCTCCTCACGATATTCATTGGTATATACCTGAATATCCTCAGGCGCAACTACATCATCATTCTTGAACTTCTTGTAGAGGTGAATGAGATATGCCAGGAAACATCGACCCCACTCCTCCGACTTCACCTTGCGCTCAATCGAGATGTCCATCTTGTGCTGGTTGGGTCCGTCGGGATTCTGTACGAACTTCGATGGGAAATTCACCACCATCATGCGGCGCCACGTACCGCTATCGTTCGTGTTGATCTTCGGCTTGTCGTTACACGCCAGATGGAGCTTGCACTGCAGCTCAAACTCAATCATGGACTTGGCACCCGCATACAGATCGCGAGCAATGATCTTCTCGGACGACGTCAGCTCCTTCATGAACCCCGTATTCAGGGGAACCGCCTCATCCGGCTCCTGCATCGTCACGAACCGCCGACCCTTCAGACGAATCAGCTCAGGAGCCGCTGCACCCGACTTGCCACGACCCTGTGTCAGCAGCGAGATCGGGACCTTGCACGCGTAATCCCCCAGAGCCGTCTCAATCAGACAGATAAGCATGGACTTGCCATTCGAGCCCACGCCCGTCAAGACGTGGAACTTCTGATTGCCCGTCCCGTTGAGGCACCGGGCCATGTGCCGGTTCATGTACTCCCTCACCCGGGGATTCGGGAAGATCTTGTTCAGGAAATCCTGGATCTCCGGCCACTCCTTGTAATCCGTATGCTTCATTGACGGCTCATACTCCAGCTGCGTCGTGAAACTCAGGCAGTCGTCGGGCTTGCCGTCACGGAACTCGAACGCCTCCATATCGAACACGCCGTTCTGGCACGCTAGGAGATTGCGGTTCTCATCCACCTTCTTGATGAAAGTCTCGTCCAGGAACAGCTCCTGGCACTCACGCATCACATTGGACTTGAACGGAGTCTTCTTCAGCTGTGCAGCGACCTTCATGAGATCCTGCTGCATGACCACCGTGTAACACGTCTGGCATCCCGTGCGCATACACTCGCGCGCATCCTTGGAGTTGCAGTCGGGCAGGCTGCCATCCGTCAGCTTCCCGCCGTAGTACCCTGCGCGCTCAATATAGAGCTTCCAGATCGTCACGGAGAGTTCCAGCTGAAGCTGAATACCCTTGTCCGACTCCTGCCAGACATGCCCCGTGTATTTGAACCACGCGTTCTTCCCGAAGCTTGCGCACTTGTAGTGATCGCGGAACTTGGAATACACCACCGACGCCACATCGTACTCGGCTCCGCTGTGCGATGCATCCACCTTCCGGAGAATGTTGTTCTTCTCAATCTCCGTATATCGCTCGATATTGTCGCTCGCCGACCACTTGCGCAGCGATCCCTCCTGCAGGCGTGGTCCAGTGTTCCGCATCGAGAACGAGTTCCACTTGGACATGCACTCGCGCACATTGAACATCGCTGACCGCCGACTGAACTCTTCAAATTCATCGTAGAGATCCGGATGAATGTTCTTGAGACAGATACCCACGTCAATCCAGCACTGGTACTCCGATGACCGCGAGTCCGCGAGGTTCTGGACGTGCTCGTGAATGTACTGCTTCTCCTCAGGTGTCAGCGGGCGGGGAACATAGGCTGTCGGGGACGACTCCCGCGATCCGGGGAGCTTCCGCTGGACTGGACGACCAACGCGTGGCATTACCGCCCGCCCCCCAGAAATACGAACATTCTCCTGGTTTGTCTCAGGGAGGTTCCCGTACTTTTCCTGCGCCTCGGGCGTCATCGGCGTCTCCCGAGACTCGTCGCGCTCAAACGTATCCAGCTTGCGCAGGAGATCCGGCGTCATTGGAACGGGCGTCGTATCTACCGTGTGCGACCCGTCTGCATTCACCGTCACCCGGCTGGTGATAATGTAGGGCAAACCTTTATCCTTGCGGGCGCCATACATCATCCACCCCGACGAGCGGGACGCCACTGCGCGGTCATACACCTTGGACCACTCCTTTTCCTTCAGAGGGACATCGTCGAACATCGACATCTTGGTGAGCATGACATCGCGAATGCCCATCTCGACATATTTGGTCGTGCGCACATCCGGAACCAGGACATGCACTCCGCCGGCAGCCCCGTCCTTCTTGGGCGTCGGCTTCTTCTTCTCCATCACATACACCTCGACTGCGTCAGGAACTACCAGGAAGGTCCGCATGGTCTTCACATACTCCAGGACGAACTGCAAGACCTGCTCGGGCGTGTGCTTGTGCGCTGTCGTCCCCGCCTCGTACTGGAAATCCAGATCTACCTTGCACGGACCCAGAACCTGTGGCGACTCGGTGAGTGTAATCTTGTTTGTATGAACTTCAACGTAATCGTAGTACAGATCGTAGAACTCCTGTAGGATATCGCTACCTACGAAATACTTACCAGGAGGAGTGAGTGTTACGTGGGTAATTGATTCACCAGGAGTGGTAATTCGGTGATCCTCCAGAAATTTGAGTAGTCCACCCGCTGAGGCCATTTTTCACGAGTGTGTGTAGAATTAAGACAATAAATCTCCAACTGATCCATTTTTAACGCACGGTTCTGTTCTGGAAAAACGAATAACAAATTAGCCTACGAGAATATAAGACTACACAACACATGAAGTTCTGCCCCGACTGCGAGAACGCCCTCACGGACATTCGCGACGACGGCGCCGGCGTAGGCTTTGAGTGTCGCAAGTGCAAGTACAATGAAAAGATCACCCGTGCTAATCCTCTGGTGTATGAGCACAACCTGAACCAGGATACGGCGGCTCGGCTGGTGGTGAATCCTTACCTATCCCTGGATCCTACGCTTCCCCGCTTCTCCACGATTCAGTGCCCCACGGACGGATGCAAGTCCAAGGAGGTGGTGGGTGTTAAGGTAGATGCCAAGAACGTCGTCTGGATGTACCAATGCACTCTGTGCGGCGTTTCGTGGAAGCAGGATGCCCGTCGGTCGTGAAAAGGATGAAAACGGACAATAGACCTTTTTGAGTACGGAAACAAGTATAACTCATAGATAAAATCACAATGCTCAAGCGTATTGTGTTATTGGCCTCCTTCTTGGCGGCTACAACCTCCCAAATTACTCTGGGAACTCTGACCCCGTCAGTAAGTGCTATATCTCCCACTGGAACCCGTTCTCGTGCGGGTGTGCTTCCCACCGCGACTGCGACTACAACGCGGTCTCGCCCCGGTATGGCTCCTA
>Ga0164292_10002819_pt1 | contig 14163 bp, 12 predicted proteins | sample GEODES117metaG_FD_111486 | JGI IMG/M metagenome (GOLD analysis project Ga0164292, IMG submission 111486) | Eutrophic lake water microbial communities from Lake Mendota, Wisconsin, USA - GEODES117 metaG | ecosystem: Environmental > Aquatic > Freshwater > Lake | place: USA: Lake Mendota... | reverse complement strand
GTATCTGTGCCGTAATAAACCCGTGAGATGTTGCCGGGATCAAAAATGGCCGCCATCCATATAGCGGAGGCAATTGCCGCAATTGCCGCTACGCCAGCAAGTATCAGCTTGCGTCGCCATTTATAAATGAGTGCAAAAAGGACTGGCCAAACGACGTAGAACTGCTCTTCAATTGCCAACGACCACGCGTGTCGTACAGGTGAGGCCAGTGAGAATTGTTCAAAGTACGACTGACCCGAGTAGATGAACCGCCAGTTCGCCACATAACCGAGTGTGGCCAGGAGGTCAGCACGAATCGAGCTGAGCTGCATTGCATCGACTTCGAATGCGGCCCAAATAGCTACCGCAGTGATTGTGACGAGCGCTGCCGGCATCAATCGTTTGAATCGACGAACCCAAAATGCCTTTAGATTCACTCGACCCGTGGAATCCGCTTCGGCAATCAACAACGAAGTAATTAGAAAGCCGGAGAGAACAAAGAAAAGATCAACCCCAAGGAAACCACCACTTAACCCAAACATGCCGTAGTGGTATCCAACAACGGAGAGGACAGCCACGGCGCGTAGACCATCAAGCGCCGGGATGTGGCCAAACGAGGTAGTCGTGCGTTCGGCTGCGTGGGTGTTATTCACAACACAACCCTACGGCGCGTCAAGTGTCGGAAACCTTCGCAATCAGAGCGGGTGACGGGAATCGAACCCGCATTCTCAGCTTGGGAAGCTGATGTTCTACCACTGAACTACACCCGCAGAACGACGAAACTTTAATACCTATTTACCTAGATTGCGATTTCCACAACGGGACCGTGGGCACTGTCTACGCGTCAGTTAAACAGGGCTATTCTCAAACTGGGTGCACGGTAGTTCATCCATCATGCTGTAGAGACATGAATTTTTTTGGGGGAATGATGTCGCCAACCGAACTCTTCAGTTGCGAGAATCAGAGGGTCCTAGTTGTCGGTGGTGCAACTGGAATGGGCGAGGCCGCAGCACGCCTTGCCGCCAATGCAGGTGCACGTGTCGTTGTGATGGATCGTGTCAACGTAAGTGAGCCCGGTGTTCAATTCATCAGTATTGACCTAAGTGAACGTGACTCAATAGACACAGCGCTTGAACTTTTGGATGGCCCCGTGGACGTGGTTTTGTCATGTGCTGGTGTTGCTGATGGTGTGCCTGGAATTGAACGCATCAATTTCATAGGTCACCGCTACATGATTGATCGTCTTTTGGATCGTGGGTGGCTACCAGCAGGAAGTGCGATTGGAATGATCTCATCCGCAGCTGGTCTCGGCTGGCAAGCAGAACTGTCTGACATAACGGAGTTTTTGGCCATCAAAAACTGGGATGATGCAGTTAAGTGGGTGATTGATCACAACAAGGCGAATTACTTATTCATCAAACGCGCAATGTGTGCGTATGTTGCGTCAGAGTCGGTTGCTCTCCTCCGTCGCGGTGTGAGAATCAACGCTCTGTGTCCTGGCCCAACTGATACACCACTTGCAAGGGCGAATGCCGAAACCTGGCTTGGGTTTGGTGCAGATTTTCGTGAGGACATTGGCATAGAGCCATCCACGCCCGCTGAACAAGCTGCAGTTTTGTTGTTTCTCTGTAGTCGATCTTCAGTTGCTTTAACTGGACAAACAGTGATTACAGATTCTGGTTATCTCATGGCTGGACTCTCGGGGGCTTATCCATCGGCAACACCTGTGGCTGAGTTTTTGTTTGGCAAATATGGCTGATATCAAGCTGTCTGGAAAGAAAGTTCGACTATGAGTGAGTGCATAATTCTCACAGGTGCTTCAGCGGGAATTGGTGCCGCACTTGCGCCGATGCTGTCAGGACAAGGTGTGAAGATTGCATTAAGTGGTCGGCGCAAAGACCGCCTTGAAGTTGTGGCGCAGCAGTGTCGGGCAAGGGGCGCCGAGGTGCGCACAGATGTAATTGACTTTGGTGATCCCGTGGCCGCGGAAAATTACGCGAAAGAAGTTGAAGCGGAGCTTGGTTGTGTTGATGTACTGATAAACAATGCCGCCACCCCAATGCGCCGCCGAGTGCAACAACTCTCTGTTCCTGAGCTCACCACAACAATGGCGACCAACTTTGAATCACCTGTGAGGATGACCCTTGCATTGTTGCCTGGAATGATTTCTCGCAACATGGGGGTGATCGTAAATGTGTCAAGCATGGGTGGACGTGCAGGAATCGCAGCGGAGTCTGCATACTGTGCCTCAAAGTTCGCACTTTGTGGCTGGACTGAGTCATTGGCGATGGACCTTTGGCGAACTGGGATTCGTGTTCGGCTCGTGTTGCCTGGTCCGATAGCAACCGATATCTGGGATCGCCCTGGAAATGACCCTGCCCACTACGATGGCGATCTTGAATCACCCGAGAAAGTCGCTCGAGTCATTGTTGATGCAATCAATGGCGATCAATTCGAGTACTACGTTCCGAATGTAAAACCTGTTGTCGAGTTCAAGACTTCGGCTATTGAGATGTTCATTGAAGGAGCAGTTCAGTACACAGAGTCCAAGGATAAAAAATGAAGGCCCTCGTTTTTGGTACTGCACCACAGCCATTTAGCCCACCACCAAATGCACCGAAGTTGGTGCAGAATATCGCTACGACACCCTGTTCACTTCTTGAAGTGCCGGATGCGAAGCCATTGCGACCAGATTGGTATGTCATTCGTCCAATCCTCACTGGCATTTGTGGCTCTGATTCAAAGCAGATCCTTCTTGACTTCGAAGACGACAGCGATAGTGCGATGAGTGGGATGACCTCGTTTCCACAGATCCTTGGTCACGAGGTGGTTGCGGTGGTGGACAGTGCGGGTCCTGAAGCTACTGGGTTCGATATTGGGGATCGAGTTGTACTCAATCCTTGGCTCTCATGTGCGCCTCGCGGTGTTACCCCAGTTTGTCCAGCTTGTGCTGTTGGAGATTTGAGTTTGTGTTGGAGTTTCACGACGGGTCCTATTGCAAAAGGGATTCATACGGGTACGAGTCGGGATGCAAGTGGAGGATTTGCCGAGTTACTTCCGGCACACTCTTCGATGTTGTTTCGGGTGCCCGATGACATGGATGATCGAACAGCAGTGTTGGCTGATCCCTTTGCAGTTTCGTTGCATAGTGTGACTCGTAATCCACCACCACCTGGTGGTCGCGTGCTCGTTTGGGGAGCGGGTGCCCTTGGAAGTTCTGTGGTGGCAATTCTCCATGCTTTGTATCCAGACGTCGAGGTTGGTGTTGTTGCTCGCTTTGACAGCCAGGTTGATCTCGTGCGGAAACTTGGTGCGAACAAGATCTTTCGTCCACTTGAAAAGGCAGAGATGGTGGAGGAACTCGCAAGTTGGTCAGGTGGGGTGTTGAAGCCAACCATGAAGGGGCTGAATGGCATACCGATGTGTTTCCCTGGATTTATTGATGTTGTTTACGACACCATTGCCAAGCCTGAAACTCTTGAAGTGGCTGTTCGTGTACTCGCGTCGCGTGGGCGGCTCGTGAAGAGTGGAGTGCATGCGCCAGGTCGCTGGGAATGGAGCCCTCTGTACTTCAAGGAGATAACCCTCGTTGGTTCCAACGCATTTGGGTATGAGGAGGTCAATGGTGAGCGCCGTCACGGGATTGAGCACTATTTACGTTTAGCTAGTGAGGGGCGTGTCAATCTCAAGCCAATGATCACTCACACATTTGGTTTGTCAAAATGGCAGGATGCTTTCGCAGCACTAGGTGATCAAGCTACAAGTGGAGCAATCAAGGTTGTGCTGGAGCCTTCTAAGTGAAATCACTTTTCAGTAAATCGCATCGCCAAGCGCTCAGTAGCTTGATTGCTCGGGCCCGCCCACACAATGCGTCCGTGCTCAAGGATGATTGCCCTTTCGCATAGCTTCAGTGCATGGCCAACTTGTTGCTCGACAATTAGAAGTGCTGTTCCATTTGCACGCAGACGCGCTAGTTGATCGTAAATTTTCTTCACAATGACGGGTGCGAGGCCCAGTGAGAGTTCATCGGCAATCAGTAGCTTTGGAGCTTCAACTAACACTCGTGCAAGTGAAAGCATGCGCTGTTCGCCACCTGAAAGTTTTCCTGCAAGTTGGTCACGCCGGCGTTCTAGGGCTGGGAACTCAGAGAACGCTTTTTCGATTGCTGTAGGTACACCACTACGGCCGAAAACTCTTTGGAAACTGAGGCGCAGGTTCTCTTCAACGGTCAGTGAGGCAAACACCGACCTCCCTTCCACCGCATGGGCAACTCCCGCTTGTACAAAGCGATGCGGTCTTGCACCCGTGATATCTACACCATCAACAATGGTTTTCCCACTGGATGGGGTTATAAGACCACTGGCCACTCGGGCAACGCTTGTCTTACCAACTCCATTGGCACCAAGCAAAGCGACGGCCTCTCCAGGATTGACTGAGAATGAAACATCAAAGATTGCATTGAAGGGCCCGTAATTCGCCGAGACAGACTCCAATGTAAGTATCGGGTTCACGAGATGTTCTCCCCAAGATAAGCCTCACGCACAACCGGGTTTGTCAATACTTCTTGTGTCGCACCGCTAGCGATTAAGCGACCAAAGTCGAGCACATAACAACGGTCTGTAAATGATGCGACAAGTTCCACATCGTGTTCAACGAGAATGATAGAAAAATTAGAGGATGCCTGAACCCCAAGAAGGGTCTCTGCAAGATCTGCAGTCTCTTGATGATCCAAACCCGATGATGGTTCATCAAGTAGAAGAACCTTTGGTTGTGTCATGAGTGCTCGACCAACTTCTACAAGTCGACCTTGACCAAGGCTGAGCTGTTCAATTGGTCGGTTCGCCAACTCACCTAAACCAAGTAGATCAAGCACATGGTCACATGCTTCAATCTCCTCTATGCGGGGTTTTCCTCGTCCCGTTAGATCCCGCCATAAATTTCCGGTCCCACGGCGAATGCGCTCAGCTATCAGCAAGTGATCACGAACTGTTGAGCCGCTAAATAATTCAATGCGCTGAAACGTTCGCCCGATTCCCCGTCGCGCACGCTCATGTACAGGAAATTGACTGATGTCTTCACTTGCCAGATACACCGTTCCGGTGTCGGGTGTAAGCACACCGAGAACACAATTGAAGAAAGTGGTTTTTCCGGCTCCGTTGGGACCGATGATACCTATGCGTTCTCCAGCTTCAACTTGGACACTGACCTCACTCAAGGCAGCGATGGCATCAAAGTTCTTGCCAATGTTCCTAACGTCAAGAAGTATGCCGCTCATGATGACGCGCCCTCGAGGGACTTTCTCGCCTCTCGTCGTGCACGACGACGCTCCATGCGTTCGTGCGACTTTCGTTTGCCGCTTTCAACGAGTCCTTCAGGATGTTTGGCGAATCCAATTGTGGAGAGACCAAACAAGACAAATCGCCATTTTGCTGAAACAGGAAAGAATCCGGGAACACGATCTGGATCTCGCAAAATCCAGCCAAAGAGATCGCCCCGGAAAATAATTCGGTCAAAGAGCGAAAAGCCAACCCCACCTTGGATCGCTCCTTCAACAGTTCGAGACCCAAGGGTGACTACGAGTACTAGCCAGAACAAAGTTGCATAGGGAGTGAAATTACCTGCATAGTTCACGTTCTCCTGTTGCATTCCAAGGAGTGCTCCACCAAGACCAGCGATGAAGCCAGAGATTACAAATGCAATCACTCGTGGCCGAACGGGAGAAACACCAATTGATTGACTCGCCACTTCACTCCCACGAAGTGCAGCCAAACTCCGACCAAGTGTGCCGCTGCGAATGGCAATTACTCCCGCGCTAACGGCGATCAGTATGAGGACGACAAACACGAGGAAAGTCTTGTCGTTAGTGAGATTCCATGGACCAATCACTGGTCGTGGGATTCGGGTCCCTTCAATAAGTGCTTTATCACCACCACCAACAAACGGAAGTTTGACAACCACTGCATCGAAAAATGATGCAAACGCAAGCGTCGCAATTGGAACCCACATTCCACCTAGTCGAACAAGTGGAATGGCAAGTAATCCACTAATGGCAGCGGCAACCAGCGCACCGATCACAGCAGCCAAAACAGTTGACATGCCAGTGCGATCTGCCAGTTGGAAAACGGTGAAGGCACCGATGGCCGCAAAGGAACCTTGTGAAAGCGAGATCATTCCACCCAGGCCTGTAAGTACGGTTATGGACAGCAGAATCAAGGAAATAATCGCAGCCTGTGTCACAAGAAAAACCCAGGACTTATCAGCACGGGTCATAACAACAAAACCAACGACGGACAAAAATCCGACACCCACTGAATGTGTGAGATTGGTCATAAATCGTGTGCGTACAACGGCAACTGGAAGTTGGGGCGGTGGATCCACTCCTGAAAGAGGATCAACTTGGTCTTTGTTGGCTCTCAATGGTGGCCAGAACGCCACAAGCAAGAACAGTGCAATGAATGGCATTGCAGGTGTCACATTGTCTTCTATTGCCTTAACCCATGAATTGTTGGCTGAAAATCGTGGCAGGAAAGTGTCAACCTGAGCGATGAGAATGCCAAGGCCAAAACCACCGACCAATGCGCGAGGCAAACTCATCAATCTTCCAAATGCAGCTGCTGTAATCGCAACAATGATGAGATTGAAATAGTCAGGTGCAGCGAGTGTGTTGAATCGTGGAGCCATCAATACACCAGCAAGCCCGGCAAAGGTGCTCGACAGTGCCCAGCTAAACGCTGCTACGCGATCGGCACGTATGCCGTTAAGTTCTGTCATGCGGGGGCTCTCAACAGCCGCTCGCATCTGCAATCCGATGGCTGAAAACCGGAACAGTGCAGTTAGTAGGGCCGTTGCTATGACCGCTACAACCAATGCGGTCAACTCATTTCTACTTAAGGGGTAAACCCCAAACGGGTCATAAAAGACCCCACCACCATTTGGGAGCAATCCTTCTGGTGTTCTGCCACCAACGGGTTCAAATCCAATTAGCAATTCAAACAAGTGTGGAAGAGCCACTGACAAACCGATGGCGATAACGAGTTTGGCTAACGCCGACCCTGGTGGGAGATGGCGAAAGATAAGTCTTTCGAGGATCAGGCCAATTGCTGGGGCGACCAGAAAGACTGCGAATGTGAATGCCACAACGACATTCCATTGCCATTCATTTCTTGCGTGGAAGAACAAAGCTGCCGAGATGTATGCCTGTGCACCGAAGGCGAGATTAAAGACACCAGAAGTCTTGTACGCAAGTACAAACCCGACTGCAATCAGCCCATAAACCGCACCAGGGGGTAGGCCCTGAAGAATTCCACGCAGAAAGTCCTCAGCAACTGATGATGCAAAAAGCATTGTTGTCCAGCGACTGAATTAGTTCGACCAGTGTCAGTCGAAATCAACCGATTCAGGTTCAAACTCTGCATCTGCTCCGGGTGCCCAGCAGTACCAAGGCTTTGAAGCGTCGTCAAGGAACTCAAACTTTCCACCGACAATCACCACAAAGGATTCACACTGGGTCTCGGCTGCTGCATCAGGGCTTCCTGAAACGTAAGGGATGTATGCCGTGGACATGTCTATTGGTTGCAATAGACCGCCAGCGGTGTATTCCTTCACTGCTCGGAATGAGCTAATGACTTTTTCACGGTTAAATTCAGGCCCTGCTGCAATCAAGCTGTCAAACACCTGTGTGGCCGAGATCCAGCCAACCATTGCGAGTTCATTTGGTTGGTAGCCAAGTTCATCCATCCACTTCAGGAATTCATCTTTTGATCCCTTATCAGAGGTGCTTTCAAAGGGTCGAAAACCTACCGTGACCAGATCACCTTCAAATAGGGCGGCGTTCTCAGCCACAAAGGTTTGATCGTATGAGTTGGGGTGATAGAGCACGACGTCACCCATTCCTTGGCGGTCTAGTTCTTGGGCGAGTGTCTTCATGCCGTTTAAGTCCATGCAAGTGGCGATGAAGTCAACGCCTGCGGCCTTCATCGCGGTAACTTCTGGCCCGATCCCGTTGGGAAGGCCATAGGCCAAGTTGTCATTCATGTATGCGTTGGCCACACCTGACTCTGATTCGTAGAGACCAAATGACGCTGCGATGGTCTGTGTGCACACCTTGGAAGTTTCGCTAATTCCATATCCCAAAGATGCAGCATTTTTTGCACCAACACGGCTTGCGATGTAGGGCATGGCGGGACGCGTACAGGTTTCACAACGAATAATCATGCTTGGGAAGATTGCCTTGCGATTAGCCGCATCTGCGCCGTGGATTCCCCATGTATATGTTGGGATACCGTCGTCGTTCAACAAACCCCAGCCGGCGGGAAAGAGCGTTGCTTGGAACACTCCGAAATAGTCACTAGATGAGGCGACTTCCAGGGACTTTTGTTGGTTCAGTGTGAGTTCGTCATCAATAACATTGGCAACGACGAGATCTCGACCGTAGACACCACCTTCACTGTTGCGGTAGGCAAAGTAGGCCTCGATGCCCTCGGTGAAACAGTCAAGAATGCAAGTACCGAGTGGATTGTTGGTTTTGGTGCCGATCACTGCATAACTGATCTCTTCGTCAGTTACTCCAGGTACACCAGTGATCGCGACGAACTCATCGCGTTGACCTGGCGCAACAGCCTCGGTCGTTTCTGTCGATGTGTCGACGGACGCATCTTTTGATTCTTCGCTCGCGTTGCTGCATGCACCGAGGGCCATTGCAGCCACGACCAAGAAATAACTACCCAATCCCTTTTTCATCATTCCCCCAACTTTTTGAACCCACTCATGGGTGCCAGTTGTCACACTAACCAATTTTGAAACACCTTCAGGACAGGAGCCGTTGGTCGTTCAGGGGCCCAGACCCTCAATGGTCGGTCAAGCCCAAAGTCAAAAATGATGAATCTCAGCCGCCGTAGAGAACCCCTCGGCTTGATTAGGGTTAACGGCTGTGATCCTTTCCGACAAAGACGTAAAAGCCCAGATTGAGGCGGGTCGGATCGTCATTGAGCCATACGACGCAACGTGTATTCAACCCTCATCCGTAGATGTAAAAATCTCCAATCTGTTTCGTGTGTTTCGTAATCACACCGCTGGCGTCATTGATGTCAAAAAAGACATGACCGACCTCACGGAGTTGGTGGAGATTCCGATGGATGGTGTGTTCATGTTGCATCCAGGCGAATTTGTTCTCGGCAGCACACTCGAACGTGTTGGCGTCCCAGATGATTTGGTGGCACGTGTGGAAGGTAAGAGCAGCCTTGGTCGCCTTGGTCTTTTGATCCACTCAACCGCAGGTTTTATTGATGCAGGTTTCGATGGGCATGTCACATTGGAGTTGGCGAATGTTGCCAATCTTCCGATCACGCTTTACCCAGGAATGAAGATTGGCCAGGTGTCGTTCATGAAGATGACTTCACCAGCTGAAAATCCATACGGCAGTGGCGCAAAGGGCTCCAAGTATCAAGGGCAACGCGGCCCAACTCCGAGTCGTTACTTCGAGAATTTCACAAGTAATCAGACTTAATTGTTTGAAAACATGTGTTCGCGCACCGCTGCGCTCACGAGTTCTATATATGCACCAGAGATCATTTGATGCATCACAAACATCGACTCGGCCTCTTTTGAATCCACACCTATCTTTGCTGCGAGTGGAACTCCGCGCCGCTCGAGTTCTGCAGAGGTGGCGATCACGTCTTCACACCAATAACCAAAATGGTGTGCTTGGCCGCCGCCAGAGTCACTCCAAAGCGTGCCTTCTATCGCTTGTACCAATTCGAGTCGATGAGGACCTTCATTTGTGTAGGCGAACTTAAAGTTCACCACGCGGGCACCACTTGGAAGCCAAACAGGCATTTCGGCTTCGCCTTCGAGCCCCCACGTCACTCCGAATAAATCGCTGTACTCAATTTTCGCGCGGTCAACATCTCGGACGACAACGCCAGTGTGATACAGATCACCGAAATCAATCGGCGTTGTGCTCATTCACCGGCAACTGGTTGCACCAGTGGTGCACCAGGAGAAGCGAGATTGCGCTCACCGTTCTCCAGTGCATCAAGCACGTGAATCGCGATGTCTGCAACCTTCACTGTGTCATCCGTGGCACCGGCCGCCTTTGCTCCGTCATCCATCATGATGTAACAGAACGGGCACGCAGTTGCCACGCGTGTGGCTCCGGTGCTCAATGCTTCACGAGCGCGCTCGTCGTTCACCTTGGTGCCGATGGACTCTTCCATCCACATGCGTGCACCACCAGCACCGCAGCACATTCCCTTGGTGCCATTGCGCGGCATTTCAACGATCTGCAAGCCCTTGATTGAGCCAACAACTTTGCGTGGCGCCATGTACACATCGTTATGACGACCGAGGTAGCAAGAGTCGTGATACGTGATTCGATCTTCGAGTGATGCCGAGGACATATCGAGCTTGCCCGAATCAATTAGGTGCTCAAGTAGTTGGCTGTGGTGGACTACTTCGTAGTTTCCACCGAATTGTGGATACTCGTTCTGCAAAGTGTTGAAGCAATGTGGGCACTGGGTGATGATCTTCTTCACGCCCATGCCGTTCATCATTTCAATATTCGGCATTGCAAGCATTTGGAACAGGTACTCGTTGCCTGAACGACGTGCTGAGTCACCGGTACACATTTCACTGGGACCGAGGATTGCAACATCGATGCCTGCACGCTTCAGCAGTTTGGCCATCGCTTGTGTGACCTTCTTGTTCTTGTCATCAAACGACCCAGCACAACCAACCCAGTACAGGTACTCGTAGTTGAACGCGTCACCTGGATCAACGATTGCAACTTCAAGGTCCTTTGCCCATTCGCCACGGTCTGCCTGACTCATGCCCCACGGGTTGCCCTGGTTCTCCATTGAGCGGTACGCGTTTCCAAGTTCAGCAGGGAAGTTGCTTTCCATCAGCGACAAGTAGCGACGCATGTCGAGGATCTTGTCGAGGATTTCGATGTTCACAGGGCAGATCTCGTCGCATGCCTTGCAAGTAGTGCAGGCCCAGATTTCTTCGGCCGTGATGCGTTCGAATAGCGAGTTGGCACCGATCTTGATTTCTGAATCCACACCGATTGGTGGAGTTACGCGACCACCTGGAGCATGCGCTGCGGTTGCAGCCATCACTTCGCCGGTCTTAAGAACAATTTCGCGAGGATCTAGTGGCTTGCCGGTGGCGTGGGCTGGACACACGCTTGTGCAGCGCCCACACATCGTGCATGCATCGGTATCAAGCAACTGCTTCCACGTGAAATCTTCCACGACAGCGGCGCCAAAACTCTCGAGTGAAGTTTCGGTGAGGTTTGGCATTGCGCGCATCGCACCCTTTGGACGGTCGCGATCACGCAGGTACATGTTCAATGGTGATGTGAACATGTGGCGCAGCATTGTGATTGGAAGTAGAGCGAGGAAAGCCACGAAGGTGACCACATGCGTGATCCAGAAGAACTGGTGCCAGTTGCTGAGCGCACCGGTTCCACCGTCATTCACTAGCAGGGCTAGCGGATAGCCAATGAAGCTCCACTTCTCAAAAGACATGTCAAGACCAGCAGCTTGATCATGCGCAATACGGAACATTTCTGTTGCATATCCAGTGAGACCAAACGAGAGCAAGAGACCAAGTGCGGCTGCGTGCTCTGGCTTGGTCTTGATACGAATCCGGTAAGGACGCTGGATGTAACGGCGCACGATTGCCCAGATAACACCAACAGTGAAAACAAGACCGGCCGCATCGCCAACAAAGGCATAACCGCGGTAGACATCGCCGTGAAGGAACTTTGCTGACTCCGGCATCTGGTGATCAATCTCAAGCACGGTGGTCACACCAAGAAGAACAAGGAAGCCGAAATAGATCATGGAGTGCATGAGGCCGGCAGCCGAATCACGAAGCAGCGTGCGCATGTACACACCGGCGCGGTAGTCGGCTAGGCGACGCTTGGCGTTGCCAAGATTGGTGCGACGTCGATCGGGTGCACCGCGCTCCCAATTGCGAATTCGGTGGGCGAACTGGAACGCGCCCCACACGAGCATGATCGGAACGATGGTGTAGAAAGCCGCTTGCAAGGGGCCAGGGATTCCACCGAACACTTCACGATGGACCTTGGAGTCACTGTGCCACTTGGTGAATTGAGGAACGATTCCCGACAGCACGGTGAAGCCACCAATGCCAATACCCAGGGCGATCGAAATCTGATACGGCTTCAGCCGCTTCGGACCTTTTTCGGTGGTGTCGGATTCAGAGCCAGCGTGAGTACTCATAGCGCAATAGACGCTAGTGGTTGTAACGCGCCCACCTATATAAAGGGCGTGGCGTTATTGCTGGGTTCAGCCGAAAGAAGCGCGGTCGAACTCGCGAATTCGCGCTGCCATTGAGGCCATGATCTTGTGCGCAAGTGCAGGAACGGCATCAATCACACCGATGAGGTTGCGGTGGGTGATCACAAGTGCAGTGCAGTTGGTGTCTGCAATCACGGTTGCAGTGCGTGGGCCGTGATCCAAGAGTGACAACTCGCCAACGATGTTGCCGGCACTCAAAGTGGCGACCTTTTTGCCGTTGCGACGCACTGTGGCGGTCCCGCTCAAGAGGATGTAGGCCTCTTTGCCGATTTGCCCTTGGTCGACGATTACTGATCCCGCTGGCAATGTGACTTCGTCACCTGACTTGGCGATCTTTTCGAGGTCTTTGGTTGAGCACGACGAGAAGAGCGCGACATTGCGGAGGTGTTCTGTGTGAGATTTCCTGCTGGCCATGTCCTGAAGTGTACGCCCATTTTTGGGCCATACGAACAGCCCTATTTCTGTGATTGTGCTGCCACGGCTGCAGCCGCTGCCGCAATTGCTTCAGCATCACCTAGATATTTGGCTGATGTGAGCTTCATATCGGAATCAAATGTGTAGAGCCGTGGCGCCCCCGTTGGAATGTTGATGCCAGCAATATCTGTTTCCGAAACGGCTTCGAGGTGCATGAGTAAGGCACGCAGGCTGTTGCCATGGGCCACCACGAGCACATTTTGTCCAGCGCGCAATTGTGGAACGATCTGGTCTTGCCAGTACGGGAGTACGCGCGCAACCACATCTTTCAGGCACTCGGTAGCAGGAAGCGCATCAGGGGCAATCATCGAATAACGGTCATCCTGTGATGGATGCTCCGGGCTTGATGGGTCAACAGGCGGTGGTGGAATATCAAAGGACCGCCGCCAGAGGTTGGTCTGTTCCTGGCCATATTTTTCTGCGGTTGCCTTTTTATCGAGGCCTTGAAGTGCCCCGTAGTGGCGTTCGTTCAGGCGCCAATGCCGCTCCACGGGGAGCCATTCCTGGCCCATCTCGGCAAGAGCCAACTGGCAAGTGATCACTGCGCGGGTCAGCAGGCTCGTGTGAGCGACATCAAATACGAGTCCCGCTGCCGCCATCGTGTGGCCTGCGGCCTTGGCCTCAGATTCACCTTGTGCTGTAAGGGGAACGTCATGCCACCCCGTAAACAGATTGAGCTCATTCCAGGTGCTTTGGCCATGGCGGAGAAGAACCAACGATCCGGTCATGTTCTCATCGTACGCAGACCGCGTGGTTATTGGGGGAAGGGACAAATGTTTAGTCGTATTGACTAAACATTTGTCCCTTCAGGTTGGGAGTTTGAATGGTCATCGTTAAAGTTGAGTCAGGTTGTATCAAGTCTGATCTCCCCCCGATAGCCCAGCACCCAAAAGAAAAGAATAAGGAGAACCCCAATGGCCAAGGCAGTAGGCATTGACCTCGGAACCACCAACTCAGTTGTGGCAGTCCTCGAAGCCGGCGACCCCGTCGTCATCCCGAACTCAGAAGGCTCACGTACGACACCGTCTGTGGTGGCATTTTCCAAAAACGGTGAGGTCCTTGTAGGCGAAGTGGCCAAGCGCCAGGCGATCACAAACCCAGATCGCACATTCCGTTCGATCAAGCGATTCATGGGTCAGGCATGGAAGTCCGATGACATCGACGGCAAGCAATACACCCCTCAAGAGATCAGTGCCCGCACGCTGATGAAGTTGAAGCGTGATGCCGAGGCTTATTTGGGAGACACCGTCACACAAGCTGTGATCACCGTGCCCGCGTATTTTGACGATGCACAGCGCACCGCCACCAAAGAAGCAGGACAGATTGCAGGCCTTAAGTTCTTGGCATCATCAACCAGCCCACCGCCGCCGGACTCGCTTTACGCCTC